>Ga0208960_1000339_pt1 | contig 26356 bp, 22 predicted proteins | sample GreLakmeON33MSRF_FD_187703 | JGI IMG/M metagenome (GOLD analysis project Ga0208960, IMG submission 187703) | Freshwater lentic microbial communities from great Laurentian Lakes, MI, USA - Great Lakes metaG ON33MSRF (SPAdes) | ecosystem: Environmental > Aquatic > Freshwater > Lake | place: Great... | reverse complement strand
ATTAAAATTTCAAGCCCCAAGTCTAACTCAATCTTCCCCCCTCCGCGCAAATATAAGTTATATTTTTACAAAAAGGGTTGTTGAAAAGGTGGAAAATTTGTACTTATTTCATGGGTCTAAAATCGAACTGCACCAAAACAAAAATGCTCCCCAGGGAGGAGAGCATTTTATGACCTAAAACTTAAACTATGAAAAACTAACTTTACTAACTAACTATAGTGGTTGAACGCTATTGAGAAAATAAAGGTTTCGTTTTTATTGAAAAATTATTTAGAAATTTCTTCCATTTTCACCATTACCTTGCTGAGCGCGGTTTTTATATCGTCGCTTCCCGATAAAAATGTTGGAACATACTTTATTGCAACTACAAATTGTTTCTTTTTTTTATTTGCCGAATTCCAAGTCGACCATTGATCTAAGCCAGTACATTTTTCGCCGTACATGGTATTAAATCTGTTTTCTAAATCATCGAAGATGTTTTTAGTGATGCTGTCATTTATGCCGTAAACATTAACTTCTGTAAATGTTAATTCATTTTGTTTGTTGAAGCGGTAATCGCAATAAATGAAATTGTTGGAGCCCAAGGTTTGTTTGTATGAATCGAAAAAGGAGCCTTCTGTTTCGCGCTCTCCTTTTTCTCCTATATATACACTGTCTTTGTGGTCGCCAATATCGAAACCTCTCATTGTTTTATCACTTCCGCGGTCGCGTAAATTGGTGATGAGATTGTAAAATATTGGTCCGCTTTTATTGATGTATCTTGCTTTTGGCGTGTTTGTTTTATTTGCTGAAGGCGTATTTTCATTAGCGCATGAAAAGAATAAAACAGATGAAGCGAGAAAAAATAATTTTAAGAAATTCATTGTTATTTAAGCTTAAGCATGTTGAATGTAGCATCCAAATATTGGAAAAAATCTTTGGGATGTTTTTGTCCAGGAACATCAATTCGTTGTTTTCCCAATCGCACTGCAATCAAATCGTAATCTGGAATACAAATAATGTATTGTCCGTTTATTCCACGCGCATAAAACACCTTATGATTTTTGTAATCGCACAACCACCAACTGTAGCCGTAGCGGTCGTTGGGTTTATTAAAATCTTCATCTATTGCGTTGAATGGTTGAATGGAAGCCAGCACATAATCTTCGGGCACTATTTGTTCGTGGTTTACCCTTCCGCTGTCGAGATATAATTTTCCAATGCGCGCAAAATCTCGAGCTGTAGCGTAAAAGGCGCTAAATGATTTTTCGTCACCGCCCTCTCTGTCTAAGCTCCACAGCGCATCATTTTCAGCACCTATTTTGTTCCATAATTTTTCTTGGCAGTGCGCACTGATTTTCTTCCCACACGCTTTTTCTAAAAGGAAAGAGAGAATTAGTGTTGTGCCACTTCTATACTCAAATGCTTTTCCTGGTTCTTTGGTTACTTGGTATTCACTCACCAGTTCTCGCTGATTTTCTCCATAATAGGCTTTTGCAGGAAAACCAAAAGGATCCCCATAAGGCTCATCGAAATTTACGCCGCTGGTCATGGAGATTAAGTTTTTCACCTTAAGATTTGCCGCTAGTCCGCCTTTATATTCGGGTAAAAAATCGCTAACAGCTTGCTCAACTGATTCTATTTTTCCTTCTTTAATGGCAATGCCAGTTAAAATACTCACCACTGTTTTTCCCATTGAGAAGGAGTTGGAAACACTTTTTTCATCGTAATCCTCCCAATATTTTTCGTAGAAAATGGAATCATCTTTTATTATTAAAAAAGCTCGGCTTTCTAGTTCTTCTGCCGATTTTAAAAGATCTTGAGGATAATGAACGGTATTGTAATTTTTGGAGAATGGCCAGGGTTGAGGGTTTGATGCGGTGATGGTGCTGCTGTAAAAAATGTCGTATTCATCTATTTGCGGACCTTTTTTTCCTTTCAAGTAAGTGTTCGCAATACCTTTATAAAGATGAGTGTTTCCGCTAACAACAAGCGTTATGTGAAGAACCAGAAAGACACAAGCAATGATGAGTAAAACTTTTTGATATCTACGCATGGTAAAATGAATTTTCTTCTTTACGCTTTACTTGGTGATTGGTTGCTTTCTTCTACTATTTCCATGTTGAACAATGCCGAAAGGTGTTTTTTTATTTTGTCGCCTACTTCATCCAAGGAGATTTTCTTGCCCAGTTCTTTGTCCATCGATGTTACTTTCTTGTCGCTAATGCCACAAGGCACAATATTGTTGAAGTAGTTCAAATCGGCATTTACATTTAAGGCGAAGCCATGCATCGTTACCCATCTGCTGCAACGCACGCCCATGGCGCAAATTTTTCGCGCTTTCATTGGTTCGGTACAATCTATCCAAACACCTGTTAGTCCTTCTATTCTGCCGCTTTCAATGCCGTATTCTTTTAAAGTAAGAATTACAGCTTCTTCTAAATAGCGAAGGTACTTATGAATATCAGTGAAGAATTGATCTAAATCTAAAATAGGATAGCCTACTAGTTGTCCCGGACCATGATATGTTATATCTCCCCCGCGATTGATTTTATAGAAGGTCGCTTGATTGTCTTTCAGTTCTGTTTCATTCACCAACAGGTGCGATGAATCTCCACTTTTACCCAAAGTATACACGTGAGGATGCTCGCAAAAAAGTAAATGATTTTTGATTTCTTTTTGGTCTTCGGGATTGTTGCGGTTGTACAATTTCAATTCGGTTGATTCATTGAAAAGCTTTTCTTGAAAGTCCCAAGCAGCTTTGTAATCAATGAGTCCGAGATTTTGAAAGAGTACTTTTGGCATTGCTTTATTTTTTAACCCAATTTTCTTCAGGATCTTTATTCGTGCTTATAACGGCATGAACAATAATAACACTTTCTTTTTCATTGATTGAAAAATGAATCATGGCAGGAAATATTTTCAATGGCAAACAACGGATATTATCGTAACGAATTTGATAAAAAGGATTTTTTTGAATGGCTTTAAAATAGACCTTAATCTCGGAGTGAAATTTTTTCCCTAGTCCTTTTTGTTGAAGATTGTAAAAGTCGATTTGTTCTTGAATATCGCCAAAAGCACGAGGGTCAATCTTAAATTCCATCAAAACTATCTTTAACCTTGTTCCAGTTTAATAAATTTTCTTTTTTTGTGCTTTTTACTCTGTTGCGCACCAGTTTTTTATGCTGCTCAGGTATCGAGATATCTTTGTTCTCAGAGATAGAAACATACTCCAAGGTTTTAATAAACTCAAGGAAAGCCTTGAATTTACTGTCTTGTATGGTAATGGTAAGTTGTTTCATAAAATTCTCTTTGCGTTACTGTCAAAGATAAACGAGTTATTTATTAAAAGCAAGATGTGTTTTGTGCTTTAAGTGTCCCGCAGATTTCGCAGATTGGCGCAGAAGAAGCTGAAAGCTTTGGGAAATCTGGTAAAGTTCGCTATGCTTGGCAGATGTTACCCCTAACCGCGAAGGGTAATCCAATATCTTTGTTTTACTTGGTTATTTTCAACAACTTCATTTTCTAACACTCCATGATTTGCGGTAATTGTTTTTACAGATCCAATATTATCTTTTAAACATGTAATTAATATTTTATCCATTCCTTTTTCTTTGCATTTATCTAATGTTAATTCTAACATGATTTTTGCATAACCTTTTTTTCTTTCTGAAGGCCTTATTCCGTATCCAATATTTCCACCATATTTAAATAAGTAATCATTTAATTGATGTCTAATATCTATAGTGCCTAGAATTCTACTATTATTATCAGTCAAAAAAAACTGTTCACATGTCACTAGCCCAATAGGAACAGTATTAACATCTTTCATTTTTTCCTGCCTATCAAACCAACTCATGAAATTTAAATCACCAGGATCAGATGCTGCGGGCGTTACTCTTTCGTTATTAGTTTTCCATTCGTTGATATAATTCCAAAATTGCTCTTCCAATTGTAATGTAGGAACAACTAAATGTAATTTTATTGACATTATTTCAATGTTGCCAACGCCTCCTTCAACTCATCAATCACCGCAATTTCAATTGGGTCAATGGCTCTTTTCTCTGCAATAAAAACAGAAGTCCAGTCACCCAAGTGAATGAAGTAAATTGATTTTTCAAGCATGTTGTTTCCTTTCGAATAAAGCTCGGTTACTGAACCTACCAAAGGAGTTAATTTTTTGATGACGAAGTCGGTTCTATTTGATGTTCTGTAGAAGTCATCTTCATTTCTAAAAACAACCAACGCGGTGTTTTTGTGTTCTTCGGTCCAACCTACAATTTCGTTGTGGCACAACTCAGGAAGCTTATGATGCCAGCACAACATTTTAGAGTTTTCGTTGATTTGCTGACGGAAGCGAATGGCCACGCCTTCGTAATTATCGGCGCTATAAATTACCGGAATCTTGTTCAATAATTTGGTGGCTAAAGCATCGGCATCTTTAATGATATTTTCTTTTTCGGTCAACAATAAATCTGCTGCAGTGCCCACCTGTTCGGTGAATTTAGAAGAGATGAGATTGTATTTCTCTAAGATGAACAATTGTTGTGTTAAAGAGTATCCCATGGTAGAACGCGGAGGCATTCCCGGAGGGTTGATGATGTGGTTGTAGCCGTGTTCTTTGCAAATCTCCAATACTTTTCCGCCTGTAGTAACAGCTGCAATTTCTGCATTGGCTTTAATTGCTAGTTCTACACTAAAAAGAGTTTCTTCTGTATTTCCAGAATAAGATGACACAATTACTAAAGTATTTTCGTTAACGAAAGCAGGAATATGATAATCGTTGCAGGTTAAAATAGGTACTTTGCATTCGCTGCCCACAATCTGACTCACCACAGTTCCGCCAATTCCAGAGCCTCCCAAACCGCAAATCAACACATTTTTAATTTCGTTTTTCGCCGGTTTAAAACTTGCGGCTTTACCTATTTCTATTGCTCTTTTAAGCTGTGCTGGAAATTTTTCTACTAAACTTTTCATGTGCTATATTTTCGATAAGAATGAAGCTAAAGTAATTCATTTCTTCCATTTTTTCCAATGAGCCTAATATTTTAACCGACGGAAGCCCACTGTGGATTGTTTTGCGGGCGTATTCAATACGCCCCTACGGGAAAATCCCAGAAATTTGAGATTTCCTTCTTAAAAACGTATGTTTGTTTTTATATAAAAACGAGGGATTTATGTCAGTAGAATTATCAGAACAAGAGTTAATCAGACGTGAGAATTTAAATAAAGCTATTGCAGCGGGAATTAATCCTTACCCTGCCGAGCTTTTCGATGTGAACTGCTCTGCCAAAGAGATTCACGAAAATTACAACAACGACAAAATAGGCTATAAAAACATTAGTATTGCTGGTAGATTGATGCGTCAGCGTATCATGGGTAAAGCTTCTTTTGCCGAGCTGCAAGATTCATCAGGCAGAATTCAATTGTACATCAACAGAGATGATTTGTGTCCGGGAGAAGATAAATTCCTCTACAACGATTTCTTCAAAAAGATTTTAGATATCGGCGATATCATTGGTATCAAAGGCTATGTTTTCACTACGCAGGTAGGTGAAATTTCAATTCACGTTACCGAGATTAAATTATTGGCGAAAACATTGAAAAATCTACCTATGCCGGTAGAAGATGCCGAAGGAAAAGTGCACGATGCTTTTACAGATACCGAACAAAGATACCGTCAGCGTTACGTAGATTTAATTGTAAATCCGCAGGTGAAAGATGCGTTTATCAAAAGAACACAATTGACGAATTCTATGCGTTCTTTCTTGAACAACAGAGGCTATTTAGAAGTTGAAACCCCAATATTACAGCCACTTTACGGAGGAGCAGCAGCTCGTCCGTTTAAAACGCACCACAACACTTTAGACCAGACTTTATATTTGCGAATTGCCAACGAGTTGTATTTAAAAAGATTGATTGTAGGCGGATTTGATGGCGTTTACGAATTTGCTAAAGATTTTAGAAACGAGGGGATGAGCCGTTTTCACAACCCTGAGTTTACACAAATGGAATTGTATGTAGCCTACAAAGACTACGAGTGGATGATGGATTTGGTGGAAGAAATGGTAGAGAAAATCGCTTTGGATTTACACGATTCAACAGAGTTAAAAGTAGGCGAAAATGTAATCAACTTCGAGCGTCCGTGGAAGAGATACACAATGTTTGAAGCCATTAAAGAATTTACAGGTATTGATATCACTGCTTTAGACGAAGCCGGTTTGCGTGAAGCCGCTAAAAAATCGGGCGTTGAGGTGGATGACACTATGGGCAAAGCAAAGTTAATTGATGAAATTTTTGGAATGCATTGCGAACCTAAAATGATTCAACCTACTTTCATTACCGATTACCCTGTGGAGATGTCGCCATTGGCTAAAAAGCATCGCTCTAAAGAAGGATTGGTAGAGCGTTTCGAATGTATTTGCAATGGAAAAGAAATATGTAATGCTTATTCTGAGTTGAATGATCCTATCGATCAACGCGCTCGTTTTGAAGAGCAATTAGAATTAGGCAAAAGAGGTGATGAAGAAGCGATGATGTTAGATGAAGATTTTCTCCGCGCTATAGAATACGGTATGCCACCAACAGCAGGATTGGGAATTGGTATCGACCGTTTATCGATGATCATGACCAACTCAAATTCTATTCAAGATGTGTTGTTCTTCCCACAAATGCGTCCCGAGAAAAAAGAAAAAGTGGCGAGTGAAGAAGAATACGCAGCGGTGGGTGTTGCAGCAACATGGATTCCTGCAGTGCAAAAAGCAGGATACAAAACCATCGAATTGTTGAAAGCAGCCAATCCAAATAAATTGCATCAAGAAATAGCTGGCTTCAGAAAGAAGAATAAAATTGAAGAAGCACTTCCTAGTTTAGATGAAGTTAAAGCGTGGTTGTCTTAATTTGAATAACACGGCACGTCCTTGCGAGGTACCCCGAAGCAATCTCCTGTAGAATGAGGTTGCTTCATCCGTCAGCTGACGGATCTCGCAATGACGAATAGGGATAGATAACAGAAATGAAAAAAAAATCAATCGGCATATTAGGAGGAGGAAGTTGGGCTACAGCTTTGAGCAAGATATTGCTTAACAATGTAGAACATTTGAACTGGTGGATGCGTGATGAAGCCTCAATAGAGCATGTTCGTGAGTTTCACCACAATCCTAAATATTTAAGAGATGTTGAATTCAATGTTTCTAAACTGAGTTTAAATAACAACATTCGTGAAGTTATCGCGCAGTCGGAAGTGCTGGTAGTGGCCATTCCATCGGCTTTTTTACACGATGCTTTGAAAGATTGCAACAAAGATGATTTCAAAGGAAAATTAATTGTTTCTGCCATCAAAGGAATTATACCTCAATACAATTTGGTGCCTGCCGATTATTTTTCGCAGCATTGGGATGTGGATATTAACGACATAGGCATAATTGCCGGACCGTGCCACGCCGAGGAAGTAGCGCTTGAGCGACTTTCATACCTTACGGCAGCTTTCATGCAAGAAGAAAAAGCGATAGAGTTCACTAGTTTTTTGAAATGTCGTTACATCAATGTTTCTTACAACAACGATTTGATTGGAACCGAATATTGCGCTGTTTTAAAGAACGTGTATGCCATTGGTGCTGGTATTTGTCACGGCTTAGGCTACGGAGATAATTTCCAGGCTGTATTGGTTTCCAACGCCATTCGTGAAGCAGAATTTTTGCTAGATAGAGTGAGTCCGAAACACCGCGACGTAAAAAGTTCAGCCTACTTAGGCGACCTTTTGGTAACTTGCTATTCTCAGTTTTCGCGTAACAGAACTTTCGGTAACATGATAGGAAAAGGCTATTCTGTAAAGAACACCATGATGGAAATGAACATGGTTGCCGAAGGATATTATGCTACGAAATGTATAGAAGAGATTCGCCAGGCACACGCTGTGGAAATGCCTATTTTTCAAGCGGTGTATGATATTTTGTATCAGGGGAAGAATGCGAAACGAACGATGATTGGTTTGCAGGATAAGTTGATTTAAGTAGAGTGAAAGTGGGTTTTGAGAGTGGTTGTATTCCACTCTGCGAAGTTTAGCGATAGCGAACTTTGCTGAATCTTTTCTTGAAGCTTTCAGCTTCATGTATTTTTATCAAGGCATTAAGTAAATACCAATCAAAAGTTTATTTTTTTCTTTCCATTTTAACCAACCCTTAGTAGCAGTCTTGTTTGGTTTTTGGTTTAAGATTTCGGAGCATGGTTCATCTAATGCGCCATTGCAATCTGCTACTTTTACCCAATCACCTCTAATTTGTAAGGCACACAAACCATTTCCTTTGATCTTAATTATCGAAGACTTCTTGTCCGGTTCAGAATACATAACCGAATCACGAGGGTTAGAACCTATTCCGTAAGAGGAACTAATATATTCTTCCCAATTTTCGAACTTGTATTTTCTAGTATTTGGAAGGAACTTGATATCGTTATAGTTGATTAGAACTTTGAAGTATTTTGAGTTTTTCTCTAAACAAATGAAATGCATAATACCATAATCGGGCTTCCAGAATTTAGAAAATAATGTTGGTTTGGGTTTCTCTTGATACATATCCCATTTAACATATAAATTTTGTAATAGGCTATCGCTGTATAATTCCATGGTATCAATACCCATAACCAATCCAATTCCTAAAGTGCTCGTTTCATTTTCGTAGGAATAAATTACGGTAGAGTCTTGTGGTTTTGTGATTGAATTAGAATCTTTCTTTTCTAATAATTCAGGTAAAGCATTGCTTTCTAATTGCTGATTTGTGGAAGGCTGATTGCAACTAAAAACAATGAACAATAAAAACAAGGGTATATTTCTCATAATCCTATAGCATTTAAATTTATCTTATTACTTACTCCTCAATCTTATGATGCAAATTCACCTCAGCCGTATGTTTTATCATATCATGTGAAACCTCCTCGCCAAGGTATTTATCGATTAAATAATGCACTAAATAAATGATGGGAATGATAGCGATTGCAATTAAAATTTTAAATGCATAACCAAAAGACGCGTTGTGCAGAAGTTCATCCATCGTCCATTTACCGGGCAACACAAAAGCGATGAATTGAACGATGAAGGTATCAATCAACTGACTAATTAAAGTTGATCCTGTTGCGCGTAACCAAATTAGTTTCTTTCCTGTTTTGTTGCGAAGCGCCCAAAAGATATAGCTATCGAGTAATTGAGAGGTGATAAACGCAATGACACTTCCTGCGATAATCCACATCGATTGGCCGAAAACAATTTGAAAATTCTCATCATTCACTGGCGAAAAAGGAACAGCGGGAATATTCATGCAAATAAAGAGAATCAAGAAGGCGAAGCCGATTAATGCGACAGTTAAATAAGATAGTTTTTTTACACCCGATTGCCCATAATATTCATTCACCAAATCGGTAGTGATAAACACAACCGGCCAAAGCACAATGCCTATACTTTGTACAAAAGTTCCAAAAAATTCAATGAGTTTTCCGCCTATCAATTCGGCAACAATGGCGTTGGTGATAAAAAAGCCCGCCAGCACTAAAAAAACAATATCTTTTCTATTGTTTAGGTTCATTCTTTTCAACGTTGGTTACGCCACCCGAAACGATGAATTTCATAACATCGGCCGATTTTGCATCTACTTTTCTTATACTCTTGGTTTCCACTAAAAACACGTTGCCTGAGAAAGCATAAGAGTGCGGAAAATATACTGCCGTGAACTCGTTGCTCAAACCTAAAATTGCTAAATTTTCTTGGGTGATAAAACCCAATCTCCAAACATTATCGCTTTCCATTTTCACCATTACCGGATGTGTGAATTTCTTTTCTTTGCCCACAAAAGCGCCCAATAAATCTTTAATTGAGGTGTAAATTACTTTGATGAGCGGGGCTCTATCGAGCACCTTTTTGAAGTAATTTATGAAAGGTTGAGCAATGAATGTGTTGCCTAAGAAACCTAGAATTGTTAAGCTTAAAAGCAAAGTTAAAATGCCTATGCCTGGTATAGAGCCAATGCTGATTTGCCCAACTCCTGGCAGGTGAATTGGAATAAAATCATCAGGAATAATATTGTCAATCCACGTAAGAATTTTGATGATAACAACAACGGTAATAGCGAGAGGTACAACAAGTAAAATTCCTTGGAGTAAGTGTTTCAATAATCTATTCATGAATGGGAATTATTCGGTGTAAATGATTTCGCTGTATTTGTCGATTTGGCCAACAATGCGAAATTCTGTTCGGCGATTTCTGCGGCGGCCTTCTTGGTCATCAGAGCCATCGGGGTTTTCGTTAGGCGCGATGAATTTTGTTTCACCATAGCCTTTGGCGCGCAATCTTTTTGGGTCGATATTTTTAGAAATCAAATAATTTACCACCGATTCAGCTCTTTTTTGCGACAATACGATGTTGTATTCATTGCTACCACGGGCATCTGTGTGTGATCCAATTTCTGCGATAATATCGGGGTTTTCAATAAGAATTTTATAGATAGTGGTGTCAATGGTAACGATGCTTTCTGCGGTAAGTTTTGCTTTGTCAAACTCGTAGTAAATGTTTGGAATGAAAATGGGCTGTTTAGATAAACTGTGTAAGCCAACAGGCTGAAAAATAGTATCAGATTTAATCATGTTTTTGGTAGAAAACTCGAAGCCGTTGGCGAAGTAACCTGGTCGAGAAATTATAAATCTATATTTTTCATTTTGTTCTAATGTCAAAAGGAGTTTACCTCTTTTATCAATAGGTATTTGTTTAATCAACATGTCTTCACCGCCAATACTATCGCTTACCAAGTATAATTTAAGTTCTGTTGAATCGATAATGGTTTTGTCGGTGTATTCATCTTTATTGTGGTCGAAAACATTTTTGATGTTGTGCTTGTTTTCGCTTTTATATACCAATAAATCTATAGCCAAGTGCACTGTTTTTTTGTGCTCATACAAGTCGAAGCAGCAGTATTGGTGTTTTAGAGCGATACTACCTTCTCTGTTTGAAGATATAAATCCTTCGTCGCCTCTGTTTTGAACTACATAGTAAATGTCGTGAACATGCGTGTTTAAAGGTGCGCGTAAGTTAATTGCTGCGCCTAATTTTGAAGGCTGACCAAATGATTTAAAAACATCGAATCCCCCCATACCAGGCCATCCTTCAGAACTGAAATAAAGTACTTTATTTTCGTTGTCGTAGTAGGGTGTGATTTCGTCGGCTGCCGAGTTTACTTTGTTGCCCGCATTTTTAGCAGCAGTAAAAACCTTTTTTGCTTCATCATACACCGAATACCAAATATCCATTCCGCCTTTAGAACCATCTCTATTCGAAACAAAGAACAATACCTCTGCTTCTTTTTCATCGTAGCCTACAGAGGGCATTGTAGAGCTAAATCCGTTGATGTTTACAGGGGCTTTTAGCCTTTGAGCTTTTTGCCATTCGCCATCAACTTTTTCCGATAAATAAATAACGTGGTATTTCTTTTTGTTGGCGGTATTGCATTCTTTAATAGTGTAGTAAAACTTGTCTTGCTCTGCATTGAAACATCCGTTTTCTACGTTGGCACTATCAATGTTTAAATTGTTGTTGAAAGGAATGCTATCGGTCCAGGTTTCCCCATATCTATTGGCAACATAAAAGCGAACTAAAGGAGGTTTCATTTCCACCAACGGATGGTCAGATTCTAATAAAGTATCAGATTTTACGGGCGCATAAAGAAAGGGCGTTCTTTGTTGTACTTTATTGAAGTAGAGAAGCGTATCAGATTTTAATGAAACATAAACAAAAGCGTTTGCACTCATCACGATTGGAGACACATCCATGTAAGCTTTATTAATAGAAGTGTCGAGGTGGTTGATTTCAATTACTTGCCCTTTATTCTTGTAAACGTTCATGCTGTCGCAGCCAGCAATTTGAACCTTTACCAATTTTTTTAGAGCAGCGGCATGAGCGCTTTGGTCGTTTTTACTTTCTTTTTTAAATTTCTCAAAAGTTTCTTTTGCGCCACTTATATCTCCCAGCATTTTTTGCATAGCACCTTTGTAGTAGAGCGCGTGAACATAGTCTTTAGGGTCGATAGTGTAGGCTTGTTGATAATAACTTTCGGCATTTTTATAATCGTTGGCTAAACGATATACATCTGCTAATTCAAACATCATTTTAGGCTTGGCATACATAAATTTAGGCCAAGATGGTTTGTTAGCCAAGTAGTATTTATAATAAGCAATGGCGTTGTAATCTTTGTTTTCAGCGGCTTTTCTGGCCGTTTTTTTCATTGAGAAAGCGCCGTAGTGAAATACGTTTGAATCTAGCTCTTCTTGTGCAAATACACTTGAAGTTAAAAGGCAAAAGGCGATTATGAAATGCTTAGTATATTTCACAAGGAATAGTATATTTTGAAGGTGAAGGGTAAGGCGCAATGTAAGTCACTGATAATTCGAAAGCGCCTCTGAAATAAGTGGATGCAGAAAGTTTTGAAATGTTTACGTCGTAAGCCAATCCAACTCTATAGCTTAATATTTCGGCACCAACAATTACAGCCAAGGCATCGGTATTTCTGCTGAAGCCAGTTCTCGCAGCCAAGCCACCAAACACTAAGTTGATGTTAGATTTATTGGCTTGTAAGCGGTAGTTATAATGTGCTGCAAAAAGCAAATCAGAAGCTTTTTTCATGTACATGTATAGAAGGTGTCCTGATATAAACGCTTTTGGATTAAGGTTATAATTCGCCCCACTGCTAAATACATATCTTGGTTGAATTCTGTTGGTTTTAGCGCCATTGAATGTTTCTTTAGGGTAATTCCAATGAAAAACAGCCAGCCCTGCTTCGGCCAATAATTTTTCGTTTACTCTTGTTTTAAAGTTTACGCCGCTGTTTAAATCAAAGTAGTTGCTGCTTGCATTGGGAAAACTTTCGCCGCTGGCAATGGTGCTATTGAAACCACCAATATTATTGTCGAATTGACCAGGGTAAGTCAGTTTACTGTAATTCAAAAACCTATTGGCATAGCCAACTTGAATACCTGCAGAAAGTTGATGAAAACCAAAGGCTCTGTGGTAAGCTGCCGACAGCATCAATTTATTCATGAATAAGGTCTGACTCGCAGATTGATCAAAAGCGTAATAGCCGCCTAAGCCAAGGGTATGTTCTTTTACTTGAAATTGTTTATCGAAAGAAAGTGCTGTAGTAACAAATGGTTTGGTGACGGAACCCCACTGGTTTCTGTAAATTCCGTTGGCGCGCCAACTCCCCACAAATCTGCCAGTATTAGCTGGGTTAAGCGTAATTTGTGGTTCGTAAAATTGAGTAAAGTGAATGTCTTGCGCAAAAGCAAATGTTGAAAGAAAGAGAGCGCCAAGCAATACTATCTTTTGGTAATATGTAGCGTTTTTTACCACAGGTAGTTTCTTTTCGTTTTAAGTATGAGCAACATTCTGTTGAATTGGTCGGGAGTGAAGAATTTAGGGCAACCACTGGCATATCTCCCCATGTGATTACATATAGGTGGAGTGTAGTAGTCTCCATTGCTATCGGTTAAATTTTTGTTGGTGATATGGCAGTTTGGGTCGGCGCTATTGTTTGGGTCGGCTTCTGTGTCGCACATTAAATCTCCAGTGGTAGCGCAATTTGTGCCATCGGCGAATTCAGCACCAAACTGGGAATCAAAAGTATCATACAAGCCAAAGAAGTGGCCCATTTCATGAGTGATGGCAGCAATGTCGGCATAATTAATTAGCATAAAATCTTTAAACAAACTATCGTTCATTCGCGCTGCGTCGTTAGCAGAAGCGGTTAGGCCATAAGCGGCATCTAAGCTTCCCCATAGTGGTGTTACCGATTTAGAGTAGTAAATGTTTATCGTATTTTTGATGTTGTACTTCGTGGTCATTTCCTTTAAATAAATCTCTTGTGTTTTAACACTGTAAATCGATTCGTAAACCGTGTCGTATTTACAAATTTTGAATTGAAGGCACATTGGATTGAAGGTCAAATTCATGAAATCTACAGAGTTTTGCACCAACGCTGGATTGGTAAGCGCAATTCCAGCCGTATCTAAAACAACATGAATAGAAAGAGATATTGTTTTATTCGGACAACCATTAATGTCTACAATATCCTTTGCCATCTGAGCTTCAGAATCCAGACAAAGAAGGATTGAAAAAATGAGTATTGCTTGACGAACCATGCAACGAAAATAACTAAAAAAAAATAACACGAACAATTAAAATTAAAAAGTGGGCTAATTTTATTTCAAACAGGGCATGTTGCATAAGTATCCACGCATCAATTCGTCTTTTCTTTTTTGAATATTGGATATTTCATTATCTTCACCCTTCAAAGAGATAAATCGTGAATCAATTCTGTAATATATTTAACAAGGCGAAAGCATCCTTTTTAGTCGTTGTTTTTGTTTTTGCTTCATCGCTAATCTTTGCGCAAATTACGGCTAGTGACGATGATATTTGTGCGCCTACTACTGTTACATTTTCACTTCCTGGTGGTGCGAATTCTTTCGCATGGGATTTTGGTGATGGTTCTTTTTCTAACAGCGGCCCTTCTGTTCAACATATTTTTACAACACCTGGTGCTTTTATTGTAAAATACGATGGTAAAGTGGGCGTTAATACGGTTAGTTATACCGATACGATTACGGTTCATCCTAAGCCAAAGGCTAAGTTTACAGCCACACCAACACATGGATGTATTCCTTTGGCTGTTCAATTTACTGATCAATCTACTGCGGGTGTTGGTTCTTCTATTACAGGTTGGCAATGGACTTACGGTGACGGAGGTATGAATAATGTAGCGCAAAATCCAAATTACAATTATACTTTGGTGGGTTCTTTCAATGTGGTTTTGATTGCTACAGATAACAATGGTTGTATCGATGATACCACATGGACAACGCCTATTGTTACTACCAATAAGCCTCCTGTTTCTAATTTTACGCCTTCTGCTTTGCAATCATGTACAGCTCCGCTAACGGTTTCTTTTGTAAATAATTCATCTGCTGGAAATGCTGGTGCGTTAGGTTATACTTGGGATTTTGGCAATGGTGGTCCAACATCGAATTTGCAAACCCCCCCTTCTGTTACCTACAATACTACGGGTATTTACAATGTTACTTTAACTGTTGATGAAGCGAATGGGTGCACTACAACTAAAACCATTCCTATTGTGGTAAGCAAGCCTTTATCATCTTTTTCTTTTTCCAATGGAGACACTATTTGTCCGAATCAAAATTACCTCTTCAACAACTTGAGTTTAGGTGCTACTTCTTATGCTTGGGATTTTGGCGATGCCACTTCAAGCAACAGCACCAATCCTCTTAAATCATATGCTTTACCAGGCACCTATAATGTAAAACTTACAGCATTAACCAATGGATGTTCTGACGATACTACCATTGCGATTGTAGTTGAAAATGTTGTTGCTAATTTTTCTATCAATCCAACGTACTCTTGCGAGTTTCCATTTAATGCTCAGTTTACCGATTTATCGACCCCTACGAACATAGCCTCTTGGACTTGGCAGTTTGGTGATTCTAAATCAAGCAACGTTCAAAATCCTTTGCACCAATTTAAACAAGAAGACGACAGTCCGTACACCTTATTTTTCCCCGAAACTTACCCTATTTTTCACAGCAATACTTTAACTGTTACCACCACTCACGGCTGCGCAAAAAGCATTAGCAAAGCCGATACTATTGCACCTTTAATTGCTCGTTTGCAACCCGATGTTGCTGAAGGTTGTTTTCCATTAACGGTTGAGTTTTCCGATTCAACAAGATCAAATGAAACCAAAACAAATTGGACTTGGGATTTTGGCGATGGCAATAGTTCGAATCTCCAAAACCCAACCAACGTTTACAATACTCCTGGCGAATATTCTGTTACTGTAGATGTTACAAATACCAAAGGCTGCAGAGACACAAGTTATATTATTGTAATTAAAGTAGGAGATGTAACGGAACCTAATTTTTCAGTTTCTCCTTTATCTGTTTGTCCGAATGAAACAGTTACCCTAACCGATTTAACCCCCGATGACTCTACCGATACGTGGCATTATGGCGCTGATGGCGGTAACTTGAGTTCTTGTCCGGGCGATGCCAACACCACATGGACTTTCAACTCAGCAGCAGGTTTTCAAAACATTTCATTAACTACAGGATTCAATGGTTGTTATACCGATACTGTAATTCAAAATGCCATAGAGGTTAAAGGTCCGATTGCCCGTTTGAACTACACTGCGCAATGTGATACCGCCAATAAGTATAATTTTTTAGGAACAATTTCGGGTGCCGATTCATGGACTTGGATTTTTGGTGAAGGCATTGCCGGCGATACCATCTACAATTCTACCGATTCTACCGTTACGCACTATTATGCTGCATCGGGAGATTATTGGGCACGAATTATTGGCAGGAACAACACTTCAGGCTGCGCCGATTTTGTTGATAGTGTTTTGATAAGAGTTAGAAATATCAAATCGGAGTTTGTTCATGATTATGTGATTTGTGAAAATGTACCACATTCTTTTGATGCTGTTGCTTCTGCAGATGTTTTCAGTGCTTGTAAAAATGGTTACCGTTGGGATTTTGGTGATGGTACACCTCCCGATTTAACAGATTTGACGACCCAATCACACACCTACGCCGATACCGGAGTGTATAAAATAAGATTGATTACTACCGCAATAACAGGATGTAAAGACACCTCTTATTTCGATCAGCATGTGTATGGAATTGTTGCCGATTACACCATAGATAAAATAACTGGCTGTTTGCCTCTTTTTGTTAATTTTACTGATCAATCGGTATCTGATACAACAGTTACCAAATGGTCTTGGACTCACGGCGATGGCGCCTTAAATGGAATTACGCAAAATACTTCACATACTTATTTTGGAGGCTTATCTTCGTACTCTGGAAAATTAGCTGTTGAAGATGCTTTGGGTTGTGTCGCCGAGAAAAACTTTATTATATCACCAATATATCCCGACACCAATTTTAGCGCTACCAAAACACAGGTTTGCACAGGTGCTACCGATTTTACTTTTAATGCTAGTGGCAATAACATCAAGAACTTCCAATGGAATTTTGGTGATGGTTCACCAACCGCTGCTGGAAACAACATTACACATGCTTTCTCCCCAGCTCCAGGGCCTTACACAGTTAATTTAACCGTTACCGATAACAACAATTGCGTTGCAACTAGAACAAGAGTAAATTATATGCAGGTGCAAGATTATCCTGTGGCTAGCTTTATTTCCAACGCAGATACTGTAACGCCTCTTTGCTATCCTACGCAAATTACTTTTACAAACAATTCAACAGGAAATGTAGCTTCTATGGTTTGGGATTTAGATAATGGCTCACCTACGCTGCCTACTTCGCCAGTTACTACTACTTATAACGCTCCGGGCATTTACAATGCAAAATTAGAAGTTACCTCTTCTTATGGTTGTAAAGACGATACCATTCGCCCGTTCAATGTAGTTGGTCCGGTAGCCGATTTCGACCTAAGCAAAACCCTTATTTGTGTTGGTGAAGAGGTAACATTTACCATGAAAAATCAGGTAGATGTGGTTACATGGGATTGGGATTTTGGTGGTGTTGTTGTATCTGATGGTAACCCTGCCAAACACAGATTTGATTACTATCCTCCAGGAGGAACGAACAATGTTATTTTAAATGTTTTTTCAGCAGGTAAAGCATGTAATTTCCCTATCACCAAGACTATAAATTTCCATGATGCCTATGCTAATTTTGGTGTCAACGACACAACATTTTGCGCTAGCACGCCTTTGGTCTTAACCGATTCATCTGGCGGTGCCGATACTTGGCAATGGGTGATTAATCCTGGCCAAACGTACGCAGGTCAAAATCCGGGTCCGATTTCTTTAACAACTCTAGGATCTTATACCGTCGAGCTAAGAATTAGTGATCAAGCATCAGGCTGCAAGGATACCTTGATTAAAGAGATTGAAGTAGTCGATGTTCCTTCATTTACCGTTTCTAACGATGTGGATATTTGCCAAGACGCTAGTGCAGTGCTTACCGCTACAAATAAACCAAATCACACCTACAGCTGGACACCAACCGCCAGCATAAGTAGTCCGTCTTCTTTTTCTACCAATGCCAGTCCGGCAGTTACCACTCCATACACTGTTTTGGTTACCAATGCCGATGGTTGTAGTGATTCAAAAACGACTACCGTAACAGTGATTGGCCCGATAAGTTCTCTCCCTTTTGATACAGCTTGTATTGCAGCTGGACAAACCATTTCGTTGGGATCCGATTTGGGTGCAAATTATACTTACGACTGGACAGACGGTGACATTATAGCTCTAAGTTGCACCAAATGTGCATTGACTACTTTGAAGGTGGTTGAGCCGGGCACCTATGTTTTTAAAGTAACTGATAAATTAGGCTGCTACACCTCAACAAACAGTTATGATATTTGTGTTCTTCCTGATCGCACAGTAGATGTCCCGTCGGCCTTTACGCCAGATGGAGACGGCGCTAACGATATTATTTATGTGGATGGTTGGGGTATTGAAACCTTGAAAATGTTTAGAATCTTCAACCGGTGGGGAGAAGTGGTCTTTGAATCAAGCGATATTAAAATTGGTTGGAATGGTGTGTGCAAAAGCTCACCTCAACCAAGTGATACTTACGTTTATCAGGTAGATGGCGTGTTCTATGGCGGTAAAGATTTCACCAAATCGGGAACCATTACATTGATTAGATAAAAAATAAAAACTCTCCTAGGAATTTCTTAACGCCGGAGGGGCAAAACAAAATACTTCTTTTTTTTTCCAAACCATTTGCTAGCTATTGAATATCTTCGCCTGGCGTTATGTTACTAAACACCATACTTTTTATAGCATTTTTGGTTGTAGTTCTCGACTTGTATTACCAAACCAAATACAGGTTGCAGGTGCTTTTTGTGGGTTCCCTTGTTTTCATTGGTTTTATTCAATGGCAGGCTGTTCCAGTAATCTTACTTAATATTTCTATTTCTTTCTTTTTCGCTAAAAAGATAGAAGAAGGGGATAAAAAACATCTTTGGTTTATCAGTGCTTTGTTTTTAATTCTCTTGCAGCTATTGGGTATAAAAATGCTTGGCGGTAACATTTCTTTTTCTTTCAAATGGATTGCCTTGGCGCTTGGTTTATCTTTCTATTCATTGCAAAATATGGCCTACTTGATTGAGGTTAAATTGAAGAATAGTAAGGCAGAAACCAATATTTTAAAGTACGGGGTTTACTCTGCTTTCTTTCCTAAAATTTTGTCGGGCCCTATTGTTCTTTATCCCGATTTTCAAACACAAATAGATCAACTTCCTCTTTTTAAAAAGACCAATTTAGCTCAAGGATTCAACCGTTTTTTATTGGGCGTTTTTAAGAAAATGGTGCTTGCAGATAGGCTTGCTCCAATGGTTTCTAGCGTTTTTGAAAGCGATGAACCTTTGCATGGATTTACTGTTTTGTTTGCCGGATTCGTATTTACGCTTCAAGTGTTTTTTGATTTCTCTGCTTATATTGACATGGCCATTGGCATTGGCAAAATGTTTGGTTTTAACTTACCCGAAAATTTCAACTCGCCTTTTAAAGCCAAAAGCATTGGCGATTTTTGGAAGCGATGGAACATTACTTTGATGGAGTGGTTGCAGCATTATATTTATTTGCCCCTATCGTTTTTATTGCGCCAAAAACCTGTTTTATCTGTAGTTATTCCTATTGCGATTACTTTGCTTTTTTCGGCCTTGTGGCATGGCGTGGGAATGACTTTTACGTTGTGGGCGTTGTGTCATATTTTTTACTTGTTGATAGAATGGAAAGCTAGAGCAAATAAAAAGAAGTTGCCCGCATGGTTGGCGCATTTTCTGTGCTTATTGGGTGTTTCTTTTGCCAATATTTTCTTTCGTTCACAAAGTTTAGAGGCAGTAGGAAAGATGATGGGCGAAGTATTTTCCTTTGGCACTTTTATTCCCAACAACTGGAATGCAGGTTTTGTAGCTGTTTTTGCCCGCGGTGGTGAACTTACTGAGCAATTCAACTTTGTTGTTACTTGCTTATTTGTGTTGCTTTTCTTTGTTTTCGAAAAACAAATTATACAGCAATCTAACGCCAAAGAAATGAATGTAAAATGGTTGTTTTTTATCGTTTCATTACTCTTGATTTTTGCTGTTATATCTAGTGGTGAAGAATTTATTTACGCAAGGTTTTAATGAAGAGAAAAGCTGCCATATTATCTGTTTTATTGTTGCTTTTTACTTTGCTTTTCAACAGCATTTACCGCATTTCTTTAGAACACAATGTGAACTTAAAAGCAGCGTATATTCAGCGCCAAAAAATTGATGCGGAGGTTTTGTTTCATGGCCCGTGTGAACCTTTATTTACCATTAATCCCGCTTATTTAGAAAGTAAATGGAACAAGAGAATATACAATTTGAGCATAGATCATTCTGATTTTGCCGATAATTATTTGCACCTCTATTTGTATTTAAAAAACAACAAAGCACCCGAATATTTGTTTTTGTATGTTACACCCGAATCTTTCGATTTGAATTACAATGCTTTTCACACCTATCGCTTCATTCCCTTTATGAACGACAGTTTAGTGGAGGCAACCGTGAACGATTGTGATAGTAATTATACTGAATGGTCGAATTTGCCTTTGCTCAAATACACCTATTTTGGCAACCGTTTAAACTTCTTGGCGCTGCAAGGATTTAAGCATCTATTAAGTGGAAGAGACAGCGCCTATTTTATAAATGGTTATGAAGAGCATAAACAGAATCCATTGACTTTTATGGACGGGGAAATTCCCAACGACTCTTTATTATGGGGCAGCTTGCCTTCGACCAACAAATACCCATTGGGCGTAAGTTTTACTTGGAATGAAAATAGGGCTAAGTATTTTGCAAGACTTTTAGAGTTGGCTACTGTAAATGGCATTAAGGTTATACTCTACGAGTCGCCATCGTACTTGCCAGTGGTGGAGACGCAACCCGACCGACTTGATTTTTTGCTAAAGACTAGAAAGATTGCGCATAAGTATGATGTGCCTTATTGGATTTTTGATGATACCGAAATATCAGATGAGCAAAGCAATTTTATTTCTCCACAAATCATGAAGAGCAAGGCTTCTGCGAAGTTTATGGATATCCTGTGTGAAAGAGTAAAAGAAAATCATAAATAAATTCAAGACACCCGAATAATTATAATAACTTTGCCACGCAAACTGAGGGATCGTAATGAGCGAAGCAATAAAACACGAATGCGGAATCGTATTAATCCGCTTATTAAAACCGCTGAATTTCTATTTAGAAAAGTACGGAACCACTACCTACGGCCTTAACAAGCTTTGGCTAATGATGGAAAAACAGCACAATCGTGGCCAAGATGGCGCAGGTGTTGCTACCATCAAACTCGATGTTCCACCAGGCACCCGCTACATCAGCAGATACCGTTCAAATTCTGCTCAACCTATCAAAGATATTTTCGAAAAAATAAATAGTTCATTTTACGCGCTTCAAGATAAAGCTCCTGAGAGGTTGCGCGATGCAGAGTGGATGAAGAAGAATGTTCCTTTTGTGGGCGAGCTGCTTATGGGGCATCTGCGTTATGGTACTTTTGGTGGCAATAGTATTGAATATTGCCATCCTTTCTTGCGCCAAAACAATTGGAAAACCAGAAATTTGGTTTTGGCGGGTAATTTCAATTTAACCAATGTAGATGAGCTTTTCGACTTATTGGTGAAGTTGGGTCAGCATCCAAAAGAGAAATCGGATACGGTGACAGTGATGGAAAAAATTGGTCACTTCCTTGATGACGAAAATCAAGAGATTTTTCAAAAATACAAGTCGAGTAAAAAAAGCAATGAAGAGATTTCTCAGCTCATTGGCGAAGAAATGGATGTTCAATCTATTTTATCTCGTGCTATTAAAGAATTTGATGGCGGTTATGCTATGGTAGGCATGATGGGGCATGGTGATTCTTTTGTGCTCAGAGACCCAGCTGGCATTCGTCCTGCTTTTTATTACAAAGACGATGAGGTAGTAGTGGTGGCCTCAGAAAGACCGGCCATTCAAACTGCGTTTAATGTGCCTTTGGAATCAATTTCTCCTATCAAACCCGGACACGCTTTAATCATCAAGAAAAACGGAGATATTTCTGAGAAGTTGGTGCGTCAGCCGCTCCCACGAAAAGAGTGTTCTTTTGAAAGAATATATTTCTCAAGAGGTAGCGATGCCGATATTTACAAAGAGCGAAAAGATTTAGGAAAATACTTGGTGCCAAGAATTTTGAAGTCGATTAATTTCGATTTCGATAACACAGTTTTCTCTTATATTCCAAACACAGCAGAAGCTTCTTTCTTTGGTTTGCGAGAAGGGTTGAGCGATCATCGAATCGCCAAACAAAAACAATTGTTGTTAGAAAAAGGCGGAAAAATTACCGCAGAAGAGCTAGATAAAATTTTGAATATCGTTATTCGCACAGAAAAAATAGCCATTAAAGATGCGAAGCTCCGCACCTTTATTACTGGTGATTCTGGTCGCGATGACTTGGTAACGCACGTGTACGATTCTACTTACGGCGTAGTGCGCAAGGGAGTGGATAACCTTGTTTTGATTGACGATTCTATCGTTCGTGGCACTACTTTAAAACAAAGTATTTTAAGAATAATGGATCGTTTACGTCCTAAGAAAATAGTCATTGCTTCTTCTGCACCTCAAATTCGTTATCCCGATTGTTACGGTATCGATATGGCTAAGTTAGGGGATTTCATTGCTTTTCAGGCGGCTATAGCTTTATTGAAAGAACGCGGACAGAAAGATTTGATTCAAGAAGTTTACAAAAAATCGAAGGCGCAAGAGCATCTTCCGAAAGAACAAGTAGTTAACTACGTTACAGAAATTTACCGTCCGTTTACCGCCGATGAAATCTCTGCTAAAATCGCGCAATTGCTTACTCCAGAAGGTCTACACGCCGAGGTGGATATTGTTTACCAATCTATCGAAGGTTTGAGAATGAGCTGTCCGAACCACACTGGTGACTGGTATTTTACTGGTGATTACCCAACACCTGGTGGAAATAAAGTGGTGAATAAATCTTTTATCAATTACGTGGAAGGGAAGAATGTAAGGGCGTATTAAAAGCAGAGTGAGAGTGAGTTTGAGAGTTGTTTAACCCAGTACGTCATTGCGAAAATTTTGTACCCAAAATTGAAGCAATCTTATCATCATTTTCTTTTTTATCCCGTTGGTTAAAACCAAACGGCAATTGATTTAAGGCAATTCTTAATGGAGATTGCTTTAATTTTGGGTACAAAATTTTCGCAATGACGCACTAGGTGTGAAGTTTGTTTTTCATCACATCACGTTATCAACACCCTTTTTTTCATCATCTTTTCTCTCCTCCTGCTACAAATCCTTCATTCCGCATTACCTTGCAGTATGAAGTATCTTCTTTTTGGCTTTTGCCTTTTTACTTTTGGCTTTTCTTCCCTTGCTCAGCGCAGCTTGGAGTTCAGCAAAATTAAAGACGCAGAAGTGCTCGATTTATCGCGCATGAATTTAGATTCTTTGCCCCACCATATCAGCTCTTGCAGCAAATTGAAGAAGATTGATTTGAGCGGAAACAGACGAATAAAGGTGAATGATACATTTAAGAAATTAGCCAAGCTGCCGCAACTTGAAACGCTAATTGTTGATTACTGTAATTTGTACTTTTTGCCTTCGGTAATCAATGAATTCAAGCATTTGAAAGTTCTATCTGTTGAAGGAAATGGAATTAGTTGGCTGCCCCCTACCTTTAAAAATTTGCCTCTAGAAGAACTCAATTTAGCCAAAAACAATATCGATAGTTTGAACATCGGATTTTATTCTTTGTTGAAATTGCGAAGCTTGAATTTCTCTCAAAATCCGGGTGTTGCAAGAGATTACAACATGGATATTTTAGCTTCTTTCCCTTTGTTAAACACTTTGATTTTACAGCATTCTAAAGCCATCTCAAAAGATGTGGGTAATTTGAAAACTTTGACCCGTCTTGATTTGTCGGGAAGTGACATTAAACTCCTGCCTGAAGAAATTTCGAAATTGAGTCGCTTACAAAGCCTTGATATTCATGATTGTTCTCAACTCGACGTCAGTATTTCCTTAGAGTATTTAACTGCGCAAAAGCAACTAACAGAAATTCATTTCGGACATTCAAAGTTTAGTGTAATTCCTTACAATATTTCAAAATTGAAGGCATTAAAAACCATGCATATCTACAACTCCATTTTAGGAAGATTGCCTTCCTCTTTTAAAGATTTACGCGTTACCACAGTGCATTTTCATCATTGTTCGTTTACTCAGCAAGAAGAACTCTTTGCCGAATTGAATAAAAGCAACAAAAAAGTAGTGGTGGGAAGTGAAACAGAAAAGCCCTTTGTTTACAACAATACTTTCAATGAGGTGGTGCTCGAGCATCGCACCGAAGGGCCAAAGCAAGAATATTTATTGTTCACCTCCAAAGTGTATGTATCTCTCAAAAGAAACGTGAAAAAAAACGCTTTTTCATTCACCATAGAACCACAATATGGCTACAACGAAAAGCAAATGCAGTTTTGGGGAGATAAGGTGAAAGCTTATCCAGAATTGGAGGAATATAAAGGCATTCGTTGGAATTATACCGGCACAACAACATTGGAAGACATCGACAATATTTACCTCTTAAGTGAGAAAGACGATTTGCAAAAGATGAAGAAAAAGAGCAATGTTAATTTATATGTTTTGAATTTGCAAGACATCATTATTTCTCCTAATAAAAAGGAAGACAGCTACCTTATGTCTTTCTCTCGTGGCTTCGATACGCTCAACCTAAAAGTATTGCCACAGCACAAAGTTAGCGACCCAAAAAAACTACAGAATTGGCACAAAAACAGATACGAGAACTACTGGACCGAAAAAGTGAAACGTGAGCAGAGATGGACTTTATTAGATGATAAATATGTTTTATCGTACCGCAAATACGAAGAGCAATTAGAAGGATACAGAGCCGAATTAAACACAAAATTTTATCATGAATATGAGAAATAGGGAGGAAAGTAAAAAGTTAAAAGCAATAAGCCAAAAAGGGATTGGTTTTTTGCTTATTGCTTTTAACTTTTTACTTCTAAGTAGTTTCAATATGTCATCTACCTACTACAATCAAACAGCTAGTGCTTTTTTTGGCTCCGGATTAGCCGATAGAAAATTGAATGTAAATACTGCCGATCCTGAATTGTTGAATGCCACTGTGTTTCATGCTATTAATCTATTGCGTGAAAAGAAAGGAAAAACTGCTTTTGAATACTCTGAAGAACTCTATAAAATGAGCAAAGAGTACATGGATAAAATGGAGAAAAAGAAATTTACCGATCCCGAGGCTATACAGAAGCGCTATACAAAAGTGATGTTGAATGATGCGCAAGCAAAAGGGTTTAAAGGCACTTTGGTAAACATGAATGCAATAGAATATCAGGCAGTGAACTACAACAGCAAAGAATTTTTCTACAATAAGAAAGACACCACCACCGCGCTGCATCTGTTTTATGGTAAGCCTCCCGTGAAGAACGAAAAGAAACCCGAAAGAGATTCGATTGATTGCTATACTTACAAAAGCTTCGCCGCCGCTTTAGTGGATGAATTATTAAAAGCCGACAAGCAAAAAATTACAACCAGCAAAGCCTATCGCTTTTCGGCCTGCGTGCTGCAATGGGATTATTCTACTTTATACAAGAAGAGAATACCACAAATTAAGCTGATACAGGTGGCGGGCGGCTTTCAAACTGATTTGATGGAGGAGGAAACTGAGCAGAAATAGCTTTTTGTGGGAGCGGTTGTCATTCTGAGGAACGAAGAAACTATTGTCCTACGCGTCATGACTCACGTTAAATCAACGAAAACACATTTTTATAATACCTTCTTCAACCGTAAACCCCAATTCAGAGGCTTTAATAAAGTCATCACAGAAATCTGTCATCATCATCTTTTGTAGGTGGCCGCGAATGTAATAGGCATAGCCTATAGTATTTTCTTCCTTCTGTTTTTTTTGAATTAAGAAATTGATGCTTTCAATTGCACGGTAAATATTTTCCTTATCAGGATTGGTTTTCAATTCGTTCTTTAAAATAGTCATTGCTTCTTCGGTTTACCCTAAACCGATTAAAGAATCGGCAACAACTTACTGTTTTTTAGTTGTTTACGAAAAAAAAGTCAGGATGAACAAAACAAATAATAAAGTAATGTATTTCATTTTCCAGAGTAAAAAACAAATATAAAATTAATCCTCAACCCTTTGCAATTAGAGCCTTATACTTGAAAAAGCCCAAAATCCTTGCAAATATCTTTTTTTTT
>Ga0208960_1000338_pt1 | contig 26412 bp, 24 predicted proteins | sample GreLakmeON33MSRF_FD_187703 | JGI IMG/M metagenome (GOLD analysis project Ga0208960, IMG submission 187703) | Freshwater lentic microbial communities from great Laurentian Lakes, MI, USA - Great Lakes metaG ON33MSRF (SPAdes) | ecosystem: Environmental > Aquatic > Freshwater > Lake | place: Great... | reverse complement strand
AGAGATTCTGCTGTCGGCCCGTATTCCTGATGCCCGGCTGGTGGAGATGACCGTGCGCATGGTTGATCCTGAAGCGGATGGCTGGACCGGGACCGATAACGGCGAAGAAAACGAATAAGGATCCCTGGCAGGGTCGAAGCCTGCTCGTCGCGCTGGCGGTCCTCATGACGTCACCGGGCCCGCGTATTGCCTGCGCGGGTCGAGGCAGACCGGCCTGACACCGAGTGACGGTATCCCGGGCCGAGTGCCATGCAGGTGCTGTGCGTATCCACCGCAGGAACGAAGTCCCGCTTGCCGCCGTTCCCACGAATCAGCGCGCGGGGAAGGCATCACACCTGCCAGTTCGCGTCCGGCGATCACCTCGGTTATCACGGACCGGTGCCGCGCTGAGAAAGGTGAGCATGCCCCATCCCCGCTCCATCGGGGTGTAAGAGGGTCTTGTTGCGGATTGTCCGCACCCCGTACAGCACGCGACCGGGGTAGCTGTTACGCCAGACTGGCAATATGAGCGCCCCTCCCGTCACCATTATGTGGTTCAGGCGCGACCTGCGTGTGGACGACCACCCGGCACTCGCTGCTGCTGCCGAGCGTGGCGACGTGGTTGCCCTCTGGGTGGCCGATCCCGTGCTGCTGGGTGCGTCGCATCACCAATCACCGGTGCGGCTGCGATTCCTGCGGGCGTGTCTCGAGGCACTCGATACCGAGCTGACTGCGCTCGGTATCCCCTTGATTGTGCGGCATGGTGCGCCCGCACTGGTGCTCCCCGCCGTGGCCGCCGAGGCCGGTGCAGACCGTGTGCACATCACTGGCGATGTCACTCCGTATGCCGCGCGTCGTGATGAGGCCGTGAGCACGGCGCTTGGCCGGGATGGCGTCGCCCTTACCTGTATTGGGGGGCCCTGGCGCGTACGACCCGATGCAGTAGTGGGGTCATCCGGGAACGGGTACCTGGTGTTCACCCCCTTCTTCCGCGCTTGGGATGCCATCCCCGTGGACGCGCGTATCGCAACCCCTGCTGCACTTTCCGGGCCACATCTTGCGTCTGATGGCCTCGGCGTGCTTCCCCCTGGCGAGCCACCCCTGCCGGCTGGTCCCACTGCTGCCCGTGCTCGGCTCGAGGCATTCATCCGCAGCGGCGATGTTGACCGCTACGGGGAGATGCGTGACGACATGGCATCCGACGCCACCTCGCACCTGTCCGCCGACCTCCGCATGGGAGTCCTCTCGCCGGCGCAGGTGGGCAGAGCCATTGGCGCAGGGGATGGAGTGCACCCATCTCGCCAGGCCTTCTGGCGCCAGTTGGCGTGGCGCGACTTCTACGCCCATCACATGGAGCGTCACCCGGTTGTGGCCCGGGCAGCGATGAACGAGAAGTTCCGGGGAATCCAATGGGACGATGCGCCCGAAGCGATGGATGCCTGGCGCGAGGGGCGCACCGGATTTCCTCTTGCAGATGCCGGCATGCGTCAGATGGCGGCGACCGGGTGGATGCATAGTCGGGCACGCATGGTGTGCGCGAGCGTACTGGTGAAGGACCTGCTGCTGGATTGGCGTCGCGGCGAGGCCGTGTTCATGCAAGGTCTCGTGGATGGCGACCCGGCAAACAACAATGGCGGGTGGCAGTGGACGGCAGGCACGGGTACCGACGCCGCACCATACTTCCGCGTGTTCAATCCATTTCTGCAGGCAAAGCGGTTTGACCCGACTGGCGCGTACGTACGCCGCTGGGTTCCCGAACTTGCCAACGTGCCCGACCGCTACATCCATGAGCCGTGGACCATGCCCGAAGAGGTGCAGGTGAAGGCTGGATGCCGCATTGGTACCGACTATCCCGAACCCATTGTGGATCACGCGACCCGCAGGGTGGAGGCCATTGAGCGCTACAAGTCCGCCGCTGAGCGGATGGGAGTCGCATGAGTGAAGAGGGAACGATTCGGCGGGTGATGGTGACGGGTGCCACAGGTTATGTGGGTGGTCGCCTGCTGCACCGCCTGGAGCAGGAAGGCCTGGGGATAACCTGCCTGGCACGTCATCCACAGGTGCTTGCGCCCAGGGTTCATGGGGCAACACGCATCGTGGAGGGCGACCTTGTCACAGGAGTGGGACTCGACGAGGCCATGGCTGGCGCCGACACGGCGTACTACATGGTGCACTCGATGGGCGCTCAGGGGGACTACCTCGCAGCCGACCGGGCAGCTGCCCGCAACTTCGGTGACGCCGCGCGCCGTCAGGGCGTTCGGCGCATCGTGTACCTGGGAGCCCTTGGTTCGGGCACATACATGTCGCCGCATCTCGAGAGCCGTCAGGAGGTTGGGCGCATTCTCAGGGAGTGCGGGGTGCCCACCATCGAGCTGCGTGCGTCGGTCATTATCGGCTCGGGCAGCCTGTCGTTTGAGATGGTGCGCGCACTCGTTGATCGCCTTCCGTTGATGGTGTGGCCCAAGTGGGTGGACACACCCACCCAGCCCATCGGTATCGAGGACATCATCGAGTACCTCGTGCAGGCATCCGACGTCGACCTGCCCGAGAGCATGGTGGTCGAGATCGGCGGTACTGATCTCGTCTCCTATGGAGATCTGCTTCGCGGCTATGCCCGGGTCATCGGCTTGCGACGCTTCTTTATTCGGGTGCCGGTACTCACCCCGCGGCTGTCAAGCCTCTGGCTCATGCTCGTGACGCCTGTGTACGCGAAGGTTGGCCGTCAGCTTGTCGAGGGGCTCCGCGCGCCCACGGTCGTAAGCGATGACCGCGCGCGCCGGATGTTCACCATCACCCCGATGGGCATGATCGAGCAGATCGAGCGTGCGCTCCACAACGAAGACCACGAGTTCGCTGAGACCCGCTGGTCGGATGCCATGTCATCGGTGGGGCAGGACGACCTCGCATGGGGTGGCGCACGCATGGGCTCGCGCATGGTTGACGCGCGATCGGCGTTTGTGCCCGTGCCACCTGACCGCGCATTCGCACCCATCCAGCGCATCGGCGGCGAGCAGGGCTGGTACCACGTCAACTGGATGTGGGACCTGCGGGGATTCCTCGACCTGCCATTCGGTGGCGCCGGCACCCGTCGTGGGCGACGTGACCCTGAGCATCTGGTGGTGGGCGATACCCTCGACTTCTGGCGGGTGGAGGCCATCGAACCCGGCCGGCTCCTTCGCCTGCATGCCGAGATGGCGCTTCCCGGCCGCGCCTGGCTGCAGTTTGAGGTGCAGGAGGTGCCCAACGGATCGATCATTCATCAAACCGCGCTCTACGACCCGCGCGGCCTTCTGGGGAAGGCCTACTGGTACATGGTCTGGCCACTCCACAAGTTCGTGTTTGGTGGGATGCTGCGCAACATCGGGCGTGCGGCGAGGAAGAAGCTGAGCCGATGAGGGTGGCGGTGATCGGCGCAGGGATCTCCGGACTGGTCGCGGCGCGCGATCTGGTCTCGTCCGGGCACGAGGTACTGGTGATCGAGAAGAGCCGAGGACTGGGCGGGCGCATGGCCGCCCGGCGCGCAGAGGACATGGTGCTGGACCACGGCCTGCCGGTGCTCGAGGTGCCATCCGGCGGCCTGCTGGCAGATCTCGTGCGTGACCTGGTCCCCGACGACGTGGTGCACCTTGACGGCGATGCGGTTGCGTGGCCCGCCGGCATGACCGTGTTGCCAAAGTCGATGGTCGCTGGAGTTGACGTGCTGCTGGGCACGCGGGTGGCCGCCCTCCGCGAGGGCACACAGGGCATTGAGATCGCGCAGGACCAGGGCAACACGATCGGCATAGTCGATGCGGTCATCATCACCGCTCCTGCGCCTCAGGCGGTTGAGCTTCTCGCCACGCTTCCCGGTGCCACGGCGCGAGCCGACGCCCTGCGCGCGGTGGAGTACGACCCGGCCGTCATGGTGCTGGCAGGTCTCTCCATCGATGAGCCCGGCTGGCTCGCCGCGCGCCCCGACTCCGGCCCGATCGCATACGTCATCAATGAGGCCGTAAAGGGGCGCGCTCCCGCAGGTGGCGTGATTCCGGTGGTGATCAGGCTGCGCCCCGACGACAGCGCCCGGCTGTTTGACGCCACGGACGACACCGTGCTGGGCGAGGTACTGCCCGCGCTCACCGACGTGATGGGACACCCGACGCCTGCGGCATGGGCCCAGGTGAAGCGCTGGCGTTACGCCACAACACGCGGGCGAGTTGACCAAGACGGCATGAACCCTGCTGGGTCACGCGTGATCATCGCGGGCGACGCCGTTGCGGCGGGTCCGTCAGTTGAGGACGTCGCGCGGACCGGTCAGTGGGCCGCGCGACGCATTCTCAGCAGGTGATCAGCCCTCGTCGGTGACGTCCGCGCCGGGCTCATCAGCCGGTGCGGTGGGCTCGGCCTCCATGGCCGGCGTTGTGCCGGGCTCGGCCACGGCGGGGTCGTTCGTGACAGGCGGCGCCGGGTAGGAAATCTCCTCCACGCGCTCGACCCCATCCACATCGCCGTCAGCGGAGTACGACTCGCGCAGGGTGCGAAGTTCGTCTGCTGCGCGCGGGTTCCCCAACGACTGGGCGGCTGACAGCGCCGTCTCGGCCTCTTCGAGCAGGCCCAGTTCGACCAGTACCTTGCCGAACGCGTACTGCACGCCGCCATCAGCGGGTGCTGCGGCCACGGCGGCGCGCCCCGCGGCCTCGGCGGCGGGCAGGTCGCCCGAGTCGCTGAGCGCCGTGATGAGGCTGATGCGCGCGTCAGTGCGCTGCGGATCGGCGTCGATCGCGCGGCGAAGCAATGCGATGGCCCGATCGGTCTCGCCGATACCCCGCAGGGATGCCCCGGCGCGGGTGAGCGTGGCGGCGGAGTCGTCGATCTCCACGGCGCGGTCTGCGAATGCGATTGCCACGGCGACGTTGCCGTCAGCCCCCTCCAAGCCACGCAGTGCCTCTTCCACATCGGTCACCTGCGTGGCCTGCAGCACGGCGTGCGCGCTGTCGCCGGCCTCAACCTTTTTGACCGCTGCCTTGCGCTTGCGGGGTGCTGGCGCGGGCTTGGGCGGATCGATCACGATGGGCACCACACGCTGTGCCTCGCGCTTGGCCAGCTGGTCGCGGGCCGCGTGCAGCTTGCGTACGCGAACACGTGACTCCACGGCGCGGTCCACGGCTGCGGCCTTGCGGGCGAGGGCCGCGTCGTAGTCGGCACGGATCTCGGGGTCGGTGATGAGTGCACGCTCGCTCCAGGCGAGCCAGTGCATCTCGGCATCGCGCGCAGCGGCGCGCATGGGTGTCTCTTCAACCCATTCGGTGCGCGTTGCGATGGCCGCGGTGATCGTCGTGTCATCTGCGTCCCGCGGGATGTCGAGCATCTCGTAGAGGTCGCGTTCCATCAATGCGCGAACCAGCGCCGCGCGCTTGGGATCCGTCGTCGCCATGGCCACTCCTCTAGCGCTTTGTCGTGAGGGACATGATTGTCCCCGAAGATGTTTTCTTGCCGCCGTTGACCGCGATGGCCCTGGCGGTGTACTGAGTCCCGGGCTTCAGCCCGGTGACCGTCAATCGCAGCGACGCGAGAGCTGCGCGCGCGGAAACGGTGCCGAACATCACTGTACGGGTTGACCGCTTCGTGGTGATCTCCAGGCTCACGGGTACCGCAACGCCGTTCGGGGTGACCAGCGCCCCGAGTCGTGCGCTCGTCGGGGTGACCTGGGCGGGTGTATGCGTGGGGACATCGGCCCGCGTGTTGTACGAGCCCGCCGCCAGCACCGCTGTGGGTGCTGAAATCTCCGCCGCGGCACGCGTTGCCGGTTCGGTTCGAATGGTCGTGCCCCGTACTGTCATCCGCGCTCCCTGTTCGCTCACCCGCCCGCGGCATGGTAGGCGAGCGCGCGCCCCCCGGGTCCCGAAGCCGTCTCGGCTACTCCGTGCGGGGCAGCAGGCGGGCGATCAGCACCAGCCCGATCGCCACGATCCCCGCGACTGCAATGCACACGCCGATGAAAGGCATCACCGCGGACAGCAGGCCACCGATGACTGGTCCAAGGACGAATCCCAGCGCGAACACCATCACCATGGCGCCTGCGCTGATGCCGTAGCTCCCTGCCATGCCCATCTCGTCGATCGCGTGCGTGAAGAGCGGGCCTGCCGGCGCAGCCATCACCGCCGTGCCCAGAAGCAGAATGGCCAACGCCACTGTCACCCACCATGCCGGGCCGATCGCAATGAGGGGCAGTGTGATGACGGTAACCACGCCGCCGACCAGGATCGGCGTGCGCCGCCCTGTCATGTCGGACCACTTGCCGCCGAGCGGGGCACCGAGAAACAGCGACGCCGTGCCCAGCGAGACGACCAGGCCGATTGCGGCTGATCCAAGAAGCAGTCGCTCGGAGAGGTTGAGCGTGAGGAGCGACTCGACCATGCCCTCCACGATGGCCAGAAGGATGAGCGCCACCGCCCCTGCACGTGCACCGGGCGATCGGCTCAGCGCGCGCAGCGTGCGGAACATGCCCGGCGCCGCGCGGCGCCGTACGAGCGTCTCCGGGACCGGAATGGCCCACACGATCAGTACCACCGGAAAGATTGCGAAGATGAGGAACGTCTCGGTGAGGCCGATCGATTGGATCAGCACACCCGAGAGCAGCGGGGCCATGAGCCCGGCTCCACCCCCTGCGGTCTCGGCGAGCCCAAGCCGCAACCCCCTCTGGTCTGGTGGGTACACGTCGCTCACATATGCGAGTGCCCCGGTCCAGGTGACGGCGCTCGCCCCGCCGAGTACCGCGCGGGCGAGGGTGAGGGTGTACGGATCCCGTGCGATGGCAAAGCCCACTCCCGCCAGTGCCAGCAGGGCTGCGCCGGCGATGATTGCGGGCTTGCGGCCGATGCGATCGACCCATCTCGCGGCGAATGGCGCCACCATCAGCTGCGCAATGGGGAACGCGGCGAAGATGAGCGCCACGCCGGTGTCGGACAGGCCCAGCTCGCGCTGGTACACCGGCAGTGCCGGAACGATGGCGCTGAACATGAGCGTGTCGACGGCGATCGCCGCCATGGCGAGCAGGAAGACCCGGGTGCGATCGGGGTGGGCGGAGGTGGCCATTTGCATCGGCACCACGCTAGCGACCACGTGATGCCGCTCCCGGCCGCGAACCGTCGCCGCACCTGTCACCATGGCGGCATGAGTGAAAGTCTTTCCATCACCCCGCCCGACCCCCCGCTGCGCGACCCAGTGGTCATCACCGCGTTTCGTGGGTGGAACGATGCGGCGAGCGCTGCGACGGCCGCCATTGCCACAGTTGGCGAGCAGATGGGTGCCGAGCGCATCGGCACGGTGGACCCAGAAGATTTCTACGACTTCCAGGTGACACGGCCGATCATTGACCTCACCACCGAGCCCCACACGCTCACGTGGCCCGAGGTGGAGATCAGTGCCGTGCGAATCCCCGGCGGTACGCGCGACCTCATTCTGATTATGGGCGGCGAGCCCTCAATGCGCTGGCCCACGTTCTGCACCATGCTGCTGGATGCCGTGCAGGCGCTTGGCTGCCGCAGGTTTGTCACTCTGGGCGCCTTGCTGGCCGACGTGCCGCACACCCGTGATGTGACCCTCACCGTGATGAGCACCGAGGAGTCATTGGTGAGCGGGCTCGACATGCGTCCGCCCGGCTACCGGGGCCCCACCGGGATCGTGGGCGTGCTGCACCTCATGGCCGCCCAGCGCGGGCTTGAGGCCGTGTCGCTGTGGGCCCCGGCGTCGCACTACGCGGCTGGCGTCGTCAACCACAAGGCCGAACTCGCATTGCTCGACGGCATCATGCGCGTGACGGGCGCGACCATCGACACCGAGGCCGTCCGGCATGCCGCCGCTGAGTTCGAGGAGCAGGTGGATCAGGTGGTGGCCAGCGACCCGCGCCTGCAGCAGTTGGTGGAGCAGTTGGAGCAGTCGGCCGACGAGGACCGCATGGACGCCAGCGATCTTCCTTCGGGCGATGAACTGGTGGCAGAGCTCGAGCGGTTCCTGCGCGAGCGTGGCGACACGCCACCGCCCGCCAGCCTCTAACCCGGGCACGCACCCCGCCGCCTAGAACGCGCCCCGGCTTACGCAGGCGTTGTACAGCGAGCAGCGCTCGCAGTGCGGTGTTCGCGCCGGGCAGGTGTCGCGCCCATGCATGATGAGCCGTAGTCCGGTGTCGGCCCACATGGCACGCGGCCACAACATCTTCAGGTCGGCCTCCACCTTCACCGGGTCGTCATTCGTGGTGAGCCCCAGCCGCTTGCCCAGGCGCAGCACGTGAGTGTCCACCGCAATCGCCGGCGTATCGAACCACTGGCCCAGAATCACGCTGGCGGTCTTGCGGCCCACGCCGGGCACGGTCACAAGTTCCGCCATGGTGGCCGGTACTTCGCCCCCGAAGCGTTCTTCGAGTGCCGTTGCCATGCCGATGAGCGACTTCGCTTTGGCCCGGAAGAATCCGGTGGAGTGGATGATCTCCTCCACGTCCTCCGGGTCGGCCACCGCCAGATCGGCAGGGGAGGGATACCGCGCGAAGAGGGCCGGGGTCACGAGGTTCACCCGCACGTCGGTGCACTGGGCCGAGAGGATGACCGCCGCCAGCAGTTCGTACGCATTTCGGTGGTTGAGGGGGATGGGTACATGCGGCCGCTCCTCGGCGAGGACCTCGGCCACCACCCGGCCGCGGCCCTTGGGTGTGCGAGGCCGGCGCTCACGGAGAGGGATGTGGCTGCTCAGAGCCATGACTTGAGCAGGATAATGATCACACCAATCAGTGCGCTGGCGACTGCCGCGACCACCACCTGAGGCCAGCTGCTGCCTCGCTGGCGCGACGCGAAACCACCCCAAATTGCCAATGCCCCCACCGCCACCAGCAGCGTGGCGAACACGGCATTGTCTTCGCTCAGCACCCCGATGCCCCCGAGGATGAGCGGAATTGCGAGCGGCACAGCAGACTCGAGCACTGCCCAGTGCTCGTTACCCGCACGGGCGAGCCGCATCCGAAATGGATCAGTGGTGGTGTCGCCCAGTACATCGGAATACACCTCGGCAAACCACAGCACGAGCACCGTCGCCACCAGAGTGGACAGAAATTGCCATGGCCCCCAGTGGCTTAGCGCGGCGGCTTCGGCAGCCAACACGGCGGTGGCAACGATCGTGCCGTAGACCGCGCGCGATGTGTCGCCCAGAAATCCGCGGGCGGGAGGTGGGGTGCTTGGGGTCGTCACACGCACAAGAATACGGCGCCCGCACCAGCGGATGCCGGGCTAGGGTAACCAGCACATGGATCTGCTCGCCGCCCGAAACCTCCAAGCCCTGTCGCTGGGCTTCCACATCATTCTGGTGTGCTTCGGCGTCGCGTTCCCGATATTCGTGCTCACCATGGAGGGGTTGTACCTCCGCACGCGCGACGACCTGTACCGCCGTATCGCCCGGCGGTGGACCAAGGCCATGGCCATTCTTTTCGCTGTGGGGGTGGTGAGCGGCACGGTGTTGTCGTTCGAGCTCGGAATCCTGTGGCCGGAGTTCATGGCCAAGTACGGCGACGTATTTGGGTTCGCATTCGCGCTTGAGGGCACGTCGTTCTTCGTGGAGGCCATCTTCATGGCTATCTATGTCTACGGCTGGGACCGCCTGTCCGAGCGCACGCATTTTCTCTCGGGCCTGCCCATTCCCATCGCAGGGTTCTTCGGCTCACTCTTTGTGATCTCGGTGAACGGGTGGATGAACAACCCCGTGGGGTTTGAAGAGGTGAATGGTGTGGTGAGCAACATCAACCCGATCGCCGCGCTCTTCAACGGGTTCTTCTGGCATGAACTGGTGCACATGCTCCTGGCGGCGATCATCGTTGCCGGCTTCATGACCGCGTCGGTCTATGCCGTTGCCATGCTGCGTGGGCGCCGCGACCGGTTTGTACGTGTAGCCATGATCGTGCCGCTCACAATCGCCGCCCTCGCGACCCCGGCCCAGTTGATCGTGGGCGACTGGGCCGCGCGCACCGTCACCAAGGATCAGCCCATCAAGCTCGCGGCGATTGAGGGTCTGGGTAAGACCCAGAGCAACGCGCCCTGGCACCTGTTCGGCTGGTACTCGGCGTCCGATGGCGAGGTGCATGGGGGCATTGCCATTCCCAGCATGCTTTCGATCCTCGCCTACCACGATCCCAATGCCACTGTGCAGGGGCTCGATTCGGTGCCCGTGGCTGATCAGCCGGGTGCCATCAATACCGTGCGCATCGCCTTCCAGGTGATGATCATTCTTGGGTCGGGGCTTGCCATGCTCTCTGCGCTGCACCTGTGGGTGTGGTGGCGCAGGCGGCGCATCATCAAGGGCAAGTGGTTCCTCTTTGCGGTGGGTGCGGCGGGCCCGGCGGCCATCCTGGCGCTGGAGAGCGGGTGGATCACCACCGAGGTCGGTCGCCAGCCATGGATTGTCTACAACTACATGCGCACCACCGACGCGGTTACCAGCGCCACGGGTATTCCCATCGCGCTGATTGCGATGGGTGTGGTGTACCTCGGCCTGATGTTTGGCGTCATCTGGGCGCTTCGCCGTCTGGCGCACTCGCCCGAGGAGCCTGAGCGGCCCCCGGTCGCCCCTCGGGCCGCCTCGTGAACTTCGGGCTCGCTGTAATCGCAGCCATCCTGCTGGTGGCTGGCCTCACGCTCTACGCGGTTCTTGGCGGCGCCGACTTCGGCACCGGGTCATGGGATCTGACGGCTGGCCGCGGCACGCGCGCCGCGCGCATGCGCGCGCTGCTCCACTCGTCGATGGGTCCGGTGTGGGAGGCCAACCACGTGTGGCTCATTTTCACGCTGGTGGTGTTCTGGACATCATTTCCCACAGCCTTCGCGTCGGTGATGTCGACCATGTACATCCCGTTGTTCCTTGTTGTGGTGGGAATCATCCTGCGCGGATCGAGCTACGCCTTCCGCCCGCTGGCCCGTGGCACATGGTTTGAGTGGCCGAGTGCCGTCGCCTTTGGCATCGCATCAATTCTCACCCCGTTCTTCCTGGGCACCATCGTGGGTGGCATCGCAGGTGGTCACGTGCCGCTGGGCAATGCCGCCGGCAACTCGGTGGATGCCTGGTGGAATGGCACCGGAATCATGGTGGGCCTGATGGCCGTGGTCACCGGGGCCTATCTGGCAGCCATCTTCACGATGGCCGATGCCAGTCGGCGCGGCGAGGATGATGTGGCGGAGGCCTTTCGTCGTCGTGCGCTGGTGTCCGGCGTACTGGTGGGCGTGGTCGCCATCGCCACCCTCCCTGTGATCCACACCGATGCCCCTCGCCTGTTCGACCGGCTGCTTCAGGGCCCCGGCCTCGTGGGAGTCATCGGGTCATTCCTGCTCGGCGGGGTGACCCTGTGGCTGTTGTGGAACCGCCGCGGTGGACTCGCGCGCTGGTCGGGTGCCGGTGCCGTGGCCGCCATCGCCGTTGGATGGGCGCTCGCGCAGGCCCCCTACCTGCTTCCCACCACCGTCACGGTGGAGGACGCAGCCGCGCCGTCGGCAACGCTCTGGGCCCTTGTGGGGGCCGCAGTCATATTCGTGGCCCTGGTGGTGCCATCCCTGATCTTCCTGTTCAGGCTCTCGCTCACCGACAAGCTGGGGCATGACCTGCCGCCCGTCGATCAGGAGGTTGCCGGTGTCTGAGCGCGGCTGGATGCGCCTGTGCATCACGTTGTTCATCGCGGGGATGGCCGTGATGGTGCCGTTCGACTCGGTCATCACGCTCGCGCTTGCGTGTCTTTGCTTCGCCGGCTTCATCGTCGCCGGCTCGATCGCACTTCTGCGACCGAGCCGGCTGGGCGACGAGGAGTAACTCCTACCGGGTGTTACGGAACCGGGGTGATTTCGACCGTGCGGTCGTTCAGCGGCTGCACTGGTCGGTAATTGTCGCTGTACACCGCCGTGATGGCGTTGATCTGGGTCTGGCTCAGAGTCACCGGCTTCTTCATCACCAGCCAGTTCACTTTTTCAGTGCACGGCGGGGTGGTGAGGCTGCCCGAGTAGCGCACACTCTGGAGGCTGGTGGGGAGCATGGCCGCCCAATCGAAGGTGGTCGTCTTGGTGGTCCCCTGAGGTGTGCCGATGGCTTTGACGAACGGCTCCCACGCTGCGTTGGAGGAGGACCCCTTCTCGAGCATTACGCCGATGACCGTGAGCACGTCGGCATTGGACTTGTGCACGAAGTGCACTTCGACTGGCGAGTGATTGCCGTTGAACGTGTGCTCGCTCTTCGCGTGGAAGTGCATCTGCAGCAGATCGGACTTGGTGCCATCAACGGTGATCGAGTTGCCCGCGGCAGCCTCGGCCTCGACGGAGTGCCCGTTGTTGAACTGCTTAACAGCACCCTCCGAGTAGTTGATGGTGAGATCGGGCAACGTTGCGCTCGCAGGGTCGACGATGTTGATGGGCGTTTGCGACGTTTTGTCGCACGCGGCGTAGGCAGGCGAGAGGGTGCCCCAATTCGCGGGGCCGGTGTCGCCCTTATATGACCACGCCACTGACGCCGCCTCGACATTCGAGGCGTTCCTGGCAGTGCTGGAGGTGCTGGAGGTGCTGGAGGTGCTGCTGGAATCGCCGCAGGCGGCGAGGGTGGTGACGAAGCCGGCGGCGACAAGCGGCACGGCGATCCATTTCATACGTGACATCGTGACCTCGGGTGTTGGAAGGAGGGAATACCCGAAAACGTACACACTCCGGCCCCCCGGCAAGACGTACCAAGCCCGTGTCAGTGCACCGACACACGGTGGGTGCCCCTCGTGTGGTGCTCAGACGCCTTCAAGGGCCGTGACGCGCCCGGACGTGATGGCCTCCTGCATCAGGGCATGGTCGTTCACCGTCCGCACCGCGTCGTCCTTGGCGAATGACGGGATATGGTCTAACGGCCCTCGCACTTCGCGCGCCGTTCTTGCGTGGATCGCGTGTACGTTCGCTAGGTCATGACCGCATCGACCGGAGGTTCGCAATGCCACCCCTCGCCCACCGCATCATCGGCGTCTCGGCTGCGCTTCTCGCGCTTGGGGCCGTCGTCGTGCCGACGGCATCGGCCGTCACCCCAACGGATGCCTTCAAGTACGGCTACGCAGCGTTCACCAAGTACAAGACCTGCATGGCGAACATTGATGTCGGCCAGCCGTGCCTGGCATCCGACTCGAACAACATCCGGGAGATCCTGAAGGACGTCAAGGCCCTCCGTGCAGAGATCGCCGTCAATCACAGGGCGGTGACCACGCAGATGACGCTGCTGCAGAGGACGCTCGATACCAAGGTGCGGAACGACTACGTCACGCTGCTCAACCCCGTGACGCTCAACGTGCCGGATGCGCTGCGGGCCTGGCAGGGTATGGCCGACTGCGCGGACGCGCGCATCGCCAAGAAAGCCACATGCATCGGGCAGAACGAGCAGGCCGTGCCTGCGGCGCAGGGCGTGAATGACTGGCAGGCCGCCCTCGTCTACCGCGCAAGCCTCATGAGCAACGACATCCGGTCAACGGTTGCGGTCTACACGGGCACCGACCTGGCCGGCCCCGAAAGCGGCCTCATCGCGTCGGACTGGCTGATGAACAAGCGCGTGCAGGACAGCGACGCGGGTGCCACCGACGCGGCCGTCACAGGTGCGTTCAAGGCGCCTGTGGTGACCGCGGGTCTGGGGAACGCCACGACAAAGTTCGCTGTGACCTACGACGACTATCTCGACTCGTACGGCATGATCAAGCCCTTCGTGGCCGGGCTCACCGGGAACGACGTGATGGCCAGGGAGCAGGAGCGTGACGTGCTGAGTGTGGTCCACGGCACCGACCCCTATTCGGCGGCCTCGCGTACGAAGGAGTTCACGCTCCCTCACCTCGAGGCTCGGCAGATCGCCTACGTCAGTAAGGCCGATGGCAAGGCCTACGTGGTGTCGGCGACCCACCTGCGTAACGAGGGTTACCTGCTCACACCGCAGGCGATGTTCGACATCGGCACCGTGATCAACGCCTACGGCAAGAGCAGCACGTTCATGCAGAAACGCCCCGCGGCCTTCCCGTCGGGTTCCGGGCACTGGTACCCGGTGAAGGTTGCCGTGCACAGCGTGAAGGTGTGCCCGCGCACCCAGACGTGGTGCCCGTCGACCAACCGTGAGTTCACCGTGAAGCAGTTGGGGCGCAGCAGCAAGGAGTCGATCACCGCTTCAATGCATCTCACCAACGCGCGTCCCGCCTGGGACAAGCAGTACGAGCGCAAGGCGTACGGAACGAACCGCGTCAACTTCAAGACCGACTTCGCGCACTTCGTCACCGGCCCCGCCACGTTCGACTGGGACGTCGCCTCGTACCAGCCCTCGAGACTCGGCATCACCTACAAGGTGGGTCCGGGCGCCTGGGTGAACGAGTCGCGGGTCCAACCTGGAACGTTGGTGCGGCTGGGGTCGGTGCCGCCGATGATGGGCTGACCGGTCATATGGCGTCGCACCCCGGGGTACCCGCGGTGCGACCCTGTGATTACGTCGTGGTGACAGTCGCCTGGTAGTTGTTGACCGGCAACACCGGGCGCCCTTCTCAGATCCCCTCGATGGCGGTGATGCGCCCCGAGGTGATGGCCTCCTGCAGCAGAGAGTGATCGGCCACTGTCTGCACCGCGTAGTCCTTGGCGAAGTCCGCGATCGCTTCATCGAACTGGGGGCCGGTACCGAGGTAGCCGGTGATCATCGCGGGGTCGCCGCTCCGCGCGTGGGAACGGGCGAGCGTGCCGCCACATAGCGCTGCGTAGGCAGCGAGCCCGTCAGGTGTCATGCGGGCGACGTCGGCCGAGCCCTTCATGTCACGCAGCTGGCGCACGTAGTACTGGCGGCGCGTGCCCATCACACCTGAGTACCACCCCAGGAACATGTCGCTGGCGGCCTGCATCAGCCGCTGACCTTCCACCACGCGCTGGCCGTGATGGCGGTACGGGCTGGGTCCGGCATACGGCGCCAGCACGGATGCCCTGGCCTCCTTCATCTGCAGGAAGAGCGGGTCCTGATCATCGCGCCCGAGGAAGAGCGCGATACGGGCATCCAGACCGACCGACCCCACGCCCACGACCTTCCGCGCGGTGTCCACCAAGTGGTAACGGTTGAACACCTCGAGGCGATCGCTCAACAGGGTTGCCCGATATTGGCTGATGACCAGAGGAATGACCTTGGCCATGTCGCGGCTATCGGGCGGGTGGTCCACGAGCGGCGGCTGGTCGGCAATCTGTACCTGGCCGTTCTGCGTGACGGTCGTGAGCTTCTCAAGTGCTTGAAGGTTGTCCTTGCTGCGCGCCTTGGCGAGGCTCTTCGCGAAGCTGCGCCTGGCCTTCTCGGTGGGCAGGAACTGCTCCAGCTCAGCCACATTCACGCGGGCGTAGTGGATCTCGAGAAAGGTCATGGTCGCCAACTCGGCCATGACCGACCGGTAGGCGGCGGCGCTGGTGGTGGTGGCCGCTGTGGCCTGTGCGGGCGTAAAGCCATTGTCGATGGCTGCCACGTACACGCTTGCCGCCAGACGCTTGACGTCCCACTCGAATGGCGCTTCAAGTGTTTCGTCGAAGTCGTTGACATCGAACACCAGGTTGCGCTCGGGTGTGGCGTAGGCCCCGAAGTTGAGCAGGTGGGCGTCGCCGCAGCACTGCACCCGGATGCCGCTGCTGGGGGTCTTCGACAGGTCGCGCGCCATCACTGCGGCGGCGCCTCGTAGGAATGTGAAGGGGGAGACCGCCATGCGACCGTGGCGGATGGGCACCAGTTCGGGGATTCGCACCTTGTCCTGCGCCACAAGCTGGGCGACAGGATCGGGTCGGCGTGGCGGCGCGGTCCATCCGGCCTGAGACGACCGCGGGACGATCTTGCGCAGTGCGCGTCCGGCCTGACTGCGCTCGTCCTGCGTTGGCGGGGTGTGTGCGTTCTCGTACATGGGGGGAACGCTACCCCCACCCCGGTCGCCCGGGGCGGGGGTACATCACATTTCGGGGGTCAGACCCCGTCGATGATGGCCTGGCGTGCCGGGGAGTCCGGCTTCACCAGCTCGGCGACCTGCAGAGCGTTGATGTCGGCCACGATGATGTCGCCCACCTCGTCGTAATTTGACGAGAACAGGCCACGACGCGTGAGGGCCTCGGCGGCCGCACGGTTGTCGTCGGTGGGCGTGAGGTAGTGGATCGCCTCTGCCTTGTAGCGGTGAATCAGGAACAGGTGCATGAGTGTCATGAGGCGCTTACGACGCAGCTTTATGTCGAAGGTGTTCTGGTCGCGCACTGACAGGAACGTGCGACCTGAGCGGTCCTCCATCTCGCTGAACACGATGTTGGCCAGCTTGTCCCCACCGGGGTTGAAGATGGCCAGCTCGAGGATCTGCGAACCCGGGGTATGCGGGCGAAGCTGCACACGCAAATCGTCGGTGATGCCGTGGTGTTCGCGCCACGGTGCCAGCCACTCGGTGAGCACCTTCGGCGGAACCTCGGTCTGCACCAGATGCTGGTGCTGCGTTGATCCCGACCCCATGGCCTTGGTGGTGGCCGTCTGACCCGACAGCGACGCCAGCGCCGCGTCGGACCGGGGCCCGCCGACCAGGGTCTGCGGAGTGCGGTACGGCGACTCCAGCAGGCGGAAGCGGCGCTGCAGACGTGCAAGCGCGAGCATGCCGTCCTCGCGAAGTGACTGCGAGAACTCCTCGGCGGCGAGGCCGTCGATCTGGTGGCCGCCGTAGGTGATGAAGTTGAAGACGAAGCCCAGCTTGCCAATCTCGGCAGGGAAGGCGCGCATGGCGTCGTCGTCCATGCCGGTGGTGTCCCAGTTGAATGAGGGCGACAGGTTGTACGCCATCATCTGGTTGGGGAACACCGCGTGGATGGCGTCGGCGAACTGCTTGGCATCCGCCAGGTCGGCCGTCTTGGTCTCCATCCAGAGGATGTCGGCGAACGGTGCAACGGCCAGCGACTTGGCCACTGCATACGGGATACCGCCGCGGATCTGGAAGTAGCCCTCCGGGGTCTTGGCCCGGTCGGCGCTCCAGCTGACCTCAACGCCCATCTCGCGGGCCTTCTCGCGGATCTCATACCAACCGGCACGGTGCGAGAACGTGTTCCACTCGTCAACGCTCATGCCCAGGTCGGCACCTTCGTCAAGGCGGAACTGAATGGCCTCGGCCACTGCCTCGGCGAGGGTTGACAGGTTTGCGTCTGCCTCCCATGCGGCAAGGAAGATGTCGGCCGCTGCGTCAAGGGTGTTCTCGGGCAGTGCGGTGGGGTCGGCCAGATGCGCCTTGGCGATCTCCGCCACCTTCGCCGCCACACCGGAGCCTGCGAGCCATGCATCGGCCTCAGCCTCTTCGGATGCGGAGACGGCGTACAGCAGATGGCCGTTGAGCTCTTCGATTCCGGCGTGGTGCAGCTGGCGGATGACCGCCAGGTACGACGCGCGGTAGGCGGGAACGGCGATGCCGTTGACACCCAGGATGAAGGGCTGATCGCGCTCGTCGCCACAGCCATCAAGCAAGTTGGCTGCCTCGGCGTCGGTGCGGCACACGATGATTCCGGGCACGTCCATCGCGTCGAGCTGGAAGCGGGCCGCGGAGGCGCGCTTGATCTGCTCGTCGGATGGCACGAGCACCTTGCCGCCCTGGTGGCCGCACTTCTTGGCACCGGGCTTCTGGTCCTCGATGTGGTACCCCGGCACGCCCACTTCGACGAAGCGGCGGATGAGGTTGCGCACATGGGCGTCGCCACCGTGGCCGGTGTCGGCATCGGCGATGATGAAGGGGCGGTAGTCCACCTCGGGGGTGGCGGCGCGCTCGTCCTCGGTCATGTGGGCGCGGTGGTACTGCTGGTTACGGTCGGCGGTGAGCAGGGCGCGCACGATGGACGCTGCCTCATCGGGCACCTGGCTCAGCGGGTACGACGCCAGGTCGGGACCCGGATCCTCATTGATCGAGCCCTTGGCCGACGTGGCCCAGCCACCGAGGTAGATGCCCTCGATGCCGGCGCGCTTCTGTGCGACAGCCTGGCCAGGTGAGTACGGGCCATAGGTGGTGATGGACTTGCGCTCAGCGAACAGCTCACGCAGGCGGGCGTAGAAGCCCTCGGCGGCCTCACGGGCGACGGTGTAGTCCTGGCCTACGGTGCCCTTCTGCTCCGCCACCATGCGTGGCGAGTAGAGGCGAGTGATCTCCGCGAAGCGCGGAGACTCCATGTACTCCCGGGTCTGCTTGACCTGGGCGTCGAATGCCGACATGAACCTTCCCTTGGTGGACTGCTGGACCGGGCATTGTAAGCAGTGCCCGGCTACATGGCGCCCGGTCTGACGGATTCCACCCCCCATGGGGGGACAAGGGTCACCCGTCCTACGGCCCCCGGTACTGTGCCGGGCGTGATTGACCTCCCGCTCCACGACCTCCGCACAGCTGCCGGTATCGGTGTAGCGGGCAATTTCGCCGGACATCTTGAGCAGGCCGGCGAGGCCGCCGACTTCGTCAACGTGGTGGCCGAGTCCGCCGTTGCCCCAAAGGGTATCTTTCCGTGGCACATGCCGGGGCGCGATGGCGACCTCGGGATGTTCCCCCTGAGTTCCGACACCGTCACCTGGCCGGTGCGCGACCACGAGGTTGACCTGCAGATCGAACCGGAGGTGGGCGCCATCTGCCGCCTCACCTACAACACGGGCGGCAGCGTCGTCGCCATCACGCCCGAGGCGGTCGCGGCGTTCAACGACTGTTCGATCCGCGTGGCTGGCGCCCCGAAGATCAGCCAGAAGAAGAACTGGGCTCCGGCATCAAAAGGGCTCGCAGCCCGTGGGTTCGCCGTGCGCGACCTCGATCCGGCAGGTGGTCTGGCCACCCTGCGCATCGCCTGCTTTATGCGGCGCGATGGCCAGGTGCACGAGTACGGCATCGACAGCCCGGCGCGCGGGTACTCATATGCGGGCACCACGCTCATCGACTGGATCATCGAGCGTCTGGCAAATCAGCAGGGCTCGCCCGATACCCCGCTTGAGCCAGTGGGCCAGTACCTGCGTGACGCCGGCCGCCCCGAGCGCGCGGTGATCGGCATCGGTGCCACCCGGTACACCGACTTCGGCGAGTCGAACTACCTGCAACCCGGCGATGAGAGCATCGTCGTGGTGTACGACGACACCGTGCTCACCCCGGATGCCGTTCGCAGTTCGGTGGCATCGGGGGATGAGCAGGGGCTCAGCGCGGCATCGGTACTGGTGCAGGCGGTGCGATCCACCTGACGTCCCGCTGGATGGCTGCGACTTGCAGAAGTTGATGCGCTTCGGCGCACTGAAGAGCTCGGCGCGGATGGCCGAATACGACCCACGTGCCGTATTCATCGGGACCCCCTTGGGGGGCGGTACGCCTCGCCGTAAATGGAAACCGTTGGCTGGCACCTCCAGGTGGTTTCGCGACGAATGCCCCGCGTGCTCGCTCATAAGCCCAGCGCGTGCCGATCATAAGGTAACCTCGGCCGCTCGCCGCGCCCCCGGTGCGCCTGTGATACCACGAGGGATCAATGCCCGCGACGAAGCCGCTCCCATTCACGCCCGCCGAGGCGGAGACCATGACCGCCGACGATCTCGTCGCTGCGGCCATCGCTGCGTTCCACCCCGGCATCGCTCTGGCCTGCTCTTTTCAGCAGGAGGAAGCCGTGCTTCTCGACATGGTGTGTGCGGTGCGCCCCGATGCCCGGGTGTTCGCGCTCGACACCGGCTTTCTGTTCCCCGAGACGTACGAGACGTGGAAGGCCTACGAGGCCCGGTACGGCATTACCATCGAGGCCTTCCGGGGGCCGAGCCCCGAGGATCAGGCTGCCGAGTTTGGCGACCGCCTGTGGGAGCGCGACCCCAACGCCTGCTGCGCCATCCGCAAGGTCGAGCCGCTCGGCCGCGCCCTCAGCACGCTTGACGCGTGGATCACGGGCCTGCGCCGCGACCAGGCGCCCACCCGTGCGGGCACACCCAAGGTCGAGTTCGACGAGGCCCGGGGCAACTGGAAGTTCAGTCCCCTTGCCGACTGGACGGTTGAGGATGTGTGGGCGCGCATTGACGAGCGGGGGCTGATCGTGAACCCATTGCATCAGCAGGGCTATGCATCGATTGGCTGCACCTACTGCACGGCCCCTGGGACTGGTCGCGAGGGGCGCTGGGCAAGCCTCGACAAGACCGAGTGCGGCCTTCACCCGGGAGGAGGTCCCGCCAAGTGAGCACGAGTGCTGAGATCACCGCACTGGATGTGCTGGAGGCAGAGGCCGTGCACGTGATCCGTGAGTGCGCCGCAGAGTGCCAGCGCCCCGTGCTGCTCTTCAGTGGGGGCAAGGACTCCATCGTGCTGGCGCACCTGGCTGTGAAGGCCTTCGCGCCTGCCGGGTTGCCATTTCCACTCATGCACGTGGACACCGGGCACAACTTCCCGGAGGTTGTGGAGTACCGGGATTGGTTTGCCAAGGAGATCGATGAGCGCCTGATCGTGGCGAGTGTTCAGGACTCCATCGCCGCTGGACGGGTGCAGGACGAGACCGGCCCGCGCGCCAGCCGCAACCGCCTGCAGACCACCACGTTGCTCGACGCCATTGCTGAGCACCAGTTCGACGCCTGCTTCGGTGGCGCACGCCGTGACGAGGAACGCGCCCGCGCCAAGGAGCGGTTCTTTAGCCACCGCGACATGTTTGGCCAGTGGGACCCCCGCAACCAGCGCCCCGAGCCGTGGTCGATCTACAACACTAAGTTGCGAAAGGGTGAGCACTTCAGGGTGTTCCCCATCAGCAACTGGACCGAAGTGGATGTGTGGACCTACATCGAGCGCGAGGGCCTGTCGCTGCCATCCATCTACTTCGCACATGAGCGCGAGGTGTTTCTGCGCGACGGCCTGTTTATGGCCGCGCACGAGGTGGTGGAGCGTCTTCCCGGTGAGGAGATCTTCACCGAGGTCGTGCGCTTTCGCACCGTGGGCGACATGACATGCACGGGGGCCCTGAAGAGCACGGCATCCACGGTGGACGAGGTGCTGGTTGAGACCCGTGCCAGCGACGTGAGCGAGCGCGGTGCATCGCGCGCCGACGACCGCACCAGCGAGGCCGCCATGGAAGACCGAAAGCGCGGGGGGTACTTCTGATGCCGCGCGAGACACCCATGCTGCATGCGGTGGCCGTGGGATCTGTGGACGACGGCAAGTCCACCCTCATCGGCCGCCTCCTCTACGAGACGGGCAACCTCACGGCCGACGAGATCGCGCATGTTGAGGAGGCCAGTCGCAAGCGGGGGCGCAAGGGCATTGACCTCGCACTGCTCACCGACGGCTTGCGCGCCGAGCGCGAGCAGGGCATCACCATCGACGTGGCCTACCGGTCGTTTGATGCCCAGGGGCGGCGGATTCTGCTGGGTGACGCCCCGGGGCACGAGCAGTACACACGCAACATGGTGACCGCCGCGGCCGGTGCCGACGTGGCCATCCTGCTGGTGGACGCCAAGAACGGCATCACGTCGCAGACGCGCCGCCACCTGGCGATATGCGCAATGCTCGGCGTAAAGGATGTCATCGCCTGCGTCAACAAGATCGACCTGGTGGATTACGACAAGGGCCGCTTTGACGAGATCGCCGATGAGGTGGTGGCCGCCGCCGCATCGGTGAAGGGCCCGCGCGTCACACCCATCCCGCTCTCTGCGCTTGAGGGCGCCAATCTCATTGAGCGGTCTGAGCGCACCCCGTGGTACTCAGGGCCCACAGTGCTGGACGCGCTGCACGACATCGATCCACCCATTGCCGAGGATGCCTTTCGCATGCAGGTGCAGTGGGTGACGCGCTACGACGAGGGGGGCGCTGACGTGCGCGCGTTGGCGGGCCGCATCTCGTCGGGCACCGTGCGGGTCGGCGACGAGGTGGTGGCGCTGCCGTCGGGCAGAACCTCCGCCATCGCGCGTATCGACGTGCTGGGAGAGGACCATGACTCGGCCTCGGCTCCCCTCAGCGTGGCCCTGCACCTGTCCACCGACGTTGACGTGTCGCGAGGGGACGTGATCGCCCCCGCCGCTGACCAGCCTGTTGTGGCAACGCGGGTGAAAGCCACCATCGCATGGCTTGATGAGAACCCGCTCACCACGCCCGCGCGCCTTGAGGTGCGCCAGAGCTCGCGCTTGGTGCCGGCCATCGTGGAGACGCTGCACGAGCGCCTGCAGTTGGACACCATGGAGCACGAGCCGGCTGATGCGCTTGAGGTGAACGACCTCGGTATTGCCACGATCCTGCTGGCGCAACCGCTAGTGGTGGAGCCCTACGCCCAGAACCGCGAGATGGGGGCGATGGTGCTGGTGGATCCGTCAACCAACCGCACTGTGGCGGCCGTGATGGTGACCGAGGTGCTTGAGGCGTAGGCGGATCGGTATTCTTGCGCCGTTGTTCACACCTCGAATGGAGCGCAGATGGCTGATGAAACTGTCAACTACGTGCGTGTGCACCTGACACGCGAGCAGGCACCGATCCGCACGGCGCGGCTCGAGATGACGGGCACCGACGTGACCTTTGGCGTGCCCGGTTGGCAGGGCGAGCACTACGGGTTCGCGCCGGGGTCGGTACCCGAGCACCCGGGCACGCTCGACTATCTCGTCGCGTCTGTGGCGGGTTGCCTCATCGGCACATATGGGGGCACGTTGAAGGCCCGCGGACTTGAGGTAGCCGGCGATCAACTGGTGGCCGATGCCACGGGCGAGGTGGGGGTTGATCCCGACAACTGCCTGCGCCTTCGCAAGATCGTGGTGCGCTACACGTTGCAGGCGCCAGAGGAGTTCCGTGACGCCGCTATGCGTTGCAACGACATGCATGCCCACCACTGCCCCAACGCGCGGTCGGTTGCCGCCGCCATTGAGATCGTGACCGAGTTGGACTTCGTCCCGGTTGAGGGCTGACGGGCAGCGAGGGTTTGGGGGAGTAGCGTTATCTGCGTCATCCCTCTGTCCCTCAGTCGAAAGGTCCTCCAATGAAGCGTCCATTTCTCACCGCCCTCGTGGGCGCCGTTGCGCTCGGTGCCACCGTGGCCCCCGCGGTGGGGGCCAGCGTTGTGAATGCCACGGCCTCGCAGAAGACGGCAATCACCACGGCCATTCAGACCACCAGCGTTGCCGGTCTCAACCAGGTGCCTCAGGCCAACTACACGGTGGGCGAGACCGTGCTGTACGCCGGCAGCAAGTACTGGGCCAGGGCGAGCATCGTCGCCACCCCTGCTGCCAGGGCCACATTCCAGGGTTCTATTGCCGTGCTCGCACGCTCGGGTGGCACCAACACGTGGACCGTGCTCGACATCGGCACCAGCGGAGTGGGTTGCCGCGTCGCCCCGAAAGGGGTGGTGGAAGCATTTGGTCAGTACAACAACCCGGGTTGTGGAATCGGAGCCGGTGGCTTCCCCCACCCAACCAAGCTGGCTAACCCGACCACGACCGGATGGCAGTTGATCAACAGGTTCTTCACGGCCCTGAACCCCGGCAACAAGGCCAAGCTTACGGCCTTTCTGGCGGACTCGTTCATCATCAAGCGCTCGAACCTGACCAGCGAAGACAAGACGACGTACCTGACCAACTACCCGACGTATGAGAACTCGGGGATTCTGGTGAACAGCGCCGCGTACGCGCACGGCAGGCTCTCGGTGAACGCCACGAACTGGCAGACCACGGTGCCGAACGTCTACACGCCTTCGCTATACACCTTCTCTTGGAATTACGACACCGGCAGCTGGGAGATGACGTCGTTCGCGAAGTTCGCGAACGTCACCGCCCTGCCATAGGGCAGTTTCCCTGATGGTCGTGGCCTCCGTCCGGCCGGCGGGGGCCGCGACCATCACGGGCACCTCCGGTTGCGTGCATCACCACCGAGGCGCACCCAGCCGCAGAACGCCCCCGTCTTCACGTCATTCCGGTGCGGCCACTGGCGGTCGTGGCGATTGTGTTGTCTGCGTTGGTGTGAACCATGGCCGCCGACAACCTGTGGCGGCTCAGTTTCTTCCACGTGGGCAGTGGTGGGTCCGATCGTCTGGGCGCATGAGTATCTCCGCCCGCAGAGAGTTCTCCAGACGGTTCGATGCCTGCCACATGGGTGATTCCGCAGATTCAGCAGGTGAACTGACCCGAGGCCCCTGGGCGCCATTTGCCGGCGTGCAGGGGCGTTGTGGTTCCCCTTGCGTACTATCGCCCCATGACTTTCTTCCGAATTGCCACCCCAATGCTGATTGCTGCTGGTGTCTGTGCCGTGGCCATCCCCGCATCCAGCACGGCCGCCACCCTCAAGGTCGTGGAGTCGTCCCCCAGCGTTGACCTGACCACGGGTGTTTTCATGCCATCTGCGCAGGGATCGGGAGTGTTCTTTGGCGGCATGCGCTCACCCCAGGGCAACCCGCGCGGGTTTGCGATGGGTTTTGAGGACTTCCCAACCGGGTGGGCTGGCCCCGCTGCCAACAGCACGCTGGCGCTCGCCTTTGGATCTGGCCCGCGCATCGTGGCGCAGTCTGCGGGTATTTCGCGCCGCGGCGCCCCACGTCCGCTTCTCGGGGGAACCGGCCCGTATCTGGGCGCGCGCGGCATTGAGACGCGTTCCAGCCGGGGCGGCTGGCAGTACGAGCACACCATCACCTACACGCTGCCGGCGAAGGGCACCCCGCGTGTGCGGGAGGACTACGTCATGCGCCTGGGTAAGGCGGTAATGGTGGAGCGCGGTGGCACCGGCGGCGTGGGGAACGGGCGCCTTCTGGGGGGCACGTTTACGACGCCAACCGGCGAGGCTGCTGGCACGTATGCGATCGATTCCGTGCTCGTGTACCTCTACTCGGGCGGGCTGTACGAGTGGTTCGTGGGTGACGCCACCTACACCTTCATCGATGGCAGCACGCTGCGCGCCGTGGGGCCATACCAGCGGGCCACATCCGCGGCGGCTGGGGCGCTCGCGGCATCGGGTCGCGTGGTGGCCAGCGGCACCGGTCGCTACCAGGGAATGCGGGGCCAGGTGATGGTGTCACCCGTGAACGCGGACGGCACCAGCACCCACTCGTTCACGCTCGTCAAGTAGCCCATGTGTAATGGCGCGCGGTACTGCGATCAGCCGTAGTCCCAGAACTGCAGATCCTTAAGGCTGAGGAAGATCACCAGGGTCACGAGATACAGCAGCACGATGATGACCGCCCCCTTGATGCTGGTGCGGACATCCGCCCCGTCCAAGGGGTCGAGCCACCAGCTGAAAGCGCGGGTTGCCCACGGCATGCACAGGTAGGTGAGGATGCCCATGCTGATGACCTGGCTGATCCACAGGGCAAGTCCGGGATCGGCGCCGGTGTCTGAGAGCAGCGGGCCCACAAACCGCGACAGCAGCATGACGACTGGGTAGAGGACGAGCAGGACGATCATCGCCGTCTTCCACTGGGGGGTAACGACCGTTCCGCTGCTTCCCACCCTGACGATGGATCCGAATGGGGTGTTGCGCGTGTACTGGTGGAATTCTTCCTGCAGCTGTCCGCGCAGCTCCGGGAGCAGTGCCGCCCGGCGCGGGGAGTTGATCCATGCCGCGAGATGGGCATCGTTGTCGAACCGCACCACCGACATCCACAGTCCGTCGGGGCTCCGCGGCACGAGCAGGATTGATCCGAGGTAGCCCTCGAACTCGTCGCCGGCCACATTCAGGTCGTGCTCGCGCTGCCGGAAGGCCTCTTCCCGGCCCGGGACGACCCGGTGCGTGAACACGGCGATTCCGGGTGGCGGCGCCTCATCTTCGACGAGGACGATGGGCGGTACGGCATCTATGACCCCGGCCGCCGCTCCCTCGGCGACAAGGGCAGCGCGCGCGGGGCTGGCGAGCCAGTCCCTCAGGGCTCGCTCGCTCGTGAATGTCACCGATGCAGCCCAGACGGCCTTGGGGCCTGTCTGCTCGGTCAGCCGCGACTCCGTGAAGCCGGCGAACGCCGCCGCGGCCTCGTCGAACTTCGCCTGCCACGCGCGCGCTGAATCCGCCTTGCCGGGATCAACCCGGTAGATGGCCAGCGTTGTCGCAGCCTTGCCCATCAGGCGGCGGACGTGGTGAGGCGGCGGCCCCGGACGTAGGTCTCGGTGAGGGCGGGCTCCCGGGCCAGCATCAGTACGGCGAAGAGGTTGGCGTCTCGCGCGGTGATGGGGTCGGCGGGCTTGACCACGTTCTCAAGTGTGCGTCCGTACATCTCCCAGCGGTGGGGCTCGAGCACCACGAAGTCGGCTTCCTTACCGACGTCGAAGTTCCCGATCCGATCGTCCATATCGAGCGCCCGGGCACCGGCGAGCGTGCCGGTGAACAGCAGCTCGGCCGGGTGGAGCGACAGCCCCGCATCACCCGCCTCGGAGATGTGCACCTTGAAGCATGCGTTCAGCACCTGGGGGATGAACCACTCGTCGCCGGCGCTCCAGTCGCTGCCGATGGCGATGTTGACGCCCGCTGCAACGGTG
>Ga0208960_1000336_pt1 | contig 26481 bp, 24 predicted proteins | sample GreLakmeON33MSRF_FD_187703 | JGI IMG/M metagenome (GOLD analysis project Ga0208960, IMG submission 187703) | Freshwater lentic microbial communities from great Laurentian Lakes, MI, USA - Great Lakes metaG ON33MSRF (SPAdes) | ecosystem: Environmental > Aquatic > Freshwater > Lake | place: Great... | reverse complement strand
ACCCTTATGCCACCAATAGAACACGGGGCTGGCGATGAAGATGGAGGAGAAGGTTCCGGTGAGCACGCCGTAGATGAAGATCTCGCCGTACAGGCGGACGTCGCCGGCGCCGAAGGCCCAGAGGGCCACGGCACAGAGGAAGACCGTCGCGGAGGTCAGGATTGTCCGAGAAAGCGTGCGGTTGATAGCGAAGTGGATGATATCGCGGAGCGAACGCCCCGGGTTCGACTGCAGTTCTTCGCGGATACGGTCGAAGACGACAATCGTGTCGTTGATCGAGTAGCCGATGATGAGCAGGATCGCCGCGATGAGGGTCGCGTTGAACTGGCCACCGAAGAACACGAACAGCGCGATCGTCATCAACACGTCGTGCAGGGTGGCCACCATCGCGGCGACGCCGAAGCCCGTCTCGAAGCGCAGGGAGACGTAGATGCCGATACCCAGGAGGGCCAGGACGACGGACCAGATGGCATCGGTACGCAGCTCGCTACTGACGGAACCGCCGATGGCTTCCTTGGAGAGCATCAGCTTATCGACGGAAGCGGCCCGGTCCTTGAGGATCTCGGGGTTCTGAGCCTGGATGGCACCAACGATGGCCGCGACATTGGCGAACTCGCCCTTGGACTTATCCTTGGTGAGTTCAGTCTCGATGCGGAGGATGGGATCGCCGCCGCCCACCGGGGTCTGCACGGTGACGGTGGTATCGGTCAGACCAATGGAGGTCGCCAGTGCGACAATCTTGCCGGTGTCGACCTTGGTGCCGGGGGCGATGGCCACGAGGGCGGATTCGCCTCCGCGGAAATCCTTACCGAAGGCTTCCTTGCCCTTGAAGGCGAGCTCGCCAAGTCCGAGAGCGATGATGACCCACGAGGCGATGAAAGCGAGGCGGGCGAAGTTAAGGAACGGGATATCGAGCGTTGGCTTGAAGACGGGCAGGCCGAAGACGCGCGTCATCACACCGCGGGAGATGGCCAGTTCCTGCAGGCCACGGCAGGTCACGAGTGACGTGAAAACCGTGGTGAAGATACCGATGGTGAGGGTGATACCGAAGCCACGGATTGGGCCAGAGCCCATGAACACGAGGATCAAGGCGGTCAGCAACGTCGTCAGATTGGCGTCGATGATTGTCCAAGTAGCACGGGCGTAACCCTCGCGCAGGGCGACGGATCGGTCCTTACCTAAGGCGGCTTCTTCGCGGACGCGCTCAAAGATAAGGATATTCGCATCAACGGCCATACCGAGCGTGAGCACGAGCGCGGCCACCCCGGGCAACGTGATGGTGGCGCCGAAGTAGGCCAAGGCGCCGAGAATCATCACTAGATTGAGAATCATGCCCAAGATGGCGATGAAGCCGCCCCAGACGTAGAACCCGACCATGAAGAAGACGACGAGCCCGACGGCCACGAGGGAGGCTATCACGGACTTTCCTTGGGCGTCCTTCGCCAAGGAGGGACCGACCGAAGTCACGTCCTGCGTAATGAGCGGGAACTCCAACGGGTTATTGAGCACGTTGGAAAGATTCACGGCTTCTTCGCGGGTAAAGGAACCCGTGATGGTCGCGCCCGTGCTCCGGATGGCCTCGCGGACGGTGGGGGCCGATTGCAATTTGCCGTCGAGGACGATGGCCAACTGACCGATTGAACGTTGATTGCCTTTGGCGATATTGGCGGTGAGGTCGCCAAACTTCTTGGAGCCCTCGTCGGTGAACTTCATGTCCACGTAGAAGGAAATACCGTCATCGGAGCGAGCCGAGGCGGCCTTAATGATCGCACCCGTTGCATCGGCACGTTTGCGGACATAGTAACGACGAATTGTCACCTCTCCCGAGCGGCTATCGACGTCGCGGATCGTCAGCACTTCGAAGGTTGAAACAGCCGATGCAGGGCCGGCGAAGCTATCTTCTGGCATCGCCTTCAGCGAATGTTCGCGTTCAGTTTCGGAAGGATTCTCGGTGCGGTGCACCTGGCGGAACTCCAATTTTGCTGGTTTCTTCAACGCATCGATAACGTCGGGATTATTGGCCGCGTCTTCACCGGGAAGCTGGACTTCCAGGGAAAGATCGCCGACGGGACGCAAGACCGGCTCGGCCACGCCAAATGAATTGATGCGTTGTTCCATCACCTGCAGCGCCTGTTCAACCATGGCCGCGTGCGAAACATTGGCCTTATCCGAAGCACCCTTTGCCCCGGATTCTGCACCCGTGGGGTCGACCTTCAGCGTAAACGATACCCCGCCCTGTAAATCGAGCCCGAGCTTCAGTCGGCCCTGCGAGCGCTGCAAAAGCTGCTTGAGCACCAAGATATTGCGCTTCGCCTGATCGGGCTCGCGGACAAATTCGGCTTCAGTGAAGAAGAACGGACGCAGATCGACGCCTTCTTTGCGACCACGTCCTTCGCTGATATCGCGCAAAGCTTGGTAATAAGAAACGGATTTCTTTTCCGCAGGGATAGCCGCATCCTTGTAGGCCTGCACGCGCCCCTTGGCTTCGGTATGGATTTTTTCGAAGTCGGCCTGACTGGCGATGACTTGCGATGGGACGAAACTGTCGAGAGGGGTAGGAGCGATGGGGTAAAACTCGACCCAGGACACAGCCAGGGCGATGAGTGAGACCGCAAGCTTCCAGAACCAAGTCCTGGATGACATAACAGAAATAAAGCTTAAGGGTTAGGGATGATTTAGGATTGGACGACCTTGAGGGATTCGTCTTCGGCCTTACCCATCACGGCGGACTTGTGCACGACCATGCGGCCGGATTCGAGTTCGAGCGTGACGCGATCGTCTTTAATTGAGACCACCCGAGCGTAGATACCACCAGCGGCCAGAACCTTATCGCCCACGGCAAGGTCGGATTGCAGCTTTTCGAGCGCTTTTTGGCGTTTGCGCTGGGGGGCAAAGAGCAGGAAATACATGCCTACGAGTAAAAGCCCGTACATGAGCAAAATATTCGTGCCGCTGGGACCTTCAGCTGCCGGAGCAGCAGCTGCTTGTGCTAGTTGTTGGAAGACAACAGTTTGGATGGTATTCATTGTATGTATTGTTTGGAAAGTGTTGAGGCCGAAAGCCTTAAAATGCGAAAGGTAGATAAAAGGCAATCCCGATTGGTTTTGATTACCCCCGAGGGGGTGACAGTGTGAATAACTCAATCCATGAGCGAAGCCACACCGGAGCCAGTTCAAGGCTCTAACCCAACGCCCGTCAAGCCACTGACCATGGCGGCCACCATCGCCGCGCTTGGGGTGGTTTTCGGCGATATCGGGACTAGCCCGCTCTACGCCTTCAAGGAATGTCTGCGGGTCAAGCACGCCGATTCTAACATCTTGGTCTCCTCGCAAGTCGTCCCGATTCTGTCCCTGATCATCTGGTCGCTCATCTTCGTAGTGATGGTGAAATATGTGCTCTTGGTCATGGAAGCCAACGAGGACGGTGAAGGCGGCATCATGACCCTCGTCTCCCTTGCATCCGCCAAGGATAAGGAGAAGACCAAGCGTAAGCACCGGAGCTTCCTCGTCCTCCTCGGCGTCTTCGGGGCTGCCCTGCTCTATGGCGACGGTGTCATCACCCCGGCCATCTCGGTCGTATCAGCGCTGGAAGGCGTCAAGGAAGCCAACGAACGCCTCCACGGCCCCCTCTCCGCTGGCTTTCTCAAATACTTTATCCCGACCGCCGCGGTCCTGATTCTCGTCGGCATCTTCTGGCTCCAGAAAATTGGCACCGGCCGCGTCGGTACGTATTTCGGCCCCATCACCCTGGTGTGGTTCGCCGTAATCGGCGGGCTCGGCATCCTCTCGCTGGTGCTCAATCATGCGGTTCTGGGGCAAATCATGTGGGCGTTCAACCCGCTCGAAGGGCTGCAGCTACTTATTACCCACCCCGGCCTGGGCATCTTGATTCTCGGCGCGGTTTTCCTTTCGGTGACGGGGGCCGAGGCGCTCTACGCGGACATGGGCCACTTCGGCCAGAAGCCGATCCGTGCGGCATGGTGTTTCATCGTCTTCCCCGCCCTCATCCTCAACTACCTCGGTCAAGGCGCTTGGGCCCTCGCCCACCCAGCCGAACTCCTGGAGCCCGGCTTCAACCCCTTCTTCAATATGGCCCCGAACTGGGCGCAAATTCCGCTGGTCATCATCGCGACGCTCGCCGCGATTATCGCCTCACAGGCCCTCATCGCCGGTGCGTTCTCGATCACCATGCAGGCGATTCAGCTGAACTACCTGCCCCGCATGCGCATCGAGCGCACTTCTGACCAAGAATCAGGCCAGGTCTACGTTCCGATCATCAACTGGATGCTCATGACCGGCTCAATCTACCTGGTCCTGCATTACGAGACCTCTGAGAATCTTGCGAGTGCCTACGGTATCGCGGTGAGCCTAACGATGCTGGTGACCACGATTCTGTTTGGGCAGTACCTCCGCCACAAGCTGAACATCCCTTCCGCTGGCGCCTATGCCCTCCTCACGCCCTTCATCCTGCTGGAGGTACTCTTCGTCCTCGGCAATTCGCATAAGATTCTGCCCAACGGCTGGATGCCGCTGTTGATCGGAATCGTCGTGTACTATCTAATGGCCGTCTGGAATAAGGGACGCATCGCGATGAAGCAAAAGCTAAGCGAAGGCGAGGCGACCGGTGACTTTGAGAACTTCCTCGACAGCGTCGAAGACCGATTTATCGCGGGCAAGCTGAGCCGCGTCAAGGGCACGGCTATCTATCTTGCCGGTTCGACCAAGGCCGTACCGATGGCCTTGGCTCACAACCTTAAACATAATCGTACGCTCCACGACCACATCATCGTCATCACACTGAAGGTCGACGAAGATCGGGCCATCGTACCGATGTCGGACCGCGTGAGCTTCAACATCCGCGGACCGAAGTTCTGCAAAATCGATAGCCATGAGGAATTCCCCTCCGTCCTCAGCGTCACGGGTACGTTTGGCTTCCGCGAGAAGCAGGATGTCTTCCCGGTGCTGGATGCGGCGTACCAGGAAATGGGCATCGCCCCCAATCCGCTCGAGGTGACCTACTTCCTCAGCCGCGAGACGATTGTCCGCGCGACCACGGGATTCTCGCTCAACACCGTCCAGGAAAAGCTCTTCGAAGTGCTCAATCGTAATTCCCTTTCGGCGACGGCCTACTTCAACCTGCCGCCCGGCCGCGTGGTCGAGCTCGGTATGCAGGTCGAGCTCTGAGCGCTAACGAAGCGGGGCTTCGATGCGAAAGACGAAAGCCTGCGTGCACGGGTGGTTCTCTTCATCGCCCATCTCGCGCGGCGTCGTGAGCACCCAGGTGCCGCCCAGTTGCTCCCAAGGCAGTTTTTCGTCCCACCCCAGAAGCGTCACTTTCGAACCGGCGGCAGGATGCAGCACCTTGGAGCGCACCTGCGCACCAGGCCAACCGAGCGCGATCAGATAAGTCACGCGGCCATCGAGCGACTGCGTAAAACGAAACGCGCCTTCCGCGGCTGTCTCGAAAGCGCGAACCTGTTGCACGGCTTCGGCGTTCACGTCCAACCAAGTCTCGAGGTAGATAAAATTGACGGCCTGTTGATCGGCTCCCGGCGTGATGACGGCGTAGGCATCTTCCGACGCCCGACCATCCGCCGCTGCTTCGATCAGCTCGACGAGCGCCTCTTCTTTCGTGGCCGGTAGCGAGCGACACGCCCCCAAGCCGAGTCCTAAGAAAAATAAACCGGCAGCGTAGATCCGGCCAGTCATCGGTTTGCCGAGTCCTTACTTGGCGCCCTTGCTCTTGGCGACCAGGTCGTAAAAGCGATCGAAGAGCACATCCGCGTCGTTCGGCCCAGGTCCGGCCTCAGGGTGATATTGGACCGAGAAGACCGGCTTATCTTTCAAGCGCAAGCCGGAGACCGTGCCGTCATTGAGATTCAATTCCGTCACGATAGCCCCACAGCGCTCGAGTTCATCGGCCTTGGAGGCGAAACCGTGATTCTGGGCCGTGATCGAAACCCGATCTTCTTCACTGTTTTTTACGGGCTGATTTCCGCCACGATGACCGAACTTCAGCTTATAAGTCGAGGCCCCGATGGCGTGGGTAATAATCTGATGGCCGAGGCAAATGCCGAAAATCGGGTACGACTTGATTAGGTCGGCCACCGCCTCGTGGGCGTATTTCAGAGCCGCCGGATCGCCAGGGCCGTTCGAAAGAAAAACACCGTCGGGATTGAAGGCACGAATCTCGGCAGCGGGCGTGCGGGCGGGGAAGACATGGACGTCAAACCCCGAGGCCACCAGGCGACGGAAGATAGAAGTTTTGGCGCCGAAGTCATAAGCGGCGATCTTGTAACGCACCAGACGATTCTTGGGCTTATTAAGATGCGTCCCCACGACCGTGAACGCTTCGCAATCCGCAAGCTTGGGGTCGTAATGATAAGGGGCCTTGCAGGTCACCTCTTTCACAAAATCAGCCCCGACCGTACCGGACCAGGCACGGGCGCGCTTCAAGGCTTCTTCGTCGGAAATCCCTTCCGTAGAAAGACAGGCCTTCATCACGCCGGCGACGCGAAGTTTTTTCGTGAGCGCGCGCGTGTCGACGCCTTCGATGCCAGGAATGCCATACTTGGTCAACCAAGCGCCCAGATCGGTAGTCGCACGCCAATTGGAAACGATCGGAGAAAGTTCGCGCACCACGAAACCGGCGACATGCGGACGAGCCGATTCAAGGTCTTCTTCATTGACGCCATAGTTGCCAATTTGCGGCGCCGTCATCGTCACGATTTGTCCGAAATAAGAAGGGTCAGTCAGGATTTCCTGATACCCTGTCATGCTCGTATTGAAGACCGCTTCTCCGCAGAGGGTGGCCGAAGCTCCAAACGCCTTGCCCCGAAGAATTGTCCCATCTTCAAGAGCGAGCACAGCGTTGCGATTCATGAGTTCGTTTTGAATGACGGTTACGCTCCCGTGTGAAGCAAAAAAACACGTGAAATGAAGATAGGTGAAAATTCCCATCGAAGCACTCGGTCGACCCCCCAGGGGTCTGATGGCTGAAAGCCCTTAGAATCCCTTGCTCGGGTCGCCCCCAAGGGGGGCCGACGGACGGGACCGGGGGTCTAAGGTATCGGCGGCATAAGGCTTATGAATCTGCCACCCAGCTCGGTAGGGAGCCCCCGCTTGCTTAACCTGTTCGGTGATGGCCTTTAGGACCAAAGGATTGGCCCTCTGAGACCATTCCGGGTGTAACCAGACATTCGGGGCTGACCACGCACCCCCGACCGCCTCGGTCCAGCGGGCGATGGATTGAGGCTCTTCGACAATAAGTTTAACTTCATCAGCGCGAGCCAAAGCGGCAGAAATGGGGGGCTTGGCCCACTTAGGGCTTACGGTCACCCAGGCGAACCCGGAGGCGATCGGGTAGGCACCGCAGGTTTCAAGGTGAACCTTGAGGCTAGCCGAGGCCATCGAAGCCAACAAAGGTGTGAGGTCGTGGATGCAAGGCTCGCCTCCGGTCAGGACGACGAATTCGGGACGGGAGGCCAAAGCTTCCGCCGCCAGCTCATCGGCCGTGGCCCGGCGAACCTGCTTCGGCACGAATTGCGGATGCCAGGTCGAAGCGGAGTCGCACCAGGCGCACTTCACCGGGCAACCTTGGAGTCGAATGAAGAAAGCCTTGCGACCAAGATGGACACCTTCCCCCTGCCAACTGAGGAACGTCTCATTGACGGGGTAGAGCTCAGCCATGGTCAGGCCTTCGGCTGATAGCTCGCCTTGTTCTTGGTATCCTCGTGCAGGACGATCTGCCGGACCCAAGCGCGGCCGCCGGTTTCCTTGCGGACCATCGGATCAAAAGTCTCGAAGAGGAACTGGGCGATGCCTTCGGTGGAGACGGAATCGATGACCAGCGGCCGAAAAAGCTTCGGATAATCTTTGAGCAACTGCTCGCGAATCGGATCTTCCTTGGCAAAGAGGCAGGCGTGATCGAGGTGGTCCGCGATCCAGGTCTTCAGGAAACCGAGGCCGCCGAAATCCACGACGAAGCCGCGCTCGTCGAGTTTATCGCAGCCGAATTCAATCTCGATGCCCCAGTTATGTCCGTGCAGGAACGAGCAATGCCCATCGTGCCGGTGCTGCCGGTGGGCGAACGGGATGTCGCGGTAGGTCTTGCTGCAGGTGAACATAGGACAACCAGCACATAGAGGGGCGGACGCCCCGGTCGCAAGGAAGATGCGGTCCCCACCCTGAGCCAAATAGCCAAAAAGAGGCCTGCCGCATCCTCATACGGCGGCCTCGAGAAGCGATATAGCGACTTCGCTTAGAACGAATACGTCAGCCCGAGCGACGCGATCGAGGGCTCAATTGAATTCGAAAGACCTGCGCTATTTTTACGCCTGCTAATATTCTAAATAAGCCTACCCGACGTAAACCGTCGGATCCTGCACGCCCGCGCGCAGAAAGGCCTCCTTGCGTTCCACGCAGGTGCCGCACTTGCCGCAGTGCTTATCACCGCCGACGTAGCACGACCACGTCAGCGCGAACGGAACACCGAGTTCGACGCCTCGCTTCACAATCGCGGTCTTGTCCATGCCCACGAAGGGGCGTTCAAGCGAGACCTCATGCCAGTCGGCGAGCCGGATGGCCTTATCCAAGGCATCGGCAAAAGCCGGGCGGCAATCAGGATAGATGGCGTGGTCGCCGCCATGGGCACCGTAAGCGACCGAGGTGGCCTTGAGCGACATCGCCCAGGCCGCGGCCGTTGCGATGAGCAGCATGTTCCGGTTCGGCACGACCGTAGCCTTCATGCTGACCTCTTCGTAGTGACCTTCCGGCACATCGATATGAGAATCCGTCAGGGCGTTGGCGCCGAAGAGCGGCGTCAACCCACGAAGGTCGGCGATACGGTGCGGGACCTTATAGTGGGCGCAAATCTCGGCGGCGGCGACGAGTTCGCGACGATGGCGCTGACCGTAGTCGACCGACAGCGCATGCACTTCCCTGCCCTCGGCCAACAGATGGGCCAGGAGCACGGTAGAATCCATTCCGCCCGAGTGAATAATGACGGTACGCTGCATCAGCGGGGAAGTTGGACGCGGACGGCCTCGAGGGCGAGTCCGTTAATCGCGGACGCGCAGCTTGGCGCCCAGCTTGTCGAGGTGCGAGACCGCTACGGCCTCGCCGACGCGCATGGCAGCGGACTCCTTGCGGTTGCCGTCGCGCAGACCGGAAAGGTGCAGCCAGCCGTGGGCCACATAAAGACGCAGCTCGGTAGCCAAAGTCACGCCATGCTCCTTGGCCGCGCGGCGGGCTTGATCGATGTTCACGCAAATCTCGCCCGCGAACGGTTCATCGGGGTGCTCTTCACCGACGAACGTAATCACGTCGGTCACGCTCGGATTGCCCATAAATTCATCGTGCAGTTTAGCCGTCTCCTTGTCGCCGAGGAAGGCGATGGACAGCGAACCTTCGGGACAGCGGTAACCTTTCAATTTGTCGAGCGCTTGGACCACGCGCTGAACGGAAACCGCGGAGACCTTGGTCTTCGCGTGGCGGACGGAGATGTCGACAACGCGGCTCATGCGGCGGCGAAGACGGGCTTAAGCCTCGCCCAGAGCTCAGATAACGCCTGCGGCAAGACGCGCGTATCGCCGATGACGGGCATGAAGTTGTGGTCGCCATCCCAGCGTGGCACGATGTGGAAGTGCAGGTGCGTCGGGATACCCGCGCCCGCGGCCTTGCCGAGATTGAGCCCCATATTGAAGCCGGCCGGGCTCATCACCTTCTGCAGCACCGCCTGACATCGCACCAGTAGATCCATCAACTCGGCGCGTTCGGCCGGAGTGAGGTCCGCCAGTTCGCCGACCTCGCGATTGGGCAATACCATCAGGTGGCCCGGATTGTAAGGCGAGTTGTTGAGGATAACGAAGCAGTGCGCGCCGCGATGCAGAATCAGATTCGCTTCATCGTCGTTCGCCGCGAGTAACGCCGCGAACGGACTGCCGGCACCGGGCTCCTTACGGGAGTGAATGTACTGGATACGCCAGTGTGGGTGAAGCTGTTCGGACATCGGATCGAAGATCAAGCGGTAGCGAAACCCTGCGGGCGGGCCAGATGCCAGCGATAGGCCGTTTCCACGATGGAATCCAGGGAAGCGTATTGGACGCGCCAGCCTAATTCTTTTTTCACCTTATCGGCATTGGCATAAAGAGCAGGTGGATCGCCCTCGCGACGCGGGGCGAATTCATGCGGCACCTTCTTACCGCTCACGCGCTCTACACTGGCGATGACTTCCTTCACCGAGTGCGGCGTACCGGTGCCTAGATTATAGAAATGTTGGCGACCTGGGACATTTAATCGTTCGAACACGGCCAGGTGAGCGCGGGAGAGATCGTCGACGTGGACATAATCGCGCAAGCAAGTACCATCAGGCGTCGGATAATCGCTCCCAAAAACCTTGAGCGGCGGCCGGCGACCAAGGGCCGCGGCGATCGCCAAAGGGATGAGGTGCGTCTCGGGAGTATGATCCTCGCCGATCGAGGCATCCGCCACCGCACCGGCGGCGTTAAAGTATCGGAAAGCAGCGAAGCTGAATCCTTGTATCGTCGCCAAGGCAATCAACTGACGCTCAACCTCGAGCTTATTCTGTCCATAGGGATTGATGGGATGTTGCGGCAAATCCTCCGTCATCGGCATTTTTTCTGGGATACCGTAAGTCGCACAGGTACTGGAGAAAACAATCTTCTTAACCCCCTCGGCCAGCATCGAATCGAGCAAGGACCGCGTACGGATAACATTATTATCGTGGTAGCGCTCGGGTTGCTGCACCGACTCGCCCACATTGGTCAACGCGGCGAAATCGATGACTAATTCGATCTGAAGGGCCCGCAAAGTCTGCCGAACCGCGGACGTGTCGGCCATGTCTGCATGGATGAAGGGTATCCCATGAGGAACGGATGCTTGATGCCCGTAGGAAAGGTTATCGAGGACAGCCACGACGTGACCGGCGGACATCGCCTGCCGCACGCAATGACTGCCGATATAACCGGCCCCGCCGACGACGAGCACGTTCATTCCAGCAGATAACCCAAGCCAAAGAGCGGAAGCAAGCGGGATAGGGGCTAATCTCATCCAAAACCTTGCCAGCCACGTCCCAACTCTCCTATCTCAAACCTCAATGGACAACTTGCCCGGCTCCTATGATTTCTCCGCCTTCGAACAGCGATGGCAGGCCTATTGGAAGCAACAGTCCACCTTCCGCACCGATACCATCACCTGCGGTAAGCCGAAATATTACGTCTTGGACATGTTCCCCTATCCGTCCGGGTCAGGTCTGCACATTGGTCACCCCGAGGGCTATACTGCTTCGGACATCCTTGCCCGCTATAAGAAAGCCAACGGTTACAACGTCTTACACCCCATGGGCTGGGATGCCTTCGGCTTACCCGCGGAACAACATGCCATCACGACGGGCGAACATCCGGCCGTGCAGACTCGCCGTAACATCGATAATTTTCGCCGCCAATTGCAGATGCTCGGCTTCGCCATCGATTGGGACCGCGAACTCTCGACCACCGACGAGAACTACTTCCGCTGGACGCAGTGGATCTTCCTAAAGCTCTTCCGCCACGGTCTGGCGTACGTCTCCGAGAAACCCGTCTGGTTCTGCCCTGCCCTCGGCACGGTGCTCGCCAATGAGGAAGTCCTCAACACGCCCGAAGGTCCCCGCTCTGACCGCGGCAGCCACCCGGTCGAACGCCGTCCGATTCGCCAGTGGGTCCTGCGCATCACCGCCTACGCGGACAAGCTTATCGAAGGCCTCGATCACGTTGAATGGCCCGACTCCACCAAGCGACTCCAGAAGAACTGGATTGGCAAGTCCGAGGGAGCCGAGGTCACCTTCAAACTCGATGGTCATGACGATACGTTGACTGTTTTCACCACTCGGCCGGACACCCTTTACGGCGCAACCTACATGGTGATTGCGCCTGAGCACGCGCTCATCGGCAAACTCACCACCGCCGCCCAGAAGAACTCGGTCGAAAGCTACGTTGCCGCAGTCCGCAATAAGACTGACCTCGAGCGCACCGACCTCGCCGCCAAAAAGAAGACTGGCGTGTTCACCGGGGCTTACGCCATCAATCCCGTCAACGGCGCGAAGATCCCCGTGTGGACTGCCGACTACGTGCTCATTACCTACGGCACCGGTGCCATCATGGCCGTGCCGGCACACGACGAACGCGACTGGGAATTCGCCAAGGAATTCAAGCTCCCGATCATTCAGGTCGTCGGCTCCAAGGAAGCGATTGAAGTCAACGAGAAGCCTTGGACTGAAGACGGCCCGATGGTGAACTCGGGTCCGTTCAACGGCCTCTCCGCCACCGAGACCAAGAAGAAGATTACCGCTGACCTCGCTGCCATGGGCCAGGGCAAGCTCGCCGTGAATTTCAAACTACGCGACTGGCTTTTCTCACGCCAGCGCTACTGGGGCGAGCCCTTCCCGCTCCTCTGGGTCTCCCGCGAAGACTACGCCAAGATCCCGGCTGACTCCGAAGTTCGGGAGTTCCTGCCGAAGGAGCCCGTCACCTGCCAGCTCAACGGCGTCGAAGTCTGCGCCGTGCCGCTGACCTCCAAACAACTCCCGCTCACCCTGCCGCAGGTAAAATCCTACCTGCCTTCGCCGACCGGCGATTCTCCGCTTTCCAAAGAACCGGAATGGACCGAAGTCTGGTACGATGTCGCATCAGCCGCGACCATTCCTCAATCGCAAGCCCAACCTGGCCCACTTTGGATCAAGGCCTCGCGCGAGACGAACACCATGCCCCAGTGGGCGGGCTCTTGTTGGTATTACCTCCGTTACCTCGACCCGAAGAACACCCAAGCCATCGCCTCCCCGCAAGCGATGGAATACTGGGGATGTCCCGACTTCTATATCGGCGGCGCGGAGCATGCCGTGCTCCACCTCCTCTACGCGCGCTTCTGGCACCGCTTCCTCCATGAGATTGGCGTCGTTCCGACCGCGGAGCCGTTCCAGAAACTTTTCCACCAAGGTCTCATCATGGGCGAGGATGGCGAAAAAATGTCGAAGAGTCGCGGCAATGTCGTGAATCCGGACTCCATCGTCAAGGACCACGGCGCCGACGCGCTCCGCATGTACCTCATGTTCCTCGGTCCGCTCGAGGCCTCCAAGCCTTGGAATTCTGACGGGATCATCGGCATCACCCGCTTCTTGCGTCGCTTGTGGAGACTTTCCGTCGATGAGGTCAGCGGCAAAGTTTCGACCAAACTTTCGCCGGACGCCGCCGAATCCGAAGACCTCGTCCGCGAGCTCCATCGCACCATTCAGAAAGTCGAGAAGGACATCGAAACCCTGCAGTTCAATACTGCCATCTCGCAGATGATGATCCTAATGAACGTCGCCGAAAAATCGCCAATTGTCCGGCGCAGCACTGTGGAAGATTTCGTCCGGTTAGTCGCCCCGTTTGCACCGCACGTGTGCGAAGAAATCTGGGCTCGACTGGGCAACAACCAAAGCGTCACCGCGGGCGGCTGGCCTAAGCTCGACGCCTCCAAACTCATCGAGACGACCGTCGAGGTCATCTTCCAGGTCAACGGCAAGGTCCGCGCCACCGCCAAGGTCGCCAAGGACATCTCCAAGGACGCCCTGCTCGCGCTGGCCAAGGCCAACGCCGACGTGCTCAAGTTCACCGACGGCAAGCCCGTCGTGAAGGAGATCGTCGTCCCGGGCAAGCTGGTGAATATAGTCGTCGCCGGTTAAGCGCCGCGCACCACACCAATAAAAAGGGCCCCTTCACGGGGCCCTTTTCTTTTACCGCGGCGGCAAGACTTACTTGGCTTCAGCCTCGGCGATATCTTCCATCTTCACCGGCTCCATGCGGGGAACCAGCACATGGATGATCAGAAGACCGAGCAGGTAGGCCGAGCCCGCGATAAACCAGAGGATGGCGTAGGAGCCAGTTTGTGTCAGGACCTCGCCGACGACGAGCGCGAGGAGCATGCCGCCGACAGCGCCGGCCATGCCACCGATGCCGACGACCGAGCCCACGGCCTTGCGGGGGAACATGTCGGAGGCGAGGGTGAAGATATTAGCCGACCAGCCCTGGTGCGCGGCCGCAGCCAGCGAGACGAGGAGCACCGCCGGCCACATGCCGACGTCGTTAACGAAGACGATCGGGATGACGCTGACGGCACAAACGCCCATCGCGGTCTTGCGGGCCGCATTGACCGTCCATCCGGCCCTGATCAGGCGACCAGAGAGCCAGCCGCCCCCGATGCTGCCCACGTCGGCGATGAGGTAGATTGTGACGAGCGGGAGTCCGATATTCTTGAGGTCGACGCCGTGCTGCTTGTTCAGGAAGCCCGGAATCCAGAAGAGGTAGAGCCACCACACTGGGTCCGTCATGAACTTTCCGATGGCGAAGGCCCAGGTCTGACGGAACTTCAAGAGGCTCAGCCAACTGACCTTACCCTGCGCGTCGGGTGGGTCGGACTCGATGTGGGCCAGCTCGGCCTGAGTAATCGTCGGATGCTCGCGGGGAGAGTGGTAGGCGATTGCCCACCAGATAACCCAGACGAAGCCAATAGCACCCGTGACGATGAAGGCCCATTCCCAGCCCCAGGTAACAGCGATCCAAGGCACGAGGAGTGGGGCGCCGAGAGCACCGATGTTGGTACCGGAGTTAAAGATGCCGGTCGCCAAGGCGCGCTCCTTCTTGGGGAACCATTCGGCGGTGGCCTTGATCGAGGCTGGGAAATTACCGGCCTCTCCGAGACCGAGCAAGAACCGCATCAAAGCAAAGCCGGCAGCGGCCCCCGTGAGGGTCACCCAGGCAAAGCCCGTCTTGGCGTCGATCTGCATCCAAGGAAGACTGAAGGATGGGAGGAGGTGAGCGAAACCATGCCCCATGGCAGCCAAGCTCCAGAGGCCGACAAAGATAATGAAGCCCTTCTTGATGCCAATGCGATCGATAATGCGACCCGAGAGCAGCATGCCGATGGCGTAGGCAAGCTGGAAGCTGAAGACGATGGCCGCATAGGTCCGCTCATCCCAGCCGAATTCCTTTTCCAAAGCTGGCTTAAGCAAGCCAATGACCTGACGGTCAATATAGTTGATCGTGGCGGCGAAGAACAGCAGCGCGCAAATAATCCAGCGCTTGTTGCCTATTTTTCCTAAAGCTTCAGTCATAAGGGGGTGTCGGCCAACACAAACGCCGATTTTCGGGTAAGTCCACCCCAGAAGTCCTGTTGACTGAACCCCCTCATAAAGCCATTAATGGACGAGATTATACCTATAATGATACCGCGTATCCTCCTCACAACCACCTCCTTCCAAGACACCCCCGGTGAGCATCATAAGCTTCTGGCCGAAACGGGCTGGGAAATCGTCACCGCCCGCGGGCCGCTCAACGAAGCGGACACACTCGCACTGATGGGTGAGTTCGACGGCTACATCTGCGGCGATGACCTGATCACGGCAGCGGTCATCGAAAAGGCACTGCCCCGGCTGAAGGTCGTCTCCAAATACGGCATCGGCGTCGACAAGATCGACGTCAAGCACCTTACCAGCAAAGGCATCCCCCTGCTCTTCACTCCTGGCGTCAATCACACGACGGTCGCCGAGCATACCTTCCTGCTCCTTTTGGCCATGGAAAAGAATTTCTACTTCCACACCGACTCGACACGTTCGGGCGGCTGGAAGCGCAAGACGGGTCGTGAATTACTCGATAAGACCATCGGTATCATCGGCATGGGTCGCATCGGAAAAGAAGTTGCCATCCGCGCCCGCGCCTTCGGCATGAAGGTCATCGGCTTCGATCTCTACTGGGACGATAAATTCGCCGCTCAATATGACATCAAGCGTGCAACCGCGATGGACGAAGTTTTCGCCGTTGCCGATTACCTCTCGCTCCACACCAATCTGACCCCTGAAACCCGCGACTTAGTCCGGGCTGAGACCATCGCCAAGATGAAGAAGGGCGTCTTGATCCTCAACTGCGCCCGCGGCGAGATCGTGCACACCGACGACATTGCGGCCGCGCTCAAGTCGGGCCAGGTCGGCGGCTACGGCACCGATGTCCTCGACGAAGAACCCCCGCGCGCCGACCACCCTTTAACCAAACTCCCTAACTGCGTTGTCACGCCGCACATCGGCTCCCGCACCGCCGAAAGCGTCCAACGCCAGGCCGTGGCCGCGGTGAAGAACCTGATCTTGGCGATGCACGGCGAAAAACCGCTGGCCCAGATCAACCCGGAAGTCCCCGTCAAGAAAGTCGTCTAAGTTCATCTACCTATTTTAAATAATCATGAGCGAAATTTTCCATGTCATCCCGGTCGCAGCCCATGAGGCTCTGATCACCGCCGCCTATATGAAGCGCGGCTTCGGCGCCAAGGAGTCGGCCCAGGCCGCCCAGATGGCCTCGATGGCCACGCACCACGGCATCCGGACGCACAACGCCTTGAAGGCCCTTCACCTCGATGAACTCTTCGGTTCTGGCGCCAAGGTACCGGGCTGCACGCCCAATGCCACCGTCACCAAAAAGGCTTCACGTTTCGAAGCCACTGAAGTCTGGGATGCACACCAGAAACTCGGCCAAGCCGTCGCCGTCGACGCCATCAACCGCTGCATCGAGCTCGCCGACAAGTACGGCGTGGGCACGGTCTCCGTCGACAACGCTTTCCACTACCTCTGGGGCGGTGGCTATGTCATGGAAGCCGCGAAGCGTGGTTATATCGCTTACACAAATTGCACGGCGACGCTCTCCGAAGTCGTTCCTTTTCAAGGCAAGCACCCGACGCTCGGTACCAATCCGCATTCATGGGGCTTCCCCACGACGGCTGCCGTCGGCTTCCCGATCGTAATCGATTGGGCCACCTCTGTCATCGCCATGGGCCGAGTCCAAGTTCTTAAGCGTGAAGGTAAGATGCTGCCACCCGATGCGGCCGTGGACAAAGACGGCAAGATCACCCTCGACCCGAATCAAGCGGTCTCCCTGATCCCCTTTGGCGCCCACAAAGGCTACGGTCTTTCGTTGATCAATGAAATCGTCGCCGGATTCATCGGCGGCTCGCTGCCTACGATTCGTAGTCGCACGCACGTGCCTGGAGAAAAACAAGCCTGCGCCTTCTTCTTCCAAGTGATTCACCCCGAGGCCATCAGTTCGGGCGTCTTCGCCCAAGGTCGCAACCAATCGCAGAACGTCAAAGCCGTCCTCGCCGACGTTCTCGGTCATGGTAATGAAAATTGCATGCTGCCTGGCCAACTCGAAGCTGCGGCAGCCGGGCGCAGTATTAAAGCAGGTGGTTTGCTCTTCTCGAAAGCCGAAGTGGAAGCGCTGAACGAACTGGCTCACGAATGCGGAGCGAAACCTTTCGACCTCGCCACCCTTCCCGTCGCCTAAGCGCACCTGTCCTCTAACTTAACACCCTACCAGCCATGTCCCTCATCATTAAGCCGGCCAAAAATTGCGCCTTCGACCAAGTCTCCCTCGGAGAAATTATGCTTCGCCTCGACCCCGGTGAAGGCCGGGTCCGCACGACGCGCGAATTCAAAGTCTGGGAAGGCGGCGGCGAATATAATGTCGCCCGCGGCCTCCGCAAATGTTTCGGCCTCCGCACTTCCGTCTGCACGGCCTTCGTCGACAATGAAGTTGGACGCTTGCTCGAGGATTTCGTCATGCAAGGCGGCGTGAACACTGATTACATCAAATGGCGCGAAGATGATGGCATCGGCCGAACGGTCCGCAATGGCCTCAATTTCACCGAACGGGGCTTCGGCATCCGTGGCGCTGTCGGCGTTCCTGATCGCGGCAACACCGCCGCCTCGCAACTCAAGCCCGGCGACTTCGACTGGGAATACCTCTTCGGCACCCTCGGCGTCCGCTGGCTCCACACCGGAGGCATCTTCGCCGCCCTTTCCGAATCGACGGCCCAAGTGACCATCGAGGCCGTGAAAGCCGCTAAGAAGCATGGCACCATCGTTTCGTACGACCTCAATTATCGCCCTTCGCTCTGGAAGACCATCGGCGGCCTCAAAAAAGCCCAAGAGGTTAACCGCGAGATCGCCCAGTATGTCGACGTGATGATCGGCAACGAAGAAGACTTCACCGCTTCGCTCGGCTTCGAAGTCAAAGGCGCCGACCACAGCCTTTCGCACATCGAAACCCAAGCCTTCAAGGACATGATCGGCGAAGCCGTCAAACAGTTCCCAAATTTCAAAGTCGCCGCGACCACCTTGCGCCGCGTGATCACCGCCACCAAGAACGACTGGAGCGCCATCTGCTGGCACGACGGTAAATTCTACGACAGCATCTCCTTTCCTGGACTCGAAATCCTCGACCGCGTCGGCGGCGGCGACAGCTTCGCCTCGGGGTTGGTCTTCGGTTTCCTCGAATACAACGACGCTCAAAAGGCCGTCAATTACGGTGCCGCTCACGGAGCGCTCGCCTCCACGACCCCCGGGGACACCTCGATGGTCACCCGTAAGGAAGTTGAGAAGCAGCTGGCCGGCGGTGGTGCCCGCGTCGTCCGCTAATCGCCCTCCCTCCCCTATACTCCTTACTCTATACTCTAGTCTCATGTCCTCTCTCGAACTCTTCTCCCTCAAGGGTCGTACCGCCGTCGTCATTGGCGGCACCGGCGAACTTTGCGGCGCCATGGCCGAAGGCTTTGCCTCCGCTGGCGCACACGTCATCCTGGTTGGACGCGACCCCGCCAAAGCGGACGCCCGTCTAGCCCTCATCAAAGCCGCCGGCGGCTCGGCTGAATTCCTTTCGTGCGAAGCCACGAACAAAGCCGAGCTCATCAAACTGCGCGATGGCATCCTGGCCAAGCACGGCAAAGTCGACGTCTTGGTGAATGGCGCTGGCGTCAACTCACCCACGCCCTTCTTCGATATCGACGAAGCACAACTCGACCGGATTCTTACCGTTAATATCAAAGGTGTCGTCTTCGGCTGTCAGGTTTTCGGCGAAGCGATGGTCAAAGCCGGCAAGGGCTCAATCATCAACCTCGGCTCGGAATCCGGCATCCTGCCGCTCTCCCGCGTGTTCACCTACTCGGCTTCGAAGGCCGCGGTGCATAATCTTTCGAAGAACCTCGCCCGCGAATGGGCGGCTAAAGGCGTCCGCGTCAATACGCTCGTCCCAGGCTTCTTCCCCGCCGAACAGAACCGCAAAGTACTGACCCCCGAACGCGTGGCCACGATTTTGGGCAAGACCCCGATGAATCGTTTCGGCGACGCCAAGGAACTCATCGGTGCCTCCCTCCTCCTCGCTTCCGACGCCGGCAGTTTCGTCACCGGAGCCGAGATTGTCGTCGACGGCGGTTTCGCCGCGATGTCCATCTAACAACAAGAGACCGCGACGATGGCTTTCATGGACGATAATTTCATCCTCTCGACTGGTACGGCGCAAAAGCTTTACCACGGCGTCGCCAAAGACCAGCCGATCGTCGACTACCATTGCCATCTCAGCCCGAAGGATATCGCCGAAGATCGTCGCTTCGAAGACCTGACCGCCATCTGGCTCGCTGGTGATCACTACAAGTGGCGCGCAATGCGAGCCAACGGAGTCAACGAGGACCTGATTACGGGAAACAAGTCCACGTCTCGCGAAAAATTCCAAGCTTGGGCTGAGACCGTCCCGCATACCTTGCGCAATCCACTGTTCCACTGGACGCAACTCGAACTTCGTCGTCACTTCGGCATCACCGAAGTCCTGGAAGGCGCGACGGCGCAGAAAATCTGGGACGAAGCCAATCGCCAACTTACACAAGGCGACCTGACCGCCCGCGGTATCCTGAAGATGATGAAAGTCGAAGTCGTCGGTACGACCGACGATCCGGCAGACTCGCTCGAACTGCATCATCAGATTGCCAAGTCCGGCTTTGCAACGCGCATCGTCCCAACCTTCCGTCCAGACGCTTGCTTGAAGGTTGACGCCCCTGAACGCGTTCAGGCTTGGGCCAAGAAACTTGCAGGGGTAACCGGCAAAGGCGCCGACACCTTTGCGGGCCTCATCTCAGGTCTCAATCAACGGCACGACGATTTTGAAGCCGCAGGCTGCCGTGCGACGGACCACGGTCTCAACTACCTCCCAGACGCTTCCTGCACCGAAGCCGAAGCCAAGGCCATCTGGGAGCACGCCATCGCCGGTAAGGCCGCCACCGCCGCCGAAGCCGAGAAATTTACGGCCTACATCATGCTTCATGTCGGCCGACTCAATCACGCCAAAGGCTGGGCCACCCAGCTCCACCTCGGCGCCGTCCGCGACCCGAATCTCGGCTTACTCAAACGTCTTGGCTCCGACGCCGGCTGCGACACCATCGGCGACTTCCGCCAGGGCCCCGGACTTATCCGCTGGTTCGGCACGCTCTCCGGCGAGAACGCCCTCGGTAAAGTCATTCTGTACAACCTGAACCCCGCCGACACGGCCCTCTTCGCCTGCCTCCCGGGTTCATTCCAAGACGGCATCACGCCCGGTAAAATCCAGTACGGCTCCGGCTGGTGGTTCCTCGATCAAGAGCGCGGCATGCGCGATCAGATGAACGCCCTGTCCGACCTCGGCCTGCTCAGCCGCTTCATCGGCATGATCACCGATTCGCGCTCCTTCCTCTCGTATCCGCGCCACGAATACTTCCGTCGCATCCTGTGCGACCTCGTCGGCCAAGACGTCGAATCGGGCCGTATTCCTGACCGCCAGGATTGGAACGAACGCCTGATCGCCGACGTCTGCTACGGCAACGCCAGCCAGTATTTCGGCTTCGAAAAATAAGGTTTTAGAAGAGTTTTAAAGAAACCTGGGGTTTTCACCTCAGTTCGCTGATTACTTGCCAACGGGTTGAAACCTTGGCAAATTACCCTTACAAGAATTAAAGGACGCCATCGCCGCGATCAGTAATTAAGCCCTTCCCAATTATCCTATCTCCGATTTATCATCCCATGCGAAAGTTAGCCTTCCTACTGCTCTTAGTGCCCATGCTCCTCCAAGCAGCGGAGAAAAAAGAGAAGAAATATGACCTCGATGATTTCGCCTGGGGGAAGATTATCTCTGGCCCAGCAATCACAGAGGGAAGTACCAAAGGCAAAGGCATCATCCTGTTCGGCTGGGCCAATGAAAAGCAGGTACACGGCGAGGAGAACATGGTGCGACTGTCGAAAATCAATGAAGAGTATAGTAACACCGTCTTCATGGTCGCCGTGGAATTAACTTCATTTTATAAAACCCCTAAAGAGCAAGCCGAGCTCGGCAAAGCGGTCAAAAAAGCTAACGTCAAGGTGCCTGTCGCCGCAGGAATGAAAAAATTACCGGAAGGAAAATGGTTCAAGACAACCCCGGCCTGTTTCATCTTTAACTCCAAGAAGGTGCTTATTTACGAAGGTTACGCTCACGGCGATGAATTCAAACAGGCCATGGAAGAGGCCGGCAGCAAGCCTGCGAGCGAAGAAAAGCCCGCGACCAAAGACCCTAAGAAAGGAAGCTAAGTGCGGTCGGTGCGGTAGACGCGCTGGACCCGTTGGGTCAGGGTGCAAAGGGCTTCCCATGGAATGCAATCCGCCCACGCGCAAAACTCGGCGACGGCAATACGGTCCTTCCCTTGCGCCCCCAGGATCGTCACGATATCTCCCGCAACAACATCAGGGACATGCGTGATATCAAGGATGGTCTGGTCCATCGTCACCCGGCCCAGAATCGGGCAGCGTCGACCGTGTAACAGAAAGAACCCGCGATTACTGGCCGCCGTCGGCACGCCATCTCCGTAACCCACAGCGACGATGGCCACGCGCGTCGGTCGCGAAAGGACTTTGGTCCGGTTATAGCTGACGGCCGTTCCCGCCGGGAGATCCTTCACCAGCACCACGCGGGCGTGAAACGAAAGAACCGGCTCGGGCTTCAGGCTCGCCAGAAAAGACCCCGCCGAAGGGGGCAGGCCATACTGCATCAGGCCAATACGGACGGCATTGAAAGGTGAATCTGCGGAAAAACTTTCCAGCCCTGCGCTGTTATCAGCATGCACCAGCATTCGGGATTTTTCCGCCGGCGCGACGAGGTCCAGTAGACGTAGGAAAATCTGGCGTTGCTCGGTCGTAAAACCCGAATCCGAATCTGCTTCAGAAAAGTGGGTGTAGATACCCCGCCAATCGAAACGCGCCTGACTCCGGACATAGGCAAACAGTTCCGGAGCGGCTTCATACCAGACGCCTGCCCGCCCCATCCCAGTATCGACCTTGACGTGAACCTTAGCCGTCAGAGCTGAAGCGTTGACGATTGCAATTAAGGCAGCGGCTTCCGCCAATGAGTTGAGCGTGATATCCAAGCCAAGAGCGACAGCCCTTGCCATCTCGCCGGGCAAAGTCGGGCTAAGCAAAAGGATATCCCCTTCATGGCCGATTTCGCGAAGCCGTGAAGCCTCCTCGACATTCGCCACCGCAAAACAATCGACGCCGGCCTGCATCAGGCGCGTTGCCACCTCCGGCATGCCATGCCCATAGGCATTGGCTTTTACCACGGCTACATAGCGAACATGGCGTGGCAGGGCCAGTTTGATGCGTCCGACATTGCGATCGATGGCCGGAAGATCGATCTCGACCCAGGCGCGCGTTGTGGCGTCATGATTGGCGGGGCTCATCAGGAGGCTCGATGGCGTTCACCATCCCAAGTTGCGAAATCAGTCGCAGGATTAAGGGCTTCAGGTTTTGGCTCCAAACGAAGCAAGGGCGATTGCGAAAATAAATTCGGCAACTGCGCCCAGGGCGATACCATCACGGTGCAAAGCGGGAAGACGGCGGCGGCTTCCGGTGAAGTTGTCAGGATTTTAAGATTCTTGGAGCGCAGTTGCTCCGCCTCAACCTCGCTGGGAGAGCCAGCTTTTCCCTCGGCATCAACGCAGAGGCAATTCCAACGCTTGAGCCTTGATTCCAAGGCAACGGCATAGGGAGGTAGATGACCAGACTGCGCCGCAGATGCCGCCAAAACGGCCAACGACTCCCAAACATAAATCGGCCGGGGGACCAACGTCGCCCAAGTGCGCGCCGCCAAAGCCGCGATGCGAATGCCTAAGACTGAACCTGGGCCGACGCACACGGCAAACGATTTGATATCACCCAATTGCAATCCTGCCTCCGTCAAGGCCGTGCGAGCGCACGCAAAAGTAGATTCGAGAGCGCCCTCGACGGCGATTGCCTGACCGTGCCATTGCGAAGCAGCAATCACGCCCACGCGGACGCCGACGCGAGCCGAGCCATCGATGACCAGACATGGTTCAGGCAATGCCATGCAGATCAGCCTGGCGGCCAACTTAAGGCCCTGCCACCCAAGAGATGAACGTGCAGGTGCGGCACGGATTCGCCCCCGTCGGGGCCGTGATTGATTATCAGGCGGTAACCCTTAGCGAGCTCCAGCTGACGTGCCACCTGCCCGGCTACCATCAGCAAATGGCCCAATAAAGCCTGATCGGAAGCCTGGGCTTCACCGATGCGGGCGATCAGTTGGCGCGGCACGATAAGGATATGAATGGGGGCCTGCGGAGCGGCGTCATGAAACGCAACGCAGAGGGCGTCTTCGTGGACGATTCTTGCCGGGATTTCTTTGTCGGCGATTTTCTGGAAAATCGTCTTAGGCTTATTCATAAGGTGATTATAATACGACCACCGTCACGCGACGGCGGCCGGCTTGACGGGCGACGAGACCTTGCAGGAATTCTACCGCTTCATCGTAGGCTTGGCGCGATTTACTCGAGCGGGCCCGCGGGCCGGTGAGGTATTGATCCTGAAGCCCTACCGCCCAAAACAGGACGTCCGCGGCATCGCCCGTCGTGGCCAAGGCAGCCTCCACCCGCTCTGCGGCCCAAAGGGCGTCAAACGGCTCAGCCCGATGATCCAGTACAGCCACGGAGGGCGCTGGCTGATGGGGAGATAGCAGGCGAAAGATCTGCGCGGCGGCGGCGGCCAACTCCGTGGCACCTAAGCTCGGATCGGTCTGCTCATCGTTTTCAAAAACCCGGAGGACCGCATCCACGTCGCGGCTTAATTGCGGAGCCGTGCCCACCATCGAAGCAATCAGCGCGTTAAGGGTCCGCAGCCGGATCGACTTGGGCAAGGCCGCGGTCACTTCACTTTTCCTCCCTTGCGCAGTTGTTCGATGGCCTTGGCTAATTCTTCGATGTCTCGGAACTCGCGATAGACGCTGGCGTAACGCACGTAAGCGATCTGATCGACCGCCTGAAGGAGCGTCATAATCTCTTCTCCGATCGCACTGGAGGGGACTTCGTCACCGAACTTTACCTGTAGATTTTCGACGATCTCCGAGATCATCAGATTGATGCGCTCGAGCTCAATCGGGCGCTTATCGGTGGCCTTGCGGACGCCCGAGGCGATCTTACCGATGTCGAACTCTTCGCGGGCACCGTTGCGCTTCACGACGACCATACCTTCGCGGACGATTTCCTCGATGGTGCTGAAGCGATGATCGCACGCTAGGCACTCACGGCGACGGCGGATGGAATGGTTACCCTTCCCGAGGCGGGTCTCTAGGACCTTCGTATCCTCGTGATTGCAGCGTGGGCAGAACATCGCTCAGAGTTTGAGGAAATTCCCCAGGAGTTGGAGGCCGTGTTCGGTGGCAAAGGACTCCGGATGGAACTGGACGCCCCAGATGGGCATCTCGCGATGTCGAAGGCCCATGACCAAGCCATCCTCCGTCCAAGCCGTCACCTCAAGGCAGGAAGGAAAAGTCGAACGCTCGACGACTAACGAATGGTAACGCGTGGCGGCGAAAGGCGAAGGCAGGCCCTTGAACAAGTCGGTGTTGTTATGAAAAACCGGCGAAGTCTTCCCGTGCATCAGTTGGGGCGCCCGGATGACGCGGCCGCCAAAAACGTGACCGATGGCCTGATGCCCCAGGCAAACCCCCAGCAACGGCTTTTTGCCGGCGAAGGCTTTGATGATGTCGCACGATACGCCAGCTTCAACCGGTGAACACGGACCAGGCGAAATCATGACGCGATCCGGATTGAGCGCCAAAGCTTCCTCGACAGTGATTTGGTCGTTACGGAAAACTTTCTGTTCAACCCCTAATTGACCAAAGTATTGGACAAGGTTGTAGGTGAACGAATCGTAATTATCGATGACCAGGAGCACGAAGAAACGATTTGCCCGTCGCGTCTAAGTGTCAAGGTACGGAGCAGCCGTGTGAACAACTGAGTCAGCGGATAAAGTTGTTCGCACCAGGCATCTTGTGGGCACGAAGAAGTCCGGTTGCTCGCCGATGATTGTGACCTCGAAAGTAGAAAATAGTTATGAAAGATCTGAGTACGAGCAGCCCGCCGGAGTTCATTGTTTGAGGCCTGGCTTGTACCTGTGTTGCCCCCTCAAGCGACTCAGTCCCGTCCGCCAACCCTAAGCACCCCATTCGACCACGGCTAAGCCTGCCCCCAGCCCCATCCGGCCCCCTTTATCGCATATCGTGAATTACCCCACAACCCCCTCAAAAGTAGGACTTTACAGATAGCCCAGCTGTGAATAACTATGTTAAAGGCATGAAACAGCGCACACTTGGACGGGAAGCCTCGGTAAAAGGCAAAGCCTTGCACACCGGCCAGGAGGTCACCCTTACCCTGAAACCGAGCGCACCCAATACCGGCCTCATCTTCCGTCGCATCGATCTTTTTGGCAAACCTGAGGTTCGGCCCGTCTCAGAAATGGTCACCGAACTCGAACGGAAGACGACCGTCTCCTCGGACACGGTCAAATTACATACCATCGAGCACGTACTTTCGGCCCTGACGGGAATGGGAGTAGATAATGCCGTCGTTGAAATCGACGCTTCCGAGCCGCCCATTGTCGACGGTTCGGCACGACCCTTCACCACGCTCATCCACCAGTGTGGCATCGTCGAGCAAGACGCCCAACGCGAGGTCTTTACCCTGACGCATCCGATCACCATCAACGAAGGTAGCCGTTCGATTATTGCGCTTCCGTTTGATGGATTACGGATCACTTGCACTTCCGCCGACGATCGCGGCATCCACACCCAGCACCTCACGATTGATATCGACCCGGAAACTTACGAAGCCCAAATCGCCCCCGCGCGTACTTTTACGATTTACGAAGACATCGAAGAGCTTTTGAAAAAAGGCCTGATTCAAGGCGGCTCACTTGATTCCGCCATCATCCTGAAAGGCGATAAAGTCGTCAGCAAAGAACCCCTTCGCTTCAAAGACGAACTCGTTCGCCATAAGATCCTGGATATCATCGGCGACATCGTGCTCGCCGGCATCCGACTGAAAGCACACATCATCGCCGTCCGCCCGGGACACGCCTTAAACGCCCGCTTGGCCGCTTCTGTCCGCAAGCAATGGCAGGAGTCCAAGGCCCCCAAGGCCAAAGCCGCTCCCGCCGGCCCGAAAGTCGAAGCCCCGACGGCCCCCGCTGGTACGGCGCTCGACATCCGCCAGATCCTCAACGCCCTGCCCCATCGCTACCCGTTCGTGATGGTCGACCGCGTAGTCGAGATCAACGAGGACTCCC
>Ga0208960_1000335_pt1 | contig 26496 bp, 24 predicted proteins | sample GreLakmeON33MSRF_FD_187703 | JGI IMG/M metagenome (GOLD analysis project Ga0208960, IMG submission 187703) | Freshwater lentic microbial communities from great Laurentian Lakes, MI, USA - Great Lakes metaG ON33MSRF (SPAdes) | ecosystem: Environmental > Aquatic > Freshwater > Lake | place: Great... | reverse complement strand
AAAGTGCCACAGAGAAGATACCGCCTCCTCCGCAAGGAAAGAGGTAAGGGTGAAAAGGTGGGGTAAGAGCCCACCGCTCGAAGGGTAACCGACGAGGCATGGTAAACCCAATCCGGTGCAAGACGAACAGGGACCGTTCGAGGTCGCCCACCAAGGTCCCGGGTTGTCGCATCGCCGCAAGGCGAGATTGAAAGATCAGAGAAATGAATGCGCAGGGGATCGGCGAGAGCCACCCAAGGACAAAATCCGGCTTACAGTATATGGCTCAAAAGACGGAGGGCCGAACGGAAACGTTCGGCCCTCCCCCTTTGCGAATACGTCAGATGACTCAGCTGCGCTGGACGATCGGCGAATACTTACGCTCGGTGTTACCGACGTAGATCTGGCGCGGGCGATGAATCTTCTGCTTCGGGGTCTCGGCGATTTCCTTCCAGTGCGAGATCCAGCCGGGCATGCGGCCGATGGCGAAAATGACGGTGAACATCTCGGTCGGGATGCCGATGGCCTTCAGGATGATACCGGAATAGAAATCGACGTTCGGGTAGAGGTTACGCTGCTTGAAATAGGGGTCGTTGAGCGCCGCGTCTTCGAGGCGCATCGCGATGGTTAGGAGCGGGTCGTTGATGCCGAGGACCTTGAGGACCTTGTCGCACTGCGCCTTGATGATCTTGGCGCGCGGGTCGTAGTTCTTGTAAACGCGGTGACCAAAGCCCATCAGGCGGACGCTCTTGGTCTTATCCTTGGCGTCGGCAATGAAGCGCGAGCCGTCGTCGCCGGAAGCGTGAATCTCCTCGAGCATTTCGATGACGGCCTGGTTGGCGCCGCCATGCAGCGGACCCCACAGGGCGCAGACACCAGCGGAGACCGACGGGAAGAGGTTGGCACCACCCGAGGCGACCATGCGGACGGTCGAGGTGGAGCAGTTCTGCTCGTGGTCGGCGTGCAGGAGAAGAATCAGGTCAAGCGCGCGGGCAATTTCCGGATGGACGGCGTAATCGGCGTTGGGCTGCGAGAAGAGCAGGTGCAGGAAGTTGGAGCAGTAATCGAGACCCGGCTTCGGGTACACGGGCGGTTCACCTTCCTTGGAGCGGTGGGCGAGCGCGGCAAGAGTGCGGACCTTGGAAATGAGCACGGCGGCGGTCTCGTCGAACTTGGCCAAGTCATGCGTACGCTCGTTGGTGCCGAGCTCAGGGTAGTAGCAACCGAGGGTATTCAGCGTAGCCGACAAGACCGCCATCGGATGCGCATTACCGGGGAAGCCGCTCAAGGCGATGCGCAGGCCTTCGTGAATCTGGGAATGGTCGAGGATCCGCGCCTTGAAGTCATTCAACTGCCCAGCGGTCGGCAATTCGCCGTAAATCAACAGATAGGCCGTCTCGATGAAGGTCGATTTCTCGGCCAGCTCTTCGATGCTGTAACCGCGATAACGTAAAATGCCCTTTTCACCATCGATGAAGGTCACCTTAGACTCGCATGCACCCGTATTGGCATAACCGTCGTCGAAAGTGATATAACCCGTCTCATCCCGGAGCTTGCGCACATCCACCGCTCGCTCGCCCTCCGAGCCTACGATGATGGGAAGGACGATATCCTTATCGTTTAATTTGAGAGTGGCGTGGGGTGTGCTCATGGCGGAGGTTGGGAACGCCAGGACAAAGCAGACCTCAGCGGGTCGTCAAAGTCAGAAAATTGCGGTAAAGTTGCAAGCCTTTGGCCTGACTTTTCTCGGGGTGGAACTGAGTCGCAAAGACCCGACCACGGCGAACGCCGCTCACGAATCGACCCGCATAGTCCGTCTCGGACCAGACAATGGCCGGATCGGTCTCGATCACCCTGTAGCTGTGGACGAAGTAAAATGGCTCCCCCTCCGTCCGCAGGCCTTGGGTCAACGGGCTACCGGTCTTAAAAATCGCCTCATTCCAACCCATATGCGGGATACGTAGCCCCGGCTGAGAGGGGAAGCGCCTTACGACTCCCGGGAAAATACCCAACCCAAGGCGGTCCGACTCCTCGGAACGCTCAAAGAGGACCTGGAGACCCATGCAGACGCCAAGGAAAGGCCGGTCCGCCGCAATCCAAGCATTTAGGAAAGTCTCAAAATCGTTACGGCGGATACAATCCATACAATCAGCCATCGCCCCCTGCCCCGGGAAAACGACCGCATCGGCCTGCTCGGCTTGCTGGGGCGTAGCCGCGAGGTAAGCGTCGGCCCCGACCGCAGCCAAGGCCCGGCTGACACTCCGCAGGTTACCCATGCCATAATCAATGAGGGCGACCTTGGGACGGCGCGCTGACCCTGTTGCTTCCACAAGTTTTAAGCGAGCGTTCCCTTGGTGCTGGGCACCCGACCGCCTTGCCGAGCGTCGATTTCCACCGCCGCCCGTAAGGCACGCGCAAAGGCCTTAAAGAGTGCTTCCGCGATGTGGTGAGGCTCTTCACCGTACTCTAGTTTCAGGTGCAAGTTACAACCCAAGGCATTAGCGAAGCCTTGGAAAAATTCGCGCACCAAGGCGATATTGAAATCCTTCACCATGTAATTGGTGATTTCGACTTGGTAGACCATCATCGGGCGGTTGCTCAGGTCGATGACGCAACGAGCCAAGGTCTCATCCATCGGCAAGATGAAAAATCCGTAACGCCGAATACCGGCCTTGTCGCCTAAAGCTTCTTTGATGGCTTGGCCCAATACGATCCCCACGTCTTCGACCGTGTGGTGATAATCGACATCCGTATCGCCGTCGGCTTTCAATTTCAGATCAATGAGGGCATGCCGGGAAAAAAGCGTGAGCATGTGGTCGAAGAAAGCCACGCCCGTGCTGATCTCGGACGTTCCCTGCCCGTCGAGATTCACCGTCAGGTTGATCTTGGTTTCTGCCGTATCTCGGCGGATGGTGGCCTGTCGAACTCCTGCGCTCATGAGCAAGAAATCCCCTTTGTGACCCAGATTGTCAACCTCACCCTTTAGTCCAAGCTTTGGCCGCGGCCACGAACTGCGCCATTTCTACCTCCGTACCGATGCTGATTCGTAAGGCATTCTCGGTCAGGGCATGATGCGGAAACAGGCGGACTAAAATCTTCCGCTGACGCAAAAAATCGAAAGCGTGGGCGGCCGTCGCGGCTGAAGCCGGACGCTGGGCCGAAACCGGCGTAGCGAGGAGGAAGTTAGTCGCCGATGGGTTAACTTTCCAGCCAAGCCGCACCAGCTCTTCACTCAGCATTGTCCGGCTGGCGCAAATCTTGGACACGGTAACGGCCAGCCATTCGCGATCCTCCAAAGCCGCCGCGGCGGCTACCTGGGCGAGTCGATCGAGATTATAACTATCACGCACACGATGCAGCACCTCCGCGACCTCAGGCGGGCAGAGCGCATACCCCGCACGCAAGCCCGCCAAGGCATGACCTTTCGATAAAGTCCGCGTCACGACGACATTGGGCAGGGACTTAGCGAGTTCGGCGCAATGGGTCTCCGCGAACGCTGCATACGCTTCATCAATCACCAACAATCCCGGGAAGCTTTCCGCAAGCGCCCTGACCTTTTCCGACGTAAAGGCCACGCCCAACGGCGCATTCGGGTTTGTTAGAAAAAAGACGGCCGCCCCACATCGCGCCACCGCTTCGATTTCGAAAGAGTAATCGGGCATGAGCGGCACCCGGATGACTTCGGCCCCTTGTGCGGCCGCCAAGACAGGATAAAGCGAATAGCTTGGCATCAACATGCCCACCGAACGCCCCGGACCAGCGTAACCCCGGATCAATAAGTTAAGGAGGTCGTCCGAGCCATTCCCCGCCACGATGTGCCGCTCATCAAAGCCGTGCAACCGGGCCGCCGCCTGGCGAAGCGGCGAGGCATCCGGCGATGGATAAAGCCGCAGTAACGCCCCCTCATCGGCCAAGGCCGCGCGCATCGCCTCCAACGCTCTCTGGCTCGGCGGATAAGGGTTTTCGTTGGTATTTAATTTTACCCAACCCCCTCCCTGCGGCTGCTCTCCAGGGGTGTACGCCACCATCGCTGCGATATGAGGATTTGGCTGAGGCGAAGGCATTAACGGAGTTTAAGTTTATGGGCGGAAAAATCCTGCAATAAAACACGGGTAAGATTAGCCTCGGTCGAACTCAGGGCGCGTTGGGCTAACTGCTGTAGTTCAGTTAAAGAAGAATGCCGCAGCATGAAACGCACCTCCGGTAAGGCCGCTGGCGACATGCTCAATTCGTGTGCACCCAATCCGAGCAACAACGGAGCCCACACGGGGTCCCCAGCCAACTCCCCGCATACCGCCGCCGGAATACCGCGCTGTTGGGCCGCCAAGAAAATGCGGGCCAAGGTACGCACTACCGCCGGATGACAGGGCTCGTAAAGGTGGGCCACGCGTTGGTTACCCCGATCGACCGCTAAAAGGTATTGGACCAAATCATTTGTCCCGATGCTGAAAAAATCCGCTTCGAGCGCCAACTCTTCTGCCACCATCGCCGCTGAAGGAATTTCGATCATGGCACCGAGCTTGATCGGCGCCATCGGGGTCACGCCTTCTTGTTTCAATTCATTTTCGATGCGGCGAAAAATCTCTTTGGCTCGTCGTAATTCCTCCACGCCCGAAATCATGGGGAACATCACCGCGACGGGACCTAACGCCGCCGCCCGGATGATCGCGCGTAATTGCGGGCGAAAAACGTCGGGGCGCTCTAAGCAAAGCCTTACTGCACGATAACCCATGAAAGGATTAGCTTCATCCGCCAAATCACCCAGGCGCTTATCGCCCCCTAAATCTAAGGTTCGGAAAGTAATCGGACGCCCTTTGGCCAGCTGCACGGCTTCCGCATACTCGGCATATTGTTCCTCTTCGCTCGGCCAGGCATCGAGACGTAGGTAAAGGTTTTCGGTGCGATAAAGACCCACTCCGCGCCCGTGATACGAGACCGCGTCGTCCATTTCCTCAGGTGCGCCGATATTGGCCAACAAGGTGAAAGGTGCCCCATCCAACATGACCTCTGGCAAGGCGATTTCACGCATGACCCGATCGCGCCTCGTAAGAATCGCCTGCACTTTGTCGCGGTAGACATCAATCGTTTGCTCCGTCGGATTAACGATGACTAAACCGGTCTCACCGTCGACCAAGACGGTGTCCCCTTCCTTCACCGCCTCCATCAGGCCCTTCACGCCGACGACGGCCGGAATATCCAAAGAACGCGCCATGATTGCGGAATGGCTGGTGCGCCCGCCCTCTTCGGTGACAAAAGCAGAAACCCCATCGTCATGCAGGCCCGCGGTATCCGAAGGTGTCAGGTCGCGCGCGACGACGACATGCAATTTGGCTGCCTCGCCCGCCCGCTCCGGCTGGGTCCCTAAAAGTTGCTCTAAGACGCGTCCCGTAACGTCGCGAATATCCGCTGCCCGTTCGCGCAAGAAGTCGTCGTCCATCTTCTCGAAGATCTCGATGTAACGCTGGGCGACTTCTTGGAAGCAAAACTCGACGTTAAAACCGCTCTTCTTCACCTCGCGACTGACATCATCAATCAAGGCGACGTCTTCAAGGACGAGTAAATGAGCGTCAAAAATTGCGGCCTCAGATTCATTGAGTTTACGTGCGATATCGTCGCGTAATTTGCTGATCTCCAGACGGGTGGCCCCCAGGGCGGCCTCCAGCCGACGGATTTCAGCCTCCGGATCATTCACTTTTTGACAGGCCACGATGGCCATCCCCTTCATCAACAGATACACCGGACCTCTCGCCACGCCTGGGGCGGCAGCGGTGCCTTGGAGGCGCTGTTCTGGCCTGTTGTTTTCGGCCTTCATCTAGGGGTCAATTGATGCTCCCCGACGGAAGAAGCAAGGCAGGATTAGCGACCTTAAGCTTCGTTGACCGTGGGCTCGTCCGCAGGGGTAACAATATCAGGCATTACCAGGGATGGAATCGTCATATCCGGCATCTCTGCACCCAACGAAACTTCGAACTCCAGCCCATTATCTACGAACGCAATCAGCGGCATTTCCTGCTCTTCCGCGGAGGGCTCTTCGATACCCGCAGCTTCGACGTAAAAAAGTAAACCGCTGTACTCAGCCGGGATTGTCACCCGTAGCTCAACAAAAACTAACGCCAGGAGGCACAGGTGGGCGAAGGAACGTCCGGACCGCTGGGCAAAACCCTGCAACCAAAGCATAGCGGACCTAAACGAACTGTCTTCCCGCCGACGCAACACGCTCAACTGCGCTTGGTGCAAACGTAAGCGCGAGTGGAAGCGCTGCTGCATCGCAGGCGAGGATTTGATCGCATCGCGCAACCGAACGACCTGCACCTGCGTGGCAGTGCCTTCGAGATAGCCCGCAACTAAAGATTCGAATTCGGAGTTACTCATACTCGAAACTCCTCCCCCATAAGTTCACGCAGGGCTTCGCGGGCGCGGTTAATCCGGCTCTTTACCGTCCCAATCGAAAGGCCAAGGTCTTCGGCGATTTCTTCATAAGACATATTGCGCACATTACGCATGGTAAGGATACGAGCGTGTTCGGGCTTCAATTGTTCCATACACTCGGCCACTTTATTGACGAATTCATTGGTCTGCGCCTCGTGCCCCGGGCCCTGTGCCCCGTCGGAAAGGATGTCATGAAGGGTAGCGCCAGGGTCATCCCCCAGATCGGCGTCGAGCGACATGGACTGATCACGCTTACGGCGGCGCCAGTACCAATAGCGATTTCGGGCTAAATTCGTCCCGATTTGATGAATCCAGGTCGAAAATGTGGCGGTACCACGAAAAGAGGCCAATACGCGGTGCGCCCGGATAAAGGTGTCTTGGGTGATTTCCTCGGCGTCTTGGCGGTTCCTCAATAAGGAAAAAACCTTAGCAAAAATTCGCCCCTGATACTTCAGGACCAACTCGTTATAAGCCATCAAATCTCCCTGGCGGGCCTTATCGAGGGCAGATTGATCGGCTTCGGTCTCCATACATTAAGGGTGAATTAAGGTCAGGGGGGTGAGGGGTATCTGACAATCATGCTGACATCCCTGCGGATTTCAACAGCAGTCTTCTATCTATTTCCTCGCCCCAAGGTATTATGTTCACCTCGTCAAAGAAAGCCCCTCCCGTCCAATGGGTTAACTGCCTAAATGGCGCCATCGGCCAAGCCGATGAGCTTCCCCTGCTCCTACCCCAAGGCAGCCCCCTCCCCTCAATTTCCGTCACCCGAGCCGAAAAAGGGGTATTCCTTGAACCGATCGGTAACGGTACCCTCATCGTCAATGGCAGCCCTTCGCACCAAAAGATAAATATTCAAGAAACCGCGACCCTCCAACTTTCGGACTCCCTTCTCGTCCTATCTTTAGATCAAGTTGAGCCCTTTAAGTCCGTCGACACTAAGTCATGGATTCTTTTCGACGCCCAGTCGGGCGACCCGTTAGGCGAATTCTCTTCCGACAAGCTCCTCGATGTCGCCGCGCAGTTAGGTCGGGCGCCCGACACCCTCGCCTGTACGCCCCAAGGCTTGGCAATCGGTTTTACGCTTTCGCAGATTGCCCCCTTACTCTCCGCGCGCAGCGCCGATGAAACGCATGCCAAAATAACCGCCCGACCAACCTTGACCGAAGAACAAAATCGCGGCGCCCACATTTGCCCGGTTTGCTGGACTCGCTTCGATTCAGGTGATGCCTTAAGCATCGCGGTCCACGAAAACCTGCGAGGCGATCCGATCTTAGGCTCCGACGCCCGTCTACGCTTTCAACCCACTCGGTTTAACGATCAAAGCCTTGCCCTTGATCCGATGGGTCTGGCATGCACCGATATCGCTTGCCCGCATTGCCGGCGCCAACTCCCCCCCGGCTACCTGGACATGCCCCACCGGATCATTTCGCTGATCGGAGCCCCCAGCGCGGGTAAATCATACTACTTGGCCGCCTTGACCCGCGTGCTTCAAGACCGCCTACCCAACGACTTTCAACTGGCCTTCAAAGACGGCGATCCGAGCGGCAATATGCTCTTAAATCAGATGCGTAACACGCTCTTCTCGGCCGCCACACCCGAAGATGCTCTCATCGGTAAAACCGCGCTCGAAGGTGCCACCTACGAAAAACTTCCTCGTCTCGGTCGGATGGTCTCACTCCCCCGCCCCTTCATTTACTCCATCAGTCGCCCCGGTCAACAACGCCAAGAGATGTCGATCATTCTTTACGATAACGCCGGCGAACACTTCGAACCAGGCATTGATATCCATGAATCGCCGGGCGCGATGCACGTCGCCAATTCCGCGGGGCTGATCTTCCTTTTCGATCCCACCGCCAACGCCCGCTTCAAAGCCAAATTAATCGGAGTCGAAGATCCTCAATTCACCCTCAAGGGCCGCGTCGATCAACAAGATAGCATCTTGGCCGAAATGGAGTCGCGCATTAAACGTGTCCTGGGCTTAAGCCAAAACCAACGCATCAGCGCGCCGCTCGCTTTTGTGGTCGGGAAATCCGATACGTGGGAAAAACTCCTGAGCTCCCCGCTGGAACTGGTCATCAAAGATTTCGCTCTCGATTTGAGTGCGATCCAAAGAAATTCCGCCCGCGTGCGAGAGGTTCTCGTTGCTCTTTGCCCCGGCCTCGTTGCCTCCGCCGAATCTCTTTGCAGTCAGATTTGTTACTTTGCCGCCTCATCTTTCGGTCACATGCCCGTCATGATTCAGACAGGGCCCAACAAAGGTCGTATCGCCCCCGACCCACAACGATTAGTACCAGCCCACGTCGAAGAACCTGTTTACTGGCTGCTCCATCTGACCGCAGTTGAAATGTTCCCCTCCCGGCCCGCACTCGCCCCCATCCAGCGCTAAGTCCCATGCCGCTCCAACTTATTTTCACCTCAGCGCCCCAAGGACTCGTCGCGGGTCGTTCCGGGTTTTGTACGGTCGCCCGGCATCAAGCAATGCCCGAACGGTTGGCACAACTGCTGGAATCGATCGGCACCCCTCACGGACAGTCCACCGGCGCGACGTTCACGTTTCGCACCTTGGAGGCCTCCGATAAAACTTACTACGTGCTATCGCGTTTCGTTGCCCGCGGTCTCGACTACACCCAGCGCGATAATCGCCTGGCACACCATCTGGTCTTCACCCAGGAAGAAGTGGCGATTCTCCCTCCACCCCCCGCTTTGGCCGCCCGCTGGAAAGGCTGGCGCGACGAATGGACCGCCGCCCCCGAATGGCTGGCTGAGGAAAACAAGCCGCTCGCTTTAGAAGCCTATCAACCGCTCTCGCCCGCGACTTCTTGGCGCGAATTGGCCGGCACCGGCGCCAAGGCCGCCTGGTTAGTCAATGAATCCGGACCCGCGCTGGCCGGCTTAGTTAATTTTCCAGAAACGCTGCAAAGTTTACGACTCCTCGCCGAATCCGCGAACCTGCTGGGCAAGACCGCTTGGGCCGCAACCTTCACCACCGACACTGCCACGACCAATGCCGACGGTTTCACGTGGGCCATCGGCGCCACCAAAGGTCGCCCGATCATCGATCTAGCTACCGCCACCGCCCAGCCCGCCCCCATCGGGCCATTCGCGCGTCAGGCCGCGATGGGCGTGACGGCTCAAAAGAATCCTTCCGCCCCTCAATCCCAACAGGGCAAGCCGCACCCCACGACTCCCGAAAAAAACTCCGGCTTTAATGGTGCAATTCTTGTCGTCCTCGGTCTCGTTCTGCTCGCAGGGGGTTTTGGTACTTATCTGATGCTCAGCAACTCCGCCCCGCCAGCGCCCGAAGTGCCCGTCGTCACCACCCCGCCAGCGGTCGACATGGCCAAGGCCGATGACATCATGCGTGCCGGCCGCGCCTTGAATGACGTCAACGGATTCTTAGCTCGGGAAGATTACGTATCTGCGGCGAAGATCTGGATGGAAACAGTCGCGATCTCGCCCTCCTTTTCCGAAAAATATACCACCGATAATCTTCCGCGGATAAAGGGTAAATACGCCGCCGCTACCGTCGCCCAGCTGACGGCCAGACTCGAACGTCCCGGTGCGACGGCGGACCCGCGCGGAACCCGAGAAATCGCCGACGAAGCCACCGAGGCAATCAACGTCGGCACCCAATTAAAAGTTCCGCAGGATGAACAGTGGAAACGTCTGACTGAAATCGGTAACCGGGCACTTTTTATCGCCAGTCTGGATATTCGTCCGACGCTCATCATTCTGGGCGAATGGGGTTCCTCCGACACCGGACCCAACGCCCCATCTCAGGCGGACTTCAAATTAAGCGCGGCCGCGGCCGATAAGATCCAAAAATTCGTGGAAAATTCCGGCGCCACGACCGCGACCTCAATCTCGGCCCGCATCCGCGTACTTCCGCTCACTGCTTTCCATCAACGCGACACGCAAAGCAAATATGGCAGCGCCGAGATTCGCCGTACTCCCAAATCTGATTGGATCGAAGCCCAGGCCGCTCCCGGCCGCCAGCCGCCCATCCTCATCAGCGTCGGTTCGCGCAGCAATTTGATCACGCTTAACTTCCAGGATAATTCGGGTGCGCAAGCGGAAGCCAATCGTCTCATCGAAATCGAACTGGCGACCGGCGAACACTTTTGCATCGCGCTCATCGCCAATCTCCGCGCACTCCCGCCGCTCAACCTTGGATTGAATGGCCTGCAACTCGACAAGGACACAGGCGTCGTCCGCCCCGCCCCTTGGGCCGAACCCGCCGTTAACGCCTTTATCTGGCCTACCGGCGCGATTGGCCTTTACCCCGATGGTCACGAATTCCCCGACCGCGATCTCCCTTCCATTCGCGCCACGCGCTCCCTCCTCGACACCGATTTGCTCCGCCTCGAAAATAAATCTGGGCCGGGTACTCCCCCGTTCGAAACCATCGCGCAACGCCGCAAACTTTTCAATAAACTCGAGTACATTCTGGCCGGTGCTCCCTGGACCCTGCGGACTATCTCCACCCGAGGTGAAGCCGGCCCAAGTCTTCTCGAATTTCGCTAAATCATGCAGGTCGAACGTCTCATCGCCCGGATCCGCGGCCAACTTGAACTGGGCACGCCCGATCTCGAAGCCCGCTCGCTGGCCGGTGAATACGTCGCACTTTGCCAACGCGCCCGCGAACGGCTGGAACAATGTTCAACTTTGATTCGCAGCGGCAATGAACATGCGGCGTATCAAGTCGCCGAATCGGAACCCGACTTACTCACGCTCTGCGCCGAACTGAGCTTCGCCGAATCGGAACGTTGGAATGCGCTCTGCCGCGAACGCGGGCTACCTACCGCCTTCCCGCTCGACGGCCAACATGTGATGGCGCTGGAAGGCCTTTACGGTAAAGAAATCGGCGAGAACCACCCGCTCTATCGCGATTACCGCGATGCCATCCGCAAACGCGACGAAGACCGTGCGCTGTCCATCCTGCGTTCCATCGTCCGCATCAACGCGAATGACCCCAACGCCCGCTCCGAACTTTCCCGACTGTCCGCTAAATTTCTTCGCGAAGCCCTAGGCAAGGTCACGTCGTTCTTCGCCGCTCAACAAAATGCAGATGCGGTCAACCTGATGAATCGGATGGAGCGCTTCGGAGCCAACGAGCTGGCCGATGAGCCGCAATGGGAACAAGCTCTGGCTAAACGCGTCGCTTGGCTTCGCTCTAAAGCCGTCGAACAAATCGAAATTCTGATCAAGGACGCCTCGCAGGCCCGCCAAGGCGGACACTGGGAACCGTGCGCCTCGAATGTCGGCCGGGCCCGGGCGCTCGAACGCGACCATCAGATCAACTTAGCCTCGGAACTAAACCAAGAACTCACCTCCCTCGAGGCTTGGGCCGGCCAACTCGCCACTGCCGATGAAGCCGAAGCCTCCCTTCGCGCCGCCACCCAAACCCTCCTCGATGAGTGGTTGATTTTAAAACAAGAAGCCACCCAGACGGGCGCCTCCGCGATTCTCGTCTCCCGCCTCGGTTCGTGGCTTGAAAAATCAACCCCTCTTGCTGACCGCCTGCCTGAAGGGCTCATCCGCCAAGTCCGGCAACTCCGCCAAGCCAAGCGGGCGGGGTTAAGCCGTCGTTACACGATTCTCATCACTTCTTGGGTCTTCGGGCTCCTGGTTTTGCTGGGCGTCCTTTATAGTTGGTACAATCAGAATAAGTTAACCACGGAAGCGGATGAACGTCTGGCGGCGGCCGACCGCCTCGTGGCGGCTTCAGATTACGAAAACGCCGAACGCTCGCTCGACGAATTCAACTCCAAGAAACCCAAGCCCGAGTTCATCGAAGCGATCAAAGCGTTGCGCAAACAGATTGCGGAGCTGCGCGAAACCGAACAACGCCTCCTCGTCGAAGCCGTCTACCTCCAAGCCCGCCGGCTCGAAGGTATCTCGCTTGCCAACATCGAAGCGACTTTCCCCCGTGCCACCAAATACCAAAATGAAGTCAGCAAAGTGGGGCCAATTTCCCAAGCTCGCCTGAAGAAAACTTTTGCCGAACCCGCCGGCTTTCTGGCCGAATGCACCCGCCAGGTCGAAAACGCCAAGAACGATCTCACGACGGAACGTCAAAATCTGTCCAACGCGCTCCGCGGGAATGATCTGACTGCCGACGTCTCCCGTGCGCAAGAAGTCATCGATCGCCTCCGCACTTTACTCCGCGTCCTCAAAGCCTGCGGCATCAAAGACCTCGAGGAAGCCAATACCGAAGTCTCCCAAGCCACCGTCCGCCTGGACGCCGAACGCAAATCCGCCGGCGCCATCAAATCCTTGGAGGTTGCCGCTGACCTAAAATCCTACCTTTCCGCACTCAGCAATGCCGCGCAAAATACGGCTGATAAATCCGATCTCGGCAAGCGCGCCGCTTTCATCGTCGAGCGTTCCGAATCGTTGCGTAATCTACCGCGCTCCGCCCTGGCGCCGCGCGTCGCCGCCATGTGGGACCAAGCCCTGAACCCCAATCCTCAGGGCGTCTTCCAGCCGCCGACCTATCTGGAAGCGGAGACCAAAATCCTTAAAGCGCTCGCGGACGAAACCGTCCTGAAGGCACTCCGTAAATATACCGTCTTGCTCAATTCTTCGCAGGGCACGCGCCCCGTGCGGACGGCCTATATCATCGGAGAACTTTCTCAGGAAAAAAACCTGCTCGGCACGAACGGGATTGAATATATCCTCAAAGGTAAGGAATTACTCAAAGATGGGACCACCGTCGATTCGACGTGGCGCCGTCAAGAATTCAACAACGGCTCCCACCCTGGAGAATACCTCGAAGAGGCTCTGAGCATCCCGGAACTCGATTACCTTCGGCAGTTCGGCCGCTTCCACGATGCCAAGACCGGGAAGCTCCTTGAACCTCTGCTGCGCACCATGGATCGGGTTCGTCGCAATCCATCGACTTTCTTCGAGCTTAGAGCGTTCCAACTTCAGGAACTTTATCGTATTGCCAGCCTGCGCCCCGAAGCCTGGGGTTTTATTTTCTCACCCTCCGCTCAACGCGAAGCCGATCAATTAAGACGGATTACGCAAAACACGATGGGTCCCTACGATTTCCTCTTCAAAGAAAAGTGGGCGGACGTCCAAAATGAATTGAAGCCGTTCATGCTCCATCAAGCCGGCGCCTCTTACGCTGAAGAAGCCCGCTTCTGGCACGCCACCTTCCATAACCTGCGGAATCGTAATTTGATTTTCGCCGGTATGATCGGCCGAGACGGCAAACCCATCCTGCGCGAAGCCCTCACGGATACGGCACTCTACGGAATTGATACCGACGGCCAAGCCAAGGTTCTCTTCCGGGTCGATAACGCCGGTGCAACCGAACGTATCGCCGAAGCCGCCCCGCTTTCTCCGCTTCTGCGCTACCCTGGCTCCGTCACCGAGGCCACTCAAGCCGCCCGCATTCCCGCCGGACTCACCCCGCCAGAAGGTGGCTGGGAAGCTCTCCTGCAAGGCCGCGACCTCTGAACCATGTCTTCCCCTTTACAATTCCGTCTGCGATGGAAGGGTAATATTACCGGCCCCTTCCCCTTGGCTCGTATTCATGAGATGCTCCGCTCCGGCGAAGTCAGTCTCTTGCACAGCATCGAAGTCAACGAGGGCTGGATGACCGTTCGCGACTACTTCCGTTCGATCGGATTAAATCGCCCCACGCTCTCGTCCGCCCATCCCGCCGACGAACTCTATAACCCCAACGCGGGTCAGTCGAACCCCTCCGGTCACGGTGGGAATTTCCCGAACCCTCCCGGCGGCTCTTTCGCATCAAGTCAGAACCCCGCTGAAATCCTGGAACGTCAGGTGCGCGAAGGCTACCTGTGGTGCGGCTCAACGTTTCTCCTGCCCCCGCTCTTTGCCCTACTCGTCTTGCTCTGGATTTTAATCGTACCGGAAACGGCGCCGATTTCGAGATTTGTCCTCTTCACGTTCGCGACGATGGTCGGCAGTTTCTTGCCGATTGTTTTCGTGCGACGTACGGGCGTCATCCTCGAACAAGAAGGCCTGGGCGAAATCTGCCAAGCTCAGTCCCGCCTCGTCGTGATCTTGGCGGTTCTAGGGCTGTTTTTATGGGAAATCGCGTTTTGGTTTTTATCCCACCCCACGCCCTGACCCTTCAATCGGCTTGACGAGTCTCGGACGGCTGGACACTAATCCGTCTCTCGGTTTTAGGTAGTGTAGCTCAGTTGGTTAGAGCGCCGGACTCATAAGCCGGAGGTCGGCAGTTCAATTCTGCCCACTACCACCACCGAGAATTTAACTTTAAAAGCCAACCAGACTCGGCGGCGTACCTTAGTTCTTCAGGATCGCGGCCACTGGAATATCCCGCCCATCTTTCCAGAGCGTTTCTAAGGAATAACTCTTCCGCACGTCCTCCCGGAAGATGTGGAAAATAATATCAAACGCGTCGACCACCGTCCACCCGCTTTCTTTTTGCGATTCGGTACCACGGGCGCGGGCGCCCGCATCATCCAAAGCACGCTCAACTTCGATCCGCAACGCTCGCAGATGAGGTTCGGAATTACCACTGGCGACGACGAGGTAATCAGCGATGGAAGACAGCTGACCCAACTCCAAGACTTGAATCGCATAACCCTTCTTATCGTCAATGGCTTTGACGGCGGCGATCAGATGAGCGGGCAGCTTCGGCAAGGGGACCGACACCGGCACGACGGCTTTGACGAGGTTTTCGGAACGGCCTTTGGCCTTCGGGGTAGCGTACTTGGCCGGCGTACGACGTACCGGCCCTTTGATAGGTTTACCCTTGCCGCGCGATTTGGCAGCAGGCTTGGCGGAGGATTTTTTCTTGGCGGCGGACATGTCAGGCTTGGTAAAGTGAACGTTCATCGATGTGGCGGCTCACCCCGCTGGGCAAGCCGTTTCGAGATGAATCGCCCCGCTTGATGGCCGCCCGGAGGGCTGTCGAAGACACCAAAACCGGTGGAGCGGTCAAAACTGTAAGTTTAATATGCTTGGCCAAGCTGGCCGGCGGCACCGTGGAGATACCATCACGGGCCAGGACCGCAAAATCTACCAGCCGGCAGATTTCTTCCACTTCCTTCCACCGATCAAGCCTGGCCAGCTGGTCCGCCCCCAAAATCCATACTCGCCATGCGTTCGGTTGCTCATTCGCGAGTTCTCTGACCGTATCAATCGACCAACTCACACCTGCGCGAAGGGTCTCACGGTCATCAACCACCGCCCAAGGACAAGCTGCAAAGGCCAGTTTCGCCATGGCTATCCGATCAGCCGCCGGGGCCAGCGGCACCGCCGAACGTAAAGGCGCTTGGCCGGCCGGAATGATCAGGACTTGATCAAGCCCAAGCTGCTTCCACGCCGCCGTCGCGGCGGCGACGTGTCCGTTGTGCGGTGGATCAAAGGTGCCTCCCAAAATGCCAAGCGCGGCGGACATTCCAATATTACGCTGTCAACCTCGCCCCGAGGCAACCCAAAGCAGGCTTGAGCCCGAGCCCATCCCACGGACTATAGGCTTCTATGGCGACAGCCTCTCGCTTCCTGCCCAACGGGTTCTCCCCCTCCCATGCCATCGCGGTCATCGCCGGCAAGGGTCGCTACCCCGCCCTGCTCATCGAGTCCGCCCGCAGCCGGGGCGCTCATATCAAACTCGTTTCCTTTGACGAAGAAACTGACCCCGCCCTCATCGCAACGTTCTCACCTAAAGATCATCGCGCCGTACCCGTCGGTAAACTCGGCACCCTACTCACATCCCTTGAGGAACTTGGCGTCCAAGGCGCCCTCATGGCCGGCCAGGTGACCCCTCGGAAACTTTTCGCCGGCATGATCCCCGACCTTAAACTGGTCGCGCTCATGGCCTCGCTCCGCGAACGTAACGCCGAGTCTATTTTCGGGGGCATTGCGGCGGAAATCGAAAAGCTTAAGATCACGATGCTCGACGCTCGGGTATTCCTGGACGATCACCTCGCCGCGCAAGGCTGCATGACCGGCTGGAGTTGCGGGATTTCCGACGATGAATTAAATTTCGGGTCGCGCATGGCCCGCGAAATGGCGCGACTGGATATCGGCCAATCCGTCGTCACCGCCAAGGGAACCGTGATCGCGGTCGAAGCGTTTGAAGGCACCGATAATATGCTTCGGCGCTGCACTCAGACGGGTGGCAAAGAGATGCTGCTCACCAAAGCCGCCAAGAGCCCGCAAGACTGGCGCTTCGACGTTCCTTGCTTCGGTCTGAAGACGCTGGAAAGTATGGCCGAAGGTGGTGTCAAGAAAGCCGCCCTCGAAACCGATGGTGTGATTCTAATCGATAAACCGCTCGTGATCAAACGGGCCAAGGAACTTGGCATCGATCTGGTGGGCTTCGCCTCCGCTACGGTTTAAGATCAACCTTCGAAAAAATTCCAGGCCGTCACCAGCTCCATCAGGAGCCACGCCAACCAGAGCGCGAGGGCGATGAGTAACACGCGGCGGTAACGAATCCAGATGACGGGTTGATCGGCGGCGTGATCAACGATGCCACGCGAGCTTACCATCAGGCGAAGTCTGACGTACCAAGCCAGACGCGTCTGCCCAGAGAGATCCTGGTGCGCATACACGCTCTCCCGGTAGTCAGGCTTACGGAATAGGCTTAAAATCTGACGTAACATCCCCCCAACCCTACACCCTTCACCGACGCTTTACAAGCGGAGGGTCTAGGGGTAATGCCTTGGGTGTGAAGACCACCACCCGGTCCCTCCGCTCCCTCAAAGGAGTCCGGCCCATCGTCTGCTTGACCGCCTACGACGCCATCACCGCCCGTATCGCCGAGGCTGGCGGCGCCGACCTCATCCTGATTGGTGATTCAGTCGGCAATACGGTCCTCGGGATGTCCGACACGGTCGGTGTCACCCTGGAAATCATGGTACACCATTCCGCCGCCGTCACCCGCGCCAAAACCGAACGGCTGGTGATTGCCGATCTCCCCTTCGCCCTCGCCCACGACTCCTTCTCCAAAGTTCTTAAGGCCTGTCGCGAACTCCTCCAACGCGGCGGTGCCCACGGCGTAAAAATCGAAGGCGGCGCTTCGCTCGCTCCGACCATCGCCAAGCTCGTTGACGCCGGCATCCCCGTCATGGGCCACATCGGCATGCTCCCGCAACGCGTCCACTCCGCCGGCTATCGCCGCCGCGGCCTTACGCCCGACGATCAGACAAAAATCCTGATCGACGCTCAAGCCGTCGCCGCCGCCGGCGCCTTCGCGCTAGTCGTTGAATGCGTCGACGAAGCTTTGACGCCCAAAATCACCGAAGCAGTCACCATCCCCACCATCGGTATCGGCTCCGGACTCGGGTGCGACGGCCAGATTCTCGTCATCCACGACCTGCTCGGTTTCACTTCCAATCCTCCACCTTTCGCCAACCCCGAAGCTAATCTGCAACGGGACGCCATCGCTGCCGTGCAACGCTGGGCCAAAAAAGTCCGCCAACAAAAATCGTCCAAATGAACTGCGTTATCTTTGGAGCCGGTGCTTGGGGTACGGCCCTTGCCATTCACCTCAGCCGTCAAGGTCACACGGTCTCACTTGTCCCTCGCCGTCTCGAACAAGCCCTCGCGCTTACCAGCTTGCGCGAGAATATTGATTACCTACCCGGCCATCGCCTGAATGATTCGATTCAAGTCGCCCTTGAACCCATCCCCGCGCTGATGGACGCCGATCTGATCTTCATCGCCTGCCCCTCCAAAGGCCTCGCTGAACTGCTCCAATCCATCGGCCCAGCCGTGCGCGCTTCGTCTGCCGTGATGGCGATTTCGCTCTGTAAGGGACTCGATCAATCCACCCTCCGCCGTCCGACCGAAATGATGGCCGCCGCTTTCGGCTCCCTTCCCGTCGCAACTTTGAGCGGCCCCAGCAATGCTGATGAAGTCGCCCGCGGCCTGCCCACCGCGCTGGTCCTTGCCGCCCACCTGGACAATAAGCTTTTGCGCGAGGTTCAATCCGCGGTGAGCGGACCTTCGCTCCGGACTTATACTTCCTCCGATTTAGCCGGCGTCGAAATCGCCGCCACGTTGAAGAATGTCTACGCCCTCGGCGCTGGCCTGTGCGACGGCCTTCAACTCGGCTCCAATGCCAAAGCGGCTTTCCTGACTCGCGCCCTCCAAGAAATGATGCGCCTCGGGCAAGCCGTGGGCGGACGGACCGAAACTTTCCTGGGCCTCAGCGGTGTCGGCGATCTAATGGCCACCGCCCATGGCGCCTGGAGCCGCAACCGCGCCTTTGGCGAACAACTTGCCGCACACCCCGCGACAACCCTCAAGGCCCTGACAACCCGTCGGGATTCGGTCGAGGGCTATCGGGCCACGGAAACACTTTCCAAACTAGCCGCCCAGAAAGGCGTAGCGACCCCGATTCTTTTTTGTCTTAACGAGATTCTTTTCGCCGGCCTCGAACCGCGCGCCGGGGTGCTCGCCCTGATGACCCGGGATCTGAAGTCCGAGGCTTAATGGCCGCCGACTTCGCAGTCCGTCCCTCCTCCATCCAAGGCCAAGGGCTTTTCGCCGGTCGTAATTTTAATAAAGGGGAACGGCTCTTAGCCTATGCTGGCATCACCTCCACGGTACGACCCGTGCAGGCTTCAGCATCATCCCCGATTTACGTACTGGAAATTCGACCAGGCCTTTGGCTCGACGGCTCCAGTCGTGCTAATATCAGCCGCCACGCCAATCATTCTTGTGCGCCCAATGCCGAACTCGTCTTCAACGACGAAACTACCGGCGCCTGGCTAATTGCCCAAGAAAACATCCCCGCGGACGCCGAAATTACCTTTGATTATGGGTTTAATCTGGCCGAAAGCCTCTTCCAGCCCTGCCGCTGCGGACAACCCGATTGCATCGGTTATATCATCGCTGCCCCCCGACGGGCCAGCCTCCGCCGACACCTGCGGTTTTCACGTCCAAGGGATTGACCCAAGGGCACGGGAGCCTCAGTTTTCGCAGGTCCATCAGTCTATTTCTTCATGAAAAAAGTCGCCCTTACCGAGCTCGATCCCCGGCTCCAAAAACAAATCTCCGCCGCTGAACAACAGCTTAAGACCAATCCGCAATATGCCGTGGAGGTCCTGACTGGTATCCTGACTCGCAATCCAGGCTGCATCGAAATTCGACGCACCCTCCGATCCGCCCAAAAAAATGTCATGGGCACCAAGAAAGGTCTTTTTGATGGCATCGTGGGCGGGCTGACTTCCGGTAAGATTGCCAAAGCCGTCGAAGCTGACCCCATCACCGCCATCAGCGATGCCGAACTGGCTCTCGCGAAAAAACCGACCGACGCCAACGCCAACAAGACCATCGCGCAAGCTGCCACGAAGATCGGCTTCTTCGCCTTGGCCGCCTTCGCCTACGAGGAACTCGCCGCCAACGACCCCAAGAACGTCCAACATTTCGTCGACCTCGCCAATACTTGGATTGCGGCCGGGGAAAACGACGCCGCCCTCGAAGCCGCCGATAAAGGGCTGCGTGCCTTCCCTGGCAACGGCGACCTCCAAGAAGCCGTCCGTAAAGCCTCGGTTAATAAGACGATGAAAAAGGGTAACTGGGAAGATAAGGGCGACTTCCAATCTAAGCTTAAAGACAAAGACGAAGCCCTTCGTCTCGACCAATCAACCCGCACGGTGACCGATGCCGCCACCGCCCTCGAACAAGCCGCCCAAACCGCCGCCAAAATCCAAAGCGAACCCGACAGTTTGGACCTGTATCGTGATATCGTCCGTCAATTCATCTCCGCCGGCGACCTGGATAGCGCCATCGCCTGGCTCCAACGCGGTCGCCTGACCACCATGGGCCGCGCCGACCCCTCCCTCGAACGTCAAGAGAGCGACCTCATCATCCAACGGCTCGAAAAGATTTCGAAGCAGCTTCGCGAAGTCCTCTCCACGAATCCCAGCGATGCCACCAATAAGGCCGCCTTGGAGAAGAATGACGTCGAGCTTGCCGACTATCGCCTGAAGACCGCAGGGGGCCTTGTCGAACGCTACCCGAACGATTACGCCTACCGTTTTGACTTCGGCTCCCTTTTGCTCTCCGCCGGTCGCCTGGAAGACGCCGTGCAACAGCTGCAATACGCCCAACGTAATCCGAAGTATCGCCAGCCCTCCCTGCTCGCCCTCGGCAAGGCCTTCGTGCTTAGTAATAAATTTGATATCGCTGTCGAGCAGCTCGTTCTGGCCAAGAGCGAGATTCACATGATGAATGATCTCAAAAAAGACGTCATCTACGAATTGGGTGCAGCCTATGAAAAAATGGGCAAAGCCAAAGAGGCCGTCGATGAATTCAAGATTATCTACATGGCCGACTCCGGCTTCCGCGACGTCGCCAAGAAAATTAACGATTTTTACGAACGCCAAAAGGGCCCGACTGCCTAGCCTCCTTTTTCGTTCCGGTCATAAGCGGCCGCCTCACCGTTCGCTTCCTCCCTCCTGCCCATGGCGCTCACCCCTTTCAAAAGTCACCTTATTGCCGACGTCGGCATCAGCATGGGAGACGAAGGCAAGGGGCGCCTCATTCCCGAAATCGTCCGCGAACTGCAAGCGCTCACCGGCCGCCGCGATGCTGTGGGCACCGTGCTCAAGGTTAACGGCGGGGCCAACTCAGGCCACACGGTAGCGGGCCTGAAACTCAATCTTCTCCCTGGCGGCGTCGCCGAACATGATGTCGCCTGCCTCGCCCTCGGCGCTGGCGTCGTGGCCGATCCTCGCAAGGCTCTCTGGGAGGCCCTTCCGCTTGAAAAAATCGGCATCCCCGTCCTCTCCCGACTGCTCATCGATGAACGCTGCATGGTGAGCGATGTGGCCCACCGCATCCTCGACCTGGCTTGGGAAGACTATCGCATCCATATCCTCGGTCATGAAGCTCGAGGCTCGACCGGACGTGGCATCACGCCCGCTTACGCCGATGAGGTGGGTCAGTTCCAGATCCATTACTCCGAATTCCTGGGCACCAAATCCGATTACGCGACCCGTCTTTCCGCTCGCCTTGACCGGGCTGCTGCCATCGTGCGCGATGTCTGTAAACTCGCCCCGGAAAAATGGGCCGGTCTGTTTGTTAAACTTTCCGAAGCCGAACTCCGCGCCAACAAGGGTGCCATCGATTCCGGCGTCTTCGCCGCCTCGGAATTCGACTTCACGCAATACGCCGGGCCGACGCCTTTCTCTTTCAATCATGCGGCGGTCCTCGCTTCCTACTGGCAAGCTGGCTCCAAACTCGCCCCTACCATCGGGGACGTGCGCGAGCGCATCCTGAGCGACATCGCGGCCGACCGCCGGATCATCGGCGAATTCGGTCAAGCCTATTGGCTCGATAAGCGAGCCGGCTTCGCCCCTAACGTCACAGCCTCCCACACCTACACGCCCGAGTTCTTCCAATCTGCCGGTATCCCCGTTCAAGCCATCCACACCGTTGGCTGCTGCAAAGCCTATGATACCAAGGTCGGCACGCACGTCTTCCTGACGAAGATGCCGGAAGAACACCCGCTCCAACGCGCCCTCGCGAAATTGGAATTCGGCACCAGCACGGGTCGTCAGCGCATGGTCGGCTGGTCCGACCTCGTCGAAAAAGCCGATGCGCTTCGCTACGGCGGCTACGACGATATCGTCCTTAATAAACTCGATGCGCTTTCTCCGCATGGCGAATGGAAGGGCGGCGATCTCCAGCTTTGCACCGGTTACCGGGACTCTGCTGGAAAAATCCACCAAGGCGTACCCCGCAACGACGCCGTCCGCCGCCAATTGCAGCCCATCTACGCCACCCTGCCCGGCTGGACGGCCGATATCACGAAGGTCCGCTCTTTCGCCCAACTACCGCCTGAAGCCCGTCGTTACGTGGCCTTCACGCTCGCCGAAATCGTCCGTCTCGCCTCGCGTGGCGGTCAGCTCCCATCTTTGCCCAATCTCCGCTACATCGGCGTCGGCCCCGACCCTGATCAGATCATTTCGGACATTCCGGCGACGCGCGAATTGATTAAGCAGGCTTAAGGCATACCGCGGCTTTCGATGAGCGACCTGGAACACACCTTCGCCCTTCCCCTTTGGGCGATCGTCGACGAATCCAAAGTCGAACCCGGTAAATCCGATACGCGCATGCTCGCCCGTCAGCTCGGGCGATGGTTTAGTCATAATTTCAATATCTCCCACAAAGGGACGACGATTGAGGCAGGGCCCGATGGGCCGATTTTCGTGATCGCCGGCATCGCCGAGGCGCATTGGCCCGCGATGCTCGCACTCGCCCAAGCCCAAGTCTGCGTGCTGTACCTCGTACTTCCAACGCCGGATGGTAATTTTCAGCTTAAGCCCCTCGACGTTCCTCCGCTGCCTTGATCGCACCGGCCTGCTCAATCTGTCGCGACCGCCTTCACGGTCTCGAGATGCAGTTCCGCGATCTGCTCCAGAGTCAGTCCGCCCCACTTATAACCGCCGGCTAAGGCGAAGATGATCGGTATGCGGCGCGCCTTGGCCCAAGCCACAACCCACGATTCCCGCTCCTTAATGATGGCCCGCGTGATGCCTTTAAGCCCGCCGGCTTTCTCATACGTATCCATGCCGGCGTTATAAATCAGGAAGTCGATGCCTTCCAAGAAGTCCAAAGCTTTCGCCGTTTCGTCGAGGTAACGCTCCGGATCCGTGACCAAGGTGGCGAGGTGACGCTGCGAATGGGTAGGTTTCCACGCATCATACGAATCGACGCTGACATCAGCCAAGCGCACCCGCGGATGCGCCTGCAAAATATCGAAAGTGCCGCCGCCGAAATGGGCGTCCAAATCCAATATGCCTACGGTTTTGACTTTCTTTAACGCCACGTGAGCGGCTAAGGCCAAACCGTTGAGGGTGCAGAAGCCCTGCCCGGAATCCTTCCGCGCATGATGTAATCCGCTCGAAAGACTGCCCGAACGACCGTTCTTCAACGCCTCCCTGACCGCATCGCGCATCCCGCCCGTCGATGCTAAAATACTGGCCAACAAAGGCTCCGACCAGGTACCCACTTCAAGGAAGCCTTTTTTATCTTCGAAGACCGTCTGCAGGTATTCTTTGCCATGGATGACGCTTAATTCTTTCCGACTCGCCGGCTTCGGGGCTTCTAATACGACCTTACCCGCCTTACCGGCTTGGATCAGCTTCGCGACCAGCAGCGACTTGGTCACGGTTTCGCGGGTGCTTTTGACGACGTACGTGGAATCATAATAGACTTTTAAGGGCGGCTTGGCGCCAAGGATTTGGGGCATCAAATTATTACACAATACTTCCTCTAAGAGTCAAACTGACCCCTGTCATAGCGATAAAACCCGACCGCACGGGCCTAATCCTTGGCCTGTCGGACCAGCCTTCGCAGAATGACGGCGGCTTCGGTCTGACCAGACGGAAAGAAAAATATGACGTCGCCGCCGGTATCTCGGTCGACCTCGAGGGCATCCGTGTAGACGGTCACATCCAGGACCTTGGTGAGTTTGAAGTTAAAGCTCTTAAGACTGCCGGTGAAGATAACGCGCTTAGCGGTGAACACGAGGGTGCCCGTATCGACCTTCACGAGACGCTGTTCGGTCTGGCGCTCGACATCATAGGAACCCGAACGATAACGCAAGGGTCCCCAAATCTTGATGCTGGCGCCGAACCCGCCGTAACTGCGACGCGTCGTGACCCGCCGATTTAGGCCGAGCTCAACCTGCTGCGTCCAGAAACAACTTTCATGCCCAAGATCTAATTCGCAAGGAACCACCTGCAGGGGCGACCGGCAAAGGGCCCATAGTCGCTGCGCGCTGTCAATCCGGGTCTGGGATTTCTCGTCAAGGTGAGGATTGATGTCCATCTGCTTGATTTCGTCCATGAAGGCCGCAAACGCCGCGGGATCCATCACCTCGCCACCATCCTCCTGTTGCATCAACGCCTTCAACTGTTGGTCGAAATAAGACTGGAAGGCTTCGGCCATGGTCGCCTTGACCTTTGCGTCTGAAAGGGGGACCTCCTTGCCAAGGAGATCGAACTGTTCCCGTTTCTGCTGAGGAGGGGTATCACGCAACAAAACCGTGAGCATGCCGATGCGGCAATAACTCGCAAAGGCTTCGCCATGGAGCGCCTCTGCCGCCGGCGCATCCAATCCGAAACTACGGGCAAGGCTACCGAGATCGGCCTTTTCGAGCGGGTCAAAGTAACGGTCGGAAAGATAGGCCTCGAACGCTTGGCGATACCACTTGATGAGGTCATCGCGACAACGCTTGCGGACATCGTAGCCGAGCTTCTCACCCAGCACTAGCCAGTCATCGTCCGAAATCAGGCACTGCGCCGGCATCTTCGAAAGTTTATCCCAGACTGCCAGTAGTCCGGCCTGATAACTCTGCCGCCCCAACATGCCGTCCAGGAGATTGGCTCCCTTCTCGACCGGACGCGGAAACGGCAGGACTCGGACGGAGTCAGGCAGGACGGCTAAGGTCAACCATCCCGCCATCCCAGGCTTCCAATAATTATCGGTCACCACCAATTCGCCCGAAGCCAGCTTAGTTCGGACCTCATCCAAGGCCCGTGCACCGATTTCAACGCCGGCCCGGGCGATATGGATGAGTTCGGCTGACATCGAATTATTTGATTTGAACCAGAATGGCTTCACTGACCTTAGCCCCCAGGAAATCGTAGCCTTCACCTTTAAAGTGAACGTCGTTTGGATTCTGGAGCTTGGCGAGGTGCGGCGTGATAGCGGCGAACAGGTCATCCGTGGGTATGCCGTGCTTAGCCATAATCTCGGCCGCAATTTTATTCTTTTCGACGACGGAAGCCGCCGTTTGTTTCTGGGCGGGATTATCCGGGATCGGCGTGGTGCTCGCCCAGATAACTTTAGCTCCGGTTTTCTGGAGTCGTTCGACAATCTCTTCCAGGCGCTTGGTATAATCCGCCGCCGGGGTCGCCCGATCATGGATGCCGAAATTAAAATGGATAACGTCCCATTTTCCTTCGCCCAGCCAAGCATCGAGGTTCTTGAGGCCCGATGCGGTCGGGCCGCAATTGGCCGGGGCACGATGGACGTTGGCCTTTCCTTCGAGGGCCTTTCGGGTGGGTTGGGTGTACCCGCGCGAGACGGAATCGCCGATGAGCAGAACGCGGGGCAGCTTCGGGTCGTCTTTCACGAAATCCCAGGCGTTCGACTTACCGACAATCTTGTCGCGCTTGTGCAGGGGCAGGTAAAAGTTGCCGAGCTGTTGCTGGAGCACCGCTTCCCAAGCTTGCTCCGCCGACGAGAGCTTGGCCAGCCAAGCCTGATAACGTTCGTCGACGACCTTGTCCTGCGCGGCCTTCTTGGCCGCTGCCTGAGCCGCCGCTTCCTTAGCGTTCGTCGGCTCGCCCTTCGGGGGTTCGGCGGCGACTAAGACAAAAGTTAGACTGAGGAAGGCAAGTAGGTGCTTCATGGCGGGTTAAGCCGATGAAACCAGCCAACTCCGAACCTTCAAGCCGTCACTACCACCCTCTTGACAGGACTCCTTACTGGGCGACTCCGCTCATCGGATGGCCGGTGACGGCCTTCCAGGCGATTTCCTGAAGTAGTCGGTTGAGTTTATCGGCTTCCAGCAACTTGGTGAGCTGGCTGACCACAGGCAAACCGACCGGACTACGACGATAGATGACCGAAAAATGACAGTACGCCGAGAGAACGCGGATCTGTACGCCGGGATGCCCAAGGGCGTCCGTGAAGAGTTCGTTCTGCGTCTTAATGCCGGGTGCTTCGCCTTTAATGACCTTATCACGCAGGGCCATCACAGCCTCTCCGCTCGGCACAATCGCAATCTTCGCCGAAGGGATGCGCTGATTGATCTCCTTCACGTGGTCTTCAAAGAGTTTGAAATACGGGTCATGCTTCGAGCGCAGCTGCGCCAGAGTGATCACATCGCGATCGATGGACTTCGGTCTGCTCTTGGAAAGCCAAAGCTCCGGGTCCTCGAACGGCACCCAGTTCTGCTGAAGAGTCAGACGCAGCTTGGGGTTATGCTCCAGTCCAAGCTTGGTAAAATTCTCGATGCCCGGATCCGGCAGGAAGGTCGGCGCCATGGTGAAGAGGTCGGCCTTACCCTCCTCGAGGATTGGCTTCGCCTTGTTCTTCTCCGGCGGT
>Ga0208960_1000332_pt1 | contig 26628 bp, 25 predicted proteins | sample GreLakmeON33MSRF_FD_187703 | JGI IMG/M metagenome (GOLD analysis project Ga0208960, IMG submission 187703) | Freshwater lentic microbial communities from great Laurentian Lakes, MI, USA - Great Lakes metaG ON33MSRF (SPAdes) | ecosystem: Environmental > Aquatic > Freshwater > Lake | place: Great... | reverse complement strand
GTCTGATGCGCTCCTCATTCACTACTCTACTGATTACGTCTTCGATGGCACAAAATCTGCGCCCTATGTCGAAACTGATCCGACAAACCCAATCAGCGTTTATGGCGCGACGAAGTTGCGCGGCGAAGAGGCAGTCAGCGTCAGTGGGTGCCATCACATTATTTTCCGCACGGGCTGGGTCTATGCGCCGCGCGGGCAAAACTTTGTTAAAACGATGCTGCGACTCGCTCAGGAGCGCGAGGAGTTGAGTGTGGTTGCTGACCAAATCGGCGCACCAACCAGCGCAGCCTTAATTGCGGAGGTCACGGCTCAGACTGTAAGTATGCCGGTATTGTCAGGGATCTACCACCTCACCGCCTCGGGCGAAACCAGCTGGCATCGCTTTGCTCAGGTCATCCTGGCAGAGGCACAAAAGCGCGGCCTATTGCTAAAAGCCGGGCCTGCCCATGTTAAAGCCATTGAGACGTCAGCCTACCCCACACCGGCCAAACGTCCTGCCAATTCCCGTTTGAATACAGATAAGCTAAGAACAGCCCTACGGCTGGCTTTGCCCGCCTGGGAAGAGCATGTACAGCGTGTCGTCGCGGCACTGGTAACTGAGAGCAAGAAGTAACCTATGGTACGTAAAGGCATTATACTGGCGGGTGGCGCGGGAACGCGACTGCATCCGGCAACGTTGGCGGTCTCCAAGCAGTTGCTGCCTGTGTTCGATAAGCCGATGATCTATTATCCGCTTTCAACCTTGATGCTGGCAGGCATCCGCGAAGTGTTGATTATCTCGACGCCCCAAGACACCCCAAGGTTTGAACAATTGCTCGGTACGGGTGCGCAATGGGGAATGAGTTTCACCTATGCCGTTCAACCTTCGCCCGATGGCTTGGCGCAGGCCTTTCTGATCGGTGAAAATTTTATTGGGAATGACCTGTCGGCGCTCATCCTTGGCGACAACATCTACTACGGCCATCAACTTCCCGAATTGCTGGCTTCCGCTAACGCTCGCCAAGCTGGTTCCACGGTTTTCGCCTATCACGTGAATGACCCAGAGCGGTATGGCGTTGTCGAGTTTGATGGGAGCGGCAAAGCCATCAGTATTGAAGAAAAACCACAAGCACCCAAATCCAATTATGCGGTCACCGGGTTGTATTTCTACGACAAAGATGTCGTGAAGTTGGCCAAGCAACTCAAGCCGTCCAAGCGCGGGGAGTTAGAGATCACGGATCTCAATCGCCTCTATATGACCCAGGGCTCTTTGTCGGTTGAGATTATGGGGCGTGGGTATGCGTGGCTCGACACCGGAACGCATGAATCTTTGCTTGAGGCAGGCCAGTTCATCGCCACGCTCGAGCGCCGCCAGGGGCTCAAGGTTGCATGCCCCGAAGAAATCGCCTTTCGAAACCACTGGATCGACGCGGGCCAGTTGGAAAAACTCGGTCGGTCCTTGGTCAAAAATGAGTACGGTCAGTACTTGTTACGCCTGTTGGATGAGCGCTTGTTTTGATGAACGTCACGCCATTTCATATTCCTGACGTGATGGTTCTTGAGCCAAAGGTTTTTGGTGATGAGCGAGGCCTTTTTTTCGAGAGCTTCAACCAAAGAACATTCTCTCACATCGTTGGAATACCCTCGGTTTTCGTTCAAGACAATCATTCCAAATCAGTCAAGGGCGTTTTACGCGGTCTGCATTATCAGATCAAACAGCCGCAGGGAAAATTGGTGCGCGTTGTCGCGGGCGAGATTTTTGATGTTGCTGTCGATATCCGCAAAAGTTCGCCGACTTTTGGAAGGTGGGTCGCCGAGTGCTTGTCGGCCGAGAACAAAAAGCAAATGTGGGTGCCGGCCGGGTTTGCGCACGGTTTCTTAGTCACATCAGAGATCGCCGAGGTGCTTTATAAAACGACAGATTACTACGCTCCGGAGCACGAACGCTGCATCGCTTGGAATGACGCTGAGTTAGCAATCACCTGGCCCGACATCAAAGACATTTCACTGTCAGCAAAAGATAAGCAAGGTTTAGCCTTCAAGCTCGCCGAGGTTTTCGGCTGATGGCTCATTTTTCCATCTCGCCGGTAGAAATGGTAGGAAGCCTGTGGCGCAACCGCGGCTTGGTGTCTCTCCTCATCGCTCGCGAGATTGCGGGGCGTTATCGCGGCTCGTTCTTGGGGCTGGTGTGGTCGTTTTTTCATCCACTCTTGATGCTCGCAGTCTACACGTTTGTCTTTAGCGTCGTTTTTCGGGCCCGCTGGGGCGGGGTCGAGGAGACGAGATTTGAATTCGCCCTCGTCTTGTTCGCGGGGCTGATGGTGTATTCGTTGTTTGCCGAATGCCTCAATCGTGCGCCGAACTTGATTCTTAATAACATTAACTACGTCAAGAGGGTGGTGTTCCCGCTTGAAGTATTGCCATGGGTTGCGATGGGCGCCTCGCTGTTTCACATGGCTATTAGTTTTTTTGTTTGGTTTCTTGCCTACACGACTTTGTTTGGCGTGCCGCCTCTGACCGTCTTCTTGTTTCCTGTCGTTCTGATTCCACTCATCTTACTCACCCTGGGCCTCTCGTGGCTGTTGGCCTCGCTCGGGGTTTATCTCCGCGATGTTACGCAAGTGGTTGGCGTGTTGACATCGGTTTTGATGTTCTTGACGCCGATCTTTTATCCCCTCACGAGTCTTCCCCCAGAATTTCAATACTGGCTGTCATACAATCCGTTGACACCTTTAGTCGGTTTGGTGCGTGACGCGCTCATGTGGGGTCGGGCTCCGGATTGGCAATCATTTGGATTTTTCACGCTGGGGGCTTTGGCGGCGGCTTGGCTGGGCTTCGCCTGGTTTCAGAAGACGCGAAAAGGTTTCGCCGATGTCCTCTGAGATTGCCATTCAAGTTTCCAACATTTCGAAGTGCTACCAAATTTATGGCAAGCCGCATCATCGTTTGTTGCAATCCATTTTTCGTGGCTTTCGCAAATACTACAGAGATTTCTGGGCGCTGAAGGATGTGTCGCTTGAGGTCAGGCGCGGTGAGGTCTTGGGTATCATCGGCCGAAACGGTGCAGGAAAATCGACGCTCCTCCAAATCATTTGTGGAACCGTCACGCCGACGTCAGGAACAATTGCGGTCAATGGTCGTGTCGCTGCGTTGTTAGAACTGGGAGCGGGATTTAATCCGGAATTCACCGGCCGAGAGAACGTCTACCTTAACGCCTCGATCATGGGGATGACGACCTCTGAGACCAATGCGGTCTTCGACGACATCGTCGCATTTTCTGAACTCGCAGATTTCATCAACGAGCCCGTTAAAACATACTCCAGCGGTATGTTTGTTCGGCTTGCGTTTGCGGTCGCCATTCACACATCGCCGGACGTTTTAATTGTCGACGAAGCGCTGAGCGTGGGCGATGTCGCGTTTCGTAATAAGTGCATCAAGCGCGTTCAAGAGTTGCGAGCCAATGGCACGACGATCTTGTTTGTCTCACATGACCTCAGCACATTGCAGTTGATTTGTGACCGTGCCATTTGGATTGAGAAGGGGTCGATCAAAGCAATGGGCGATCCCGTAGCGGTGAGCCAAAACTATCACGCAGCCATGATGGGTGAGACGAGCGTGACGGCGCAGCGCCCTTCGGTTCCTCAACAGCGGACTGATCAAGCCCGGTTCACCGCCTTTGGCCTGCGACGTGGTGAGGGGGTCATTTTCAATGCCGGACAGGACATTGAAATTGATTTCGAGTTGGAAGCTCTCAAAGCCTTGGAGCATGCGGTTTTTGCAGTCAGCATCTATCGTGCCGATGGTGATTGGGTGATTGGCCAAACCAGCCGCGAGGCCGGCGTGGTCTGGAAGCCCATGGTGGCGGGGGCAACGACGCAAGGGCAATTAGTGCTGGAAAAAACATTTCTGGCTCCCGGCGATTATGCCGCAGCTTTTGGCGCTTACTCTGGCGACTTGTCGATTTGCTATGCCTTGACGGAACTCAACGTACATTTTTCAGTTCGAACTGATTTTCCAACATGGGGTAAAATTCTTCATCCCGCGCGATGGGTGATCCATGACTGATCGGCCCGTATCGATAACGCTTGAGTTGCCGCGTCGTTTATAAATTTCGCGCTTAATTTTCGTTTGTAGGGCGGCTTCTCAGCCACGCGACAGTGCGCGCCAGGCCGTCCGCAAAAGACGTGCGCGGTTCCCAGCCCATCTCTGCTTTTGCCCGCGCAATAGACAATATGTTTCTCGGTACGTCGAACCCGCGAGCAGTGGCGTAGTTACGTTTGCTTTTCAAGCCGGTCGCCCGCTCGATCTCATCCAAGACCTCATTGAGGGTTAAGCCTGCCCCCGACCCAATGTTAAAAACGCGTGCAGGGCCATTGTGCGACCCTGCACGTAACAGCGCTTGTATGACATCGCCGATATAAACGTAATCACGAATGGTTGTTCCATCACCCCAAATGTCAACGGTCTCACCGCGCAGCACTTTGCCCAGAAAAATGGCGATTGCCCCCTGCAGCGCCAGTGTGCGTTGACGTTCGCCATACGGGTTCGAAACACGCAAAATGGTGTAATCGAGTTTGTGAAGATCAAAAAATAAATGCAGGTATTTTTCGATTGCCAGTTTGGTGATGCCGTAAGAACTTATGGGATCGGTGGGATGGTTTTCATCTACAGGGACGGTTTTGGGAATGCCATAGACCGTGCCACCCGAAGACACGAACACGACTTTCTTGACACCCAGTCGTACAGCATGAGTCAGCAGCCGCAGCGTGCCCAAAACATTTGTTTCTACATCGAACAACGGATCTGCGTTGGAGGACTTCGGCAGTGTCGTCGAGACGAGATGATAACAGATATCACATCCTTCCAAAGCGTGGCGCACATCTGTCTCGCTCGTGGAATCGCCATCAAACCATTCGACCTTGCTTATGATCGCGGGCTCGCTCAATGGGGTCAGGTTAGGGCGGTCGAGCACTCGCACGGACTGCCCGGCGGCCACCAGCGCATCGACCAGGTGGGAACCAATAAAGCCCTTACCGCCAAGGACGAGGCTCTTTTGAGGGGAGGAGGCTGTCATCTTCTGAAGGAAGGCTTCTGAACTGTTTCGAATTCGCACTACAGTTATCACTCCAGTGTCTCAAGGCCAAAGCGCTTTCTGGCCCTAAGGCCCCTCTTGCCCATTCTCAACGCGCGCAAAGGCAGCCTATAATTCGCATGAGAAACCTCGCCCTGGTTGCTCGGCGAAAGGCAGAATTTCATGTCACGCAAAATGACCATTCACAACACGGCTATAGCGTTTGCGGAGCGTGGTTTCTATGGCCTGGGCGGTGGCCACGCACCGGATGGGTCAGTATGATCAGGCTCGGCAAACGTTGCCGTATGGTAAGCATATGGCCATGCTGCATTCACGAGGCGGAGGTTTGAGATGGCGTATCGACAGAATCTGGTAATGGCTGTGACGCTCGTGTTTGTCGGGCCATCGATTGCGCTTGCCAAAGGCAATGTAGAGCAAGGCCGCGCTATCGCAATCGAGTGTTTTGCCTGTCACGGCAAAGACGGCAACGCGCCGTCGACCAGCAATCCTAAAATCGGCGGCCAACATGAGCGCTATCTCGTTTTGTCGTTGAAGGAATACAAAAATGGCGGGCGCAAAGAATCGCTCATGCGCGGTGCCGTTATGATAATGACCGATCAAGAGATCGAAGATGTCGCGGCTTATTACGCGGCCCAGAAAAACTTTGCCGAAGCGCCCGCACCCAAGCCCGGCTCTGCGGCGGCAGCCAAGGCGGCGGCAGCCAAGGCGGCTGCGCCTGCCGGCCCGGCGCCGACCGGACCTGGTGCATTTCGCGTCGATAAAGTTGAACGTAAGGCGACATTCGTGGCGCTCCTCGCCCAAGCCGTCGAAGCCAGCAAAGCGGCCAAGCCCCTCAAGTCCGATGCATGCCCAAAAGTCGACGCGTCGCTTGCGACCAAAGATTCTGATGGCGATGGGGTCGCTGATGCCTTTGATGCAGCCCCTGAGAATGCAGCAGAATTTGCGCGCGACGCAAACGGTGATGGGCGTTTTGAGATTTGCAGCATTCAACAGATGCAAGCAATCGTATCCATGGGGGTTGGCGATGGCAAAAAAACCAGCCTGACGCCAGACGACAGATTGAAGCGAAATTATGAACTCGCGCGCGACATTGACGCCGCACCGCTCGGCAATTTTGTACCGATCGGCAGTTGTGGCCCGGACGACAACTGCATGATGGCGCGTGGCAAGTATGGTTTCATGGGTGTTTTCGACGGGCGCAATCATGTCATCCGCAATCTCAAGATTTCACTGCCGCAGCGCGGTGGCGTTGGTTTATTTGGCGTGCTTGGTGAAACTGGGGTTGTCATGAACCTCAGCGTCGAAAACGCGTCCATCGAAGGCCGCTCTGGCACGGGCATCATGGTCGGGGCGAACATGGGCACGGTCTATAAAACCCATGCCAAGGGTACCGTGAAGGCAGGGCTCGCCGTCGGGGGCTCAGTTGGTGGAAACTCTGGTCTCGTGGCCATGAGTACAGCCGAAGGCGGGGTTACCGCTCAGCAGGCTGCGGGCGGTCTGGTGGGTGACATGACCGGCGGTGTTGTCAGTTCATCGGCTGATGTTACTGTCTCGGGCAATCGAGCTCTTGGCGGGCTTGTGGGCTTAAGTACCTTTGGCATGGTCTTTGATAGTTCGGCCTCCGGCCCTGTAAAGGGCACCAGCGACTTAGGTGGGCTCGTGGGCATGAACACCGATGGCACTGTGAACAATAGCTTTTCGACAGCGAGCGTGATCGGCGAGACCAGCAATATTGGCGGTCTTGTGGGCTTCAATTCGCTGAGTGTGGTGCGCAATAGTTACGCCACCGGCGCAGTAAGTGGGGCTGACACTGTTGGTGGCTTGGTGGGTCGCAACAACGGAGTGATCCGGCGAAGCTATGCCGCCGCTTCAGTGAAGGGCGAAAGCAATTCTGGTTCGCTTGTCGGGATCACGGTTGATGGTGAAGAGAAGTCAAGCTTTGCGCCTGGTGCGCCAGCAGATTTAAAAACTCTTGAAGCCGAGAAATCAGGCTGGGCACCCAAGGTTAATATCTCTCATGATATGCTAGACTTCTATTGCGACCGTAATTTCAGTGGCGCGATCGAGCCGAGCGAACGAACCGCACAAAACTATATTTGGAACTTTGATAAATCTGCCATGCCGCCAAGCTTACGCTGTGGCGTGAGCGCGAATTAATCTTTTTGTAGGAAACATCAATGGCCGACATAAGCTTAAACTCATTGGCACGCCGGCACGCTCTCGGTTTTGCAGCGGTGGCACTCACACTGCCACGTCTGGTAACCGCAGCTGAGACGCGCGTGTCCAATGCCACACCGTTTGCGAAGGGCGACATTATCGTTGCGGCGACGGTCATGGATAATCCGAACGATGATCATGCGGGCACGGGGCGCTTATTGCAGTTTGATTCGAATCTCAAGCTCAAGGGCACCCTGTGGATTAAGGCGACGAATCATAAACTCAGCGGATTGACGTTCGGCCCCGACAAAACGCTGTATGGGTTTGCGCCGCTCAATCATGCCGTGGTGGAGGTTGGCCCCGATGCAAAAGAACGCCCCCTGTTTTCATTTGCCGATCGCGCTTTCAGTAATGTGTCGTTTCCGAAAGATGGAACCATTCTTTTTGGCGAGCATTTGGTCGGAAGCAAAACTGAATCGCGATACGTCTCAACCAAGCTCCCACTCATTACCGGGCGTACAGTCGTTGGTGACGGGCATGTTTATCGGTTCTCGAAAGACCGCAAGCAGATGGAGGAATATGCCACCGATGTTCATGGCGGCATAGAAGGTTACCATGGCGTGACGAGTTTGGTGCTCGCCGACAACGACACGCGCGCGATTTACATCTCGGAGACCGGTAACCGGATCCTTCAATACGACCTCAAGAATAAGAAACAAATGCCAGATTTGGCGGTCTTTAACGACGATCCGCAGGTTCGTATGCTGCTGTGGATGACCCGGATGGACCAAGACACGCTCTTGGCGATTACCGGGGCTAGTATGGTCACAATCAATCAAAACACAGGTAAAGTTTTACGTGAATATAAAATGGGCACGTTCGGCTGGGCTGCTGCCACTACGTCGATTGATGGTCAGCACATTCTCGTAGGTAATTTTATGGACGGCGATATCGCCAAAGTGAATGTGAAGGATGGCGCCGTTGTTGCGCGCGGCAACTGCGGCGAGAAGCGCTCACTTTCTGGCGTTGCTCAATTCCCTGGTTAGATCAAACTTAAAAAGAGGCATAAATGTTCCTTAAAATCCTTAAAGGTATCGCGTTCACCGTCGTTGCGTTGGTCGCGCTCGTCATTGCGGCACTCTTTGGCTTTTATCTCACGGGGAATAATCAAAACGTTGAGGCGTTTGCTTTCGCCCCGCCCGTCGCCAAGGAGATGGTCGAGCCGGATGACGGAATCCTCATTTTTGGCGCCTCACGGAATACCGGCCTTGATGTGGCTGAACTTCTGGCCGCGCGAGGTGAAAAGGTCACGGCGGTCGTGCGCGCCAACTCAGACACGGAAGCTTTGAAGAAGCTTGGTGTGACGCTGGTGACGGGTGATGCGCTGGATCTGGTGTCTGTGAAGGCGGCCATGACCGGTAAAAAATACCGCGCCATACTAACGACGATCGCTTGCTTTAGCTGCAATCCAAAGCCCGACTTTCTGGGGAATAAAAATATTTTTGATGCGGCAAAAGAAGCCGGTCTGAATCGTGTGCTATTGGTGACTACGATTGGTGCTGGCAACAGTTTCGATTCTGCACCCTTTCCGGCAAGACAGTTTCTCAAGGAGATGCTGCCGCTCAAGACCCAAGCGGAAGATCATCTCAAGTCACTGGCGCTTGACTACACCATCATTCGTCCAGGTGGCTTGAAAACGGCAATGCCAACCGGGCGAGCCATTTTGTCAGAAGACCACACGGCGTCAGGCATTATTACGCGATTTGATTTGGCTGGCTTAATCGTTGCGTCCATTGATGATCCGCGAACGATTGGCAAAACATTCTCTGCCATTGATCTCGACTTCAAATTTCCCCTTGATATGCGATAGCACGAAAATAGAGGCACTCACGGCAGTCATGATAGGGGCGATCAGATGTTCCATAAGTTCGTGTTCAAAACTAAAACAGAGCGGCGTCTGGTCGTCTTGGCGGCCCTGATTTCTTTGCCGGCGATTTACGGGGCTTATGCCTTCGCAGCCGACACAGTCAAAATGCAAGTCGTGGCAGACACCAGCATCTTCAGAAAAATTAAACCTGATGTGCTGGCGATGATTGAAAAAGGTGAAGCTGATTTTCTGGCGCGTGATCCTAAGCGCCTGGGTGATTCTGTCACAGAGGATTTTGTCTGGTACCGCGTTGCGCCCGATGGGCCCAAAGTCGCCGCTCAAGGCCGTGCCAATATGGTCAAGATGCTCGAACAGTTCTTCACCGCCGATGCGCCCGCCGGTTTTGAGTCAAAAGTCTATCGTCTTGGAATGGTCGGCAATATTTTGATTCAAGTTGAAGTAGATAAGTACGATTCCAAGACCGAGGGCAAGGTCGAGAAAACATCAGTGGAACTCTATGAGTTTCGCGATGGTCGCCGCTTCCGGGAGTGGCGCTTAACGCCAACGGCGAGTCCGTTCGATAAATAGACGCTAAAAATACTTTAGTCGCCAATCAATCCGATGCGCAGGCTGATGCGCGCTGTCGTCCCTGCGCTTTGTCCAAAGAGGCCACCAGGAACAACAATAAACGGGCGGTTTGTAAATAAATTCGACACGGCAAAGCGCAGCAGCATCGAGCGCCCGGTCCAGTCAAAGCTGTAACGTCCGCCCGCCGAGAGAAGCGCATAACCTTTGATATCTAATGTATTGGCGACATTCGCCTCGCGTCGGCCTTGCCAGTTCGCCCGGCTGTCGAGCGACCACCCGGGGGCCCAGCTTAATTTGTGGTCAATGCTCGCGATTCCAACCGTCGATGAAATGGCCGCAGGCTTGCGTCCCACCGTTCCAGTATCAACCAATTGACCTGACAGCCGTGGCTTCATGATCATGGCGCCGAGAACCACAGATGTTGTTGGCGATACTTGGCCGCTGAAAGACAACTCCAGGCCCCGATGATTGGCTTCGCCGACGATTGCAAAAATGCCGTCAGGGCGCAGTCCGTTGCTTAACTTCGTCACGTCAAAGCCAGCGGCCGTGACGTTCAGTCCTGGCGTGAGTGCATAGTGCGCACCGATCTCGTATTCTTTCGCCACAACCGGCGGCAGAACCTCTGAACGATTCATCGCATTTTGCGGTGCGATGCCGCTTTCCTCGACACCTTTGACGGTGTTGGCGAACAACGTGAGTTGATCGGTCGCAGCAAACACGCCCGACGCATTATAAAACCAGGTATTATCAGGCCGCCTGTTTCTGTTTCCGTTCGCTGCAATGACCGTTTTGATATAACGGGTGCGGTGTAGGCCGCCCCGCAATTCCAGCCGACCGAAATAATTCCCCCCGTACCCCATGCTACCGATAACTTGGTCAACATCAGAGTTCACTGAGGAAATCGGCCCAGGTATTATGGGTCTTTCTGGGTATTTCAAATTCGTCGTGTCAAAGCCTCCGATGCGAACGTTAGGTAATGTTTCGCGAAGAGCGCGGCTTTGCCGACCCCGCACGGCGGCGCTCAGCGTATGTGCTGCGTTTTCCGTATCGAACTGGTATTTCATGATCAGCCCACCCGTCAGTGCGCGGCTGTGCTGATTGAGCGTCGGTTGTAACGTCACCTCAGCTGTGCGGTCGGGCCGCAAGGTCACGAGGGTGAAATCTTGCGGCATACGTTGTGTGTCGGAATAAAATACAGAGCTGGCAAGCGACCAGCGCGAAGATAGCTCTACATCAGCAAGTGCGGCGGCGTTGTAGCTGTATCGCAAGACACGCGCCCAGGGCGGGCTCAGATTCAACCCATTCGTGCGGGGCGGCAATGCGTTGATCGCGGACGCAACACTATAATCGCCATCATATGTTGAGCGATCGGCTGAGAAAATAGTGCGAATGCGGACGTTATCTGCGGGCCTCCACTGCGGCACCAGTCCGATCCCGTAGTTATTCCCGCTGGTGCCATTGGGATAGCGCACATCAGGCAGGGCTTGCAGGCCGCCGGCAAGCCCCCACTTGCCGTGCTCAGGGGCATAAGCGCCCGCAAACTCGACAAACCGCGTGCCATAATCGCGAAGACCGAAATTCACGCTGAACTGATGGGTCCCGGCATGGGTATCTTTGAAACGGTAATCAACCACGCCCGACGGTGAGGGGTAGTCTAATCGCGCAGCGTTAACCCCGACCTTCACGGTCACACCTGCTAAAACCGTATCAGGCAACTGAAATTCGCGCAGAAAATAAAGCCCATCAATGCGATAGGCACTGGCATCATTCAGATTGAAACCTCTGACTTGGTTTTCATTGTAAAGGCCAACCTGCTCGACGCCGACACGCTCGCCAAAAGCATCACGCGCTCGCAACACGGCGTTTTCAGGCTCTTGGGCAACTAAATGATGGGGCGCATTCAAAACGAGCGTGAAGACCATCAAGCTGGCGCGTGACTTCAGGCAAGAGGTCATTGTTTCGCAGAACTCACATTTCTCGAGCGGTGCGAACAACGCCGTAATCGCCAGCACAGATTGGCATCAGCAGCCGGTTGAGTATATGCATCGGCTTTAGTGTGCAAGCGCATGCACTGGCCCTGTTCGGACTCGTTCGCGCGTCGAAACGAACGCTCGGATGTTTTTGGTCACATGGCGCTGACTGAGCTACGCAGTGAATTACTTCAGAAGCGTATTTAGATTATAAATCAATGATTTGGGCGTGTTAGAAGTGTTATGCTGATGCAACATCAACGAGTAATGGGTCTCGCCTGCAGCGCTAAATTGTCATTTCCGATGAGCTTTTCAGGTCATCGAGTTCGGCGCTATTCTGCGCTTGCTTATACGTCGCGCTCGCTCACGATATCTCATTGATTTTGCTGCACATATTCTGCTGATCGAGGTTCAGATCGGCGTCGATCCAGTGTCATAGGCCGCATGTTAGGTCTCTCTCGCGGTTAACTCAGTGCTGAGCCATAGAAAACCTACACGTATATGGTTTGGCCAAATGGAAGCATTATTCTCTCATGAGAGATCGTTAATTGCTGTGTGCGCGGTTGGTTATGCCAATGTTGCTCACCAGTGTTTTCAGTGTGAACACGCCGATACTAATTGCATTAAGATTACCCCGGTTGGGCGTAAACTTGCCCAGCAATAGGGGCGACTGCAGGTGACGGCTATCCATTTTCGAATCCTCCGGGGCGTTACTAAAATTGTCACTGTCTCAGGCATTACGCTTTGCGCGATCGGATTGATGAGTTCAGCCATCGCCGCCTCTCCCCAAAGCCTGACGCTGGGCTTCGTCGTGCGCGATTGGTTCACAGAAGTCTACAACAGCAAGTTTATTGATGAATGCCCTGAGGGGCTGGCGACCAGTAATGATGAAATTTGGTGGCGCGGCTTATCAAAAGTCGACCGCGCGCGATTGACAGATAACGGCCTCATTCAAAACTTAAATCGCATGCCAACGGCTATGCGCCGCGGGCCGGAAGGCGAGAATGTTTGCCTTAATCCCACAGTCGTCAAAGACCCGCCCATGCGTGTTGTTGAGGGTAAATACTCTTTTGGCGCCAATCTCGACGAAAATGTCGATGGTCAGCCGACGGCAAATACGTGCGCTCATAATAATTTCACTCATCCAGACGGTACGACGGGTATCGATAACCAAATGTACCGGCTGATCGGCTGTGTGTATGGCTGGAGACGCGGAGGGTTGCCTGAACTCAATGCCCATGAAGGGCGCGGGACCAGCGGGCTTGGCATGATCTTGATTGAGGTCACCCGCGTGACGGACCCTCGAAATTCGCCCGACGTCACAGTAACATTTTACCGCTCGGTCGATCAGTTCGCGCTGGACGGTGCGGGCCGACCGCTTCCATTTTCGAGTTACAATATTGATACGGCCAACGGAAAACAGCGCTATGGTGATTCCCTCAAGGGCTCGATCAAAGACGGCGTGCTGACAACGGCACGTGGTGACGTGCGCTTGCCATTTTATGGCAACTATAACTTCTTGCACCCCGCGATCCGCGACATGGGATTGAAGCTCGAGATTGCCGCTGATGGGTCAACTGCAAAGGGGACGGTCAGCGGATACTATGACCTTGATGAATTTCTTTATTACGTGGGTGGTATGGTCGGGCACACCTCGACAGGGGATAATTGCCCAGCCATGTATGTTGCTGGCCACCAACTCGCCGATGGGTATCCCGATCCAGCAACAGGCCAGTGCACTCATTTGTCCTCTTCGTTTAGTATTGGCGCTTATGCGGCATTCGTCATTCACCCTGAACAAAACGCCGCAAACACAGGGACTGATGCCCGAGTTGATGCTGGGCTGAAGAAACCATAGGCGGCGCCGGTAAGATGAACGCAAAAACGAAACGCATCGCCGTGTTGAGTGCCCTTGCAGCTCTGAGTGCATTGCTGTCTTCGTGTGGCGATGTAGAGCCGAAATCGACAGGCGCGCCGCCAGCCATGCGGCGCCTTACCAACGATCAATACCGCAATATTATTGCCGACGTTTTTGGCCCTCAGATCGTTGTGGCTGGGCAGGCTGACCCGTTGCTGCGCACGGATGGCCTTTTAGCTGTCGGCGCACGGAGCGCCAGAATCACGCCGTCCGGCTTCGAGAAATTCTACGGCCTTGCGCGATCAATTTCGCAACTAGTCGTAAACGAAGACAATCGCGACCACTTAATCCCATGCCAACCAGCTTCGGCGAAAGGCGCTGACGACGCTTGTGCTCAGCAGTTCATCGCGAAGGTTGGGCGTTTATTGTATCGCCGCCCGTTGCTGCCTGGAGAACTCGATACTGCGATGAAGTCGGCTGGGTTGGCGGCGCAGACGACTGGTAATTTCTATCGCGGTTTATCAGTCGCGCTGTCGGGCATGATGACAACACCTCAGTTTCTATTTGTGGTTGATGAAACTGAGCCAGACCCTGATCAGCGGGGCCACATAAGGCTCACGGCATATGCGAAAGCCTCGCGCTTAAGTTTCCTGTTGTGGAACACAACGCCACACGAGGCACTGTTAAATGCGGCTGAGAAAGGTTTGCTGCACACAACAGAGGGCTTGAGCGCCCAGGTGGATGCGATGATGGCTTCGCCACGCTTTGAGGCGGGTGTGCGTGCTTTCCTCGACGATTTCTTGCGATTTGATCAGTTTGAAACGCTCGAGAAAGACAGTGTCATCTACCCAGCGTTCACGGTCAAAGTGGTTGAAGATGCGCGTGAGCAAGTTCTTCGTACCGCAGTTGATCATTTGGTCGATCGCCAACGGGACTATCGTGATCTGTTCACGACACGGCAGACATTTATCTCAGGGGCCTTGGCGCGAATTTACCGAGTTCCAACGACGAAGCCGTCGGGCAATGCGTGGGTGCCGTATGAATTCGCGCCCGATGATCCGCGGGTCGGGCTTCTCACGCAGGTCGGATTTGCTGCTCTTGCATCGCATCCGGGGCGCAGTTCACCGACACTGCGCGGACGTGCTATACGTGAAGCATTGTTATGTCAGAAAGTGCCCGACCCACCTGGGAATGTTGATTTCTCTTTATTCGAAGCGGCTGATTTGAATAACAAAACCGCACGCGAACGCCTCACGGCGCACCGGACGGCCCCGGCCTGTGCTGGGTGCCATAAGCTGACCGATCCCATCGGCCTTGGCCTCGAGAACCTTGACGGCGTCGGCCAACTCAGAGCAACAGAGAATGGGGCAATGATTGATGCCAGTGGCGATTTGGATGGCATCACCTTTAATGATGCTGCGGGACTGGGGAAGGCCATGCGCGAAAACCCAGCCACTACGTCATGTTTGGTCGATCGGCTCACGGCCTATGCGTTGGGACGTAGCGCTACGGCAGGCCAGATTGTCTTCCTCGATTATCTCAAGGCTACATTTGTGAAGGACGGCTATCGCCTCCCGGATCTGATGCGCCGCATCGCCACCAGCGAAGCTCTGTATGCGGTATCGGCACCGGAAGAGGATGCGAAGCCTGTTCAATCAGCGGCGGCTGCAGTCGCAACAGGTGCGGCGCTCCAAGAGGTCTCACCATGAGCATTCTCATCAAACGCCCTATACATCGCCGAACGGTACTCAAGGGCTTGTTGGGCGGTAGCTTAGTTAACGTCGCGCTACCCTTTTTAGATTGTATGCTGAATGATCATGGTACAGCCCTGGCCGCAACGGGGTCCGCGCTGCCAGTCCGTTTCGGCACGTGGTATTGGGGTATGGGGCATACGCCCGGCCACGCGATTGCCGATAAACCACAAACAGCCCCCGGGATCGAATTCTTGACTGAAACGCAGGCGCTGAAGCCCTATGCAAGTCAGCTCAACTTCTTCGGCGGCTTTGGCATGCCGCTCGATGGGCGTTCGAATTATACACACTTCACAGGCTGGGTCGGTAATCGCACAGGAACGATCCCCCAGAAAGAAGGCGAGATCACGAACCCGACACTTGATCTGATCATCGCCGATGAAATTAGCACCGGTACGCGCTTTAAAACGATAGATGCTTCGAGTGCGGGGATTGCTCGCGAAAACTATAGTGCACGCAGTACTGAAAGCCGCGCTCAGGCCGAGATTTCTCCGGTCGCACTTTACACACGATTGTTCGGGCCTGAATTTGTCGATCCCAATGGGGCCAACTTCAAACCCGATCCCGCCATTATGCTCGAGAAGAGTGTGCTATCAGCCTTCGTCGAGGAGAGCCAAAGTTACGCCAAGACCGTGGGCGCCGCTGATCGCGAACGGCTAGATGAATACTTCACATCAATTCGCCAGCTGGAAAAGCGGATGGCGCTGCAGCTTGAGAAGCCCGAGCCAAATGAAGCGTGCCTGGTTCCAAAAAGGCCAGCAGAATTACCGCCTGATCGTTTAGCGCAGGCCCGCGAAATGCCAAATGTGATCGAGACGCATGCGATCATGGCAAAACTGCTGGCGATGGCGGTCGCCTGCAACCAGACCAAAGTCTTCAACATGGTCTTTACCGATAACTTTGCAAACGTGCGCAAGAAGGGCGAAAGTTATACGCACCACCTTCTCACACATTCCGAGTTGATTGACTCTGATCTTGGTTACCAGCCACTTGCCTTCTCGTTCAATCAGCAATGCAGCGAGGCTTTGGCAACGTATCTTGAAACTCTCTCGAGTATTCGCGAGGGCGCGGGCACGTTACTCGACAATTGCCTCATTTTTGCCTCCAGCGAAACAAATTACGCCAAGCTGCATACGATTGACGGCATTCCGATCTACCTTGCTGGTAAGGCTGGCGGGCGCATGAAAACCGGGCTGCATGTTGTCGGTGGCGGCGATCCGATCACCCGTGTCGGGTTTACAGCCATGAAGATTATGGGCGTTCCACTTCGGAATTGGGGTTCAAAGTCACTTCAAACCTCGAAAGCCATCTCCGAGGTGATGGCCTAATGCGGTTTGTTGTATCGACCCTGACCGCTCTTCTGCTGGCTCATGCTGGCGTCCAAGCCGTCGAGCCGGACGTCACGCCTGCTGAGGTCGCGTTACGAGAGCAGGGTCATGGTTGGATACTGGTGAACTCTGCGGGCATGACACTTTATACATTCGTGGATGATCAGAAATTTGCCGATCCGGCATGCGTTGAGAAATGCGCGATCACGTGGCCCCCGCTTCTAGCCAATAAGACTGCGAAACCCGACGGAGACTGGACCCTGGTCATTCGTGGCACTGGGTCACGCCAATGGGCCTTTCGCGGAAAGCCACTTTATACATACAGCCGCGATGTTCTCTCCGGCGATATGAATGGCGATGAACTGCTTCAAAAGTGGTATGTTGCTATTAAGCCAATTCCAACGCCACCAGCTTTCATGACGCTGAAGATGCCAGCTGGTTATCTGCTTGTCGACCAAAAGAAAATGACACTCTATACGTCGCAGTCCGATCGAAATGCGACTTCGGCATGTGAGGGCTCTTGCGCCAAAACTTGGAAACCAGTCGAGGCTTGGGCGTTGGCCGAATCAACCAGTTCTGCGTGGTCGATCACGACGCGCAAAGATGGCGTCCGCCAATGGGTGTTTAAGGGTCAGCCGCTTTATCGTTTTGCGGGTGACTTCAGCCCAGGCGAGATGACAGGTGAGGGCAACAAAGGCTGGCGCGCTGTTGTTCTCGAGCCGCCGCTGCCGCGGCCGGCATGGGTGACGTATCAGAAATCTGACGGCGGCGAGCTTATGGCTGATGCCGCTGGTCACACCTTATATGCGCATGACTTGTCAAAGCCCCGGCTCGGCATTGCGAATTCGGGCCGTGATATGGAAACCCCTCATTTGTGGGCACCTGTTTTGGCAAAATCCGAGGACAAGCCCATTGGCCAATGGTCCATGGTGACGCGCGAAAATGGCGATCGCCAATGGGCCTACAAGGGGATGCCGCTATATACAAATATTCGCGATCAAGAACCCGGCGCGCTCAACGGAATGCGCGCGACGGATCGCGTTTGGCGGACAATTATGAAATCTGGCCAGAGCATGGCTGGAACGCAGAACTAAAGCGGATTTGCTAGATAAGGCGGTTTTATTTGGGGGAGCTCAGCATGCTGTTGCCACATCTCTGCACCGACGCGCAGGGTCATTCTGTACTGGACGAAATTGAACTCAAAATGATGGGGCCAGGCGGCGCCAGCGCGCAAGATGGGGTTTATTTTCAACGCATACAGGCGGCGCAACAAGATGTTGTGCATTGGAACATCGGCCACGCCTTGCCAGGGCACTTTGTCGATTTTAAGCCGATGGTGGCCTCGACTTTGATTGCTGTGTTCTCTGGGCAAATGAACGTCACCGTGAGCAATGGTGAGGAACGTCAGCTGGCCCGCGGCGATATGATGCTCGCGCAGGATTTTACCGGGCAGGGCCACATGACGCGGTTTTTGGGGCAAGAGGCCTGTAACTACCTGCTCATCACCATGCCAGGTGGGTTCAAATAGTTGGTCAGGCCGAGCCCCATGTATCAGCTATTTTCCTTGCGATGTTCGCGCGCCATGGTTTGGGTTGGCTGTCTTCTGGTTGTCCTGACCCTCTCAACCTTCTCGGTTGTTCGCGCTCAGCCAGGAAGACCCGATCTCTCTTGCGCTTATTTCTCGCCCAATCCCGATGACACCGCAGGCCCGCCTATTACGTTCTACGCAGATTTGTCGGCCGACGAGCAAAGTGCTGTCACAGAAAGCCCTGGAACCGGGCGTGTCGAGTTCGTGCTTGATCGCGCAACCTTGAAGCTCGCCTGGAAGGTGACCTTCCAGAAACTCACGTCTCAACCGATAGGGATTCATATTCATGGGCCGCAAACACCTGGCGGTGAAGCGGGCATCCTGATTGATCTCGCGCTCAAAGGAATGACGCTCCCTATCGAAGGCGTGACGGTGTTGAACGAAGGGCTCTTGGCGTATCTCGTTCAAGATCGCCTGTACGTCAATTTGCATTCAACAAAGTATCCCCTTGGGGAACTGCGCGGGCCTGTGAAGAAGGCTCGGCCTAAATGCTAAGTCCATCAATTGAGAAAGAGGAGCCGCAGATATGGCCACACCAAATTTGAATTTGGCAAAGTCGTACCGCATCCCTGGCTACAAACTTGATGCCAATGGCCGATCGACCTGGACCTACTACGATATCCCGCTGCTGCAAACAGGCCCGATGAGTGCGTTGAGTGCCAACCAGGTGGGTATGAGCTGGGGTTTGGGGTTAAGCCAAAACAGCCCCAAGCCTTACAACATGAACGAGATGCATAAGACCAATCAAATGGGCATTGTCTGGGTGATGTCGGGGCATCTTGAGACAACAATCCAAGTTGGCGAAATGCGTCGCCGCGCGCCCGGCGATGGAAATTTTGTTCATGGCGATTGCTTGCATCACTCGACCATGCGCAGCGCCGTGCCAACGACCACGCTGAGCTTGAATCTCACGAACACAGTCACGCCGGGCTATGCGTTCAAGTGACTGATCTATTTCTGACCGGGGGGATTGGGGGAAAGAAGATGACGTTTTCAGGTCTGCTCGTGATCAGCTACTTTATGATTTTAAGCCCCGTATCTGGAGCGGATCTACCGCCGCATGCGCTGCGGAATATTGCGCCGATTGCACCCAGCGCTGACTTTCACATCCCGGGCGCGTCTCTCACGCCCATGTTGCTCGCAGAATGGGAAACCGACAGCCGCATGGGCAAGACTATCCAAATTGTTTGGGGGAAGGAGGCGGTTGATAAAGCGCCTGTCACGGCCTCGCGTCATCAACAAAAAACCTACACTTTCCCAACCGGCTCAATCCGCGTTCTTGATTTTAAGAAGGATACGGGGGGAATGGTTCATGCCATCACCACCGAAACGGCGATCTTTGTAATCAAGGGCGCGGGCAGGGTCGGTGTCGCCGGGAAAGTTATTGAGATCGGTGAGGGTGATGCTGTCAACTATCCCAGCGGTGTTTTACGCGGCGAGGGCGATGCAACAATTCTGGCCTGGACGACCACCGGGACGCTGAACAATGAGGCGTCAAAGGCGATGGTCATCCGCGCAGGCGATGCGAAGATCAATCATTCTGCCGAATGGGATGTGAATGGTAAACGCATTCGTGCCAATGCCCCTGATGATCTTGCCAACGCTCCTACTGATGCTATCCGTCTTACCGTGAAGCGTTACGATTTTCCCGGCAACTCAGTGCGTGTGGCACTCAGCAAAAAAGGCGGACCAACAAGCCCAACGAGCGGAATACTTGATTCACTGATTTACGTCACATCTGGTCATCTGCGTTTTTTTCAAGGGGATAAAGTGATCGAAGCTGTGCCCGGTGATGCCATTCGCGAGATCGCTGGCGAGTATCATCATTGGTACCGTATTGAAGACTCCTCCTTTGTTGCCACCAGTAGCCTTCCCATTCAGCCTTTCACTCAGAAACAACCCTAACCATATGTCCCAACCATCGCATGAGTTTCGGCACCATTGGCGAGTCGTCATGGCTGCGGCCATTGGCGCAGGCTGCGGCATCACGGGGGCGACGACCTATAGCCTTGGTGTTCTGATCAACCCACTTTCAGATGCGTTTGGCTGGACCCGCACCGAGGTCTCAGCGGCCAAAACATTCATCACCCTGGGCTTCGTGTTGACGGCCCCATTTATTGGCTATGTCGCCGATAAATTTGGGGTGCGGCGAATCGCCATGCTTTCGCTACTGGCACTCGCAATCGCGATGCTGGCCATGACTCAACTCAATGGCAACATTTTCGTCTTCTACGGGGCCCTTTTAGCGCTGGCCTTTGCCGGATGTGCAACAACGCCCTTGGTCTGGACGCGCGGCGTGGCGACTTGGTTTGAGAAGAAGCGGGGTATCGCCCTTGGCTTGACGCTGACAGGTTCGGGCTTGGCTGGCGTAATTGCCCCGGCGGCGCTGAGCGCTTTGATCAATGCGTATGACTGGCGTGCCGCTTTTATCGGAATGGCTGTGGCCGCGCTCCTGGCCTTGATCCCGGTGTATTTTTTCTTTTTCGAGAATGGTCGCCAAACTCACCAAACCTCTGTCCCGCCTAATGTGGCGCTTCATTCTGGGTTTGCCGTTCGCGAAGCCTTTCGCTCTCGCCGGTTCTGGCAATTTGGTTTTGGTTTCATGCTGATCGGCGCGGTGGTCTCTGCGCTTATTGTTCATCTGGTGCCGCTGCTGACTGACGCTGGAATGACGCGGGACTTGGCTATCAAAATGGCGAGTATTTTGGGCGTGGCCGTCATTTTGGGGCGTGTCACCACGGGTTATTTGGTGGATCGGTTTCACCCGCCCTACGTCGCTGGGTTCTTTCTTTCCATGCCCATTATTGGCTGTCTCTTGCTCAGTGGCGAACCCGGTTCAGTGTGGTTGGTGATTCTGGCCGCCGTCACGGTGGGCATTGCCGCCGGATCAGAGGTCGATCTGGTGCCCTTTCTCACAGCACGATATTTTGGCCTGAAGGCTTACGGAAAAATTTACGGTTGGATCTTCGTGTTTTTCTATGCGGGCGTGGGTGTTGGCCCGCTTTTTCTGGGCCGGATGTATGATCTGTATGGCAACTATAACATCGCACTCGATGTAGCGATCCCGACCCTCGCCTTGGGCGTGCTTGCCATCGTTACCATGGGCAAGGCTCCGCCCTTTGCAAAGCCGCAAGCGAGTTTATGAATCGTCGGTATCTTTGGCCAAACAGCGTTATGCTGGCTTCTCGGCATAAGTTGTGCACGCCAACATGATGTCTTGTTCGCCCCGCTCAACCATAAAGCCCGTCTTCTTCAAGAGGCCGTCGAAATCAGAGCCCGTAAAGCCGACGGAATAGGGCTCACAATTATCCTTGCTGTCTACGTCCATGAAGTACGTGAAGTACGGGTCGTTGTTTTTGTGGCCGGTTGGGAAATCGAAAACAGTGAAGATGCCACCCGGCCGTAGAATGCGGAATGCCTCCTGGACGATTTTTGCGCCAGCTTCAAGGGAGACCTCGTGAAAGAGCAGGAAGGCTGTGACCGCATCAAAATGCCCGTCAGGGAATTTTGTGTCTTCAGCCAAGCGTTGAACGAAATGGCATTCAACGCCCAATTCGGCTGCGCGTTTATGCGCGTACCTGACCTGAGGTGCTGCGACATCGAGGCCATAAACCTGCGCATTGGGGAAGCGCTCTTTCAGCGTGACCGTCAGCTGACCGATTGAACAGCCGAGCTCGAGTATGCGCGACATTTTCCCGTCTTTCGGTACGCGCGTTGCGGCAGCCAAACTCAGGTGATATTCATCCTGCGTGTTTGCTCCAATGAAGAAGACATTTGAGGCGTGGTGATACCAGTATCCGACCAACGGGTCGCCGCCGTAGCCGCCCGGTTGAATATGGATCGGATGCTTCACATAAGCTGGTGGGTCCCAGTCAGCATCGTACGCGACAGTGCCCGGGCCTTTATGATCGTAGGTTGCAAGTTCGGATCTGAAGACATCATCTTGCGCATGAAACGTTTCGCGGTAGCGACGCCACATCATTTCCTGAGCGCTCCGCAACAGACGATTACGGGCGGTGACGATTGGCAAGGGGTCGAAGATTGCGCGCACATCATTGACGCGCTCGAGGTCTCGACCGGCGGTTTTTGCCTTCTCAATCACCGCGGCGACTTGTGGAGCAATCGCTTTGCTCATGGGTCCAAAGATAAAGGACCGCATGCTTTCGCAAAATTCGCCATAGGTTTCAGCATCAAGTTCCGGTGCGCGTTTTAAGCGCCCAACCCATCCTCGATCAACAATGGCGTTCATGGCTTCATCCCCTTGCATGGCGCTCGCGAAGGTGAAGTATAGGGTTATTCCTTGCGGCATTGAAATCACACTGATAGCAGGGCCCATGCGGCTCACGCATGGCTATCCCCGAGGGGCCGCCCTTCATACCCAATGCAATCTAATCATGGCGCACCCCCTAAATATCATTTGTAGGTGACGGGTCTCTGACCGCAACATGGGACCTTAATTACGGGAGCTGCACTATGCCTTTTGTTTCGTTGGGAAAAGATCGCATTTACACCGAGATTCATGGTGAGGGTGAGGACCTCTTGTTGGTGCCGGGTCTGGGTGGTCGGGCACAGTTCTGGTCTGCGCAGGTGAAGCCACTGTCCAAGCATTTCAGGGTCATTTTGCATGATCATCGGGGGACGGGCCGCAGCAGCCGCTCAAATATCGTCTACGGGGCCAAGCAGATGGCCGAGGACCTGTTGCGCGTCATGGACGGCCTGAAAATCTCATCGGCGCACATGGTCGGGCATTCGACCGGCGGTGCAATTGGCCAGCATATCGCCCTGACAAACCCTGAGCGGCTTAAAAAATTGGTCCTCAGTGCCAGCTGGTGTGGCCCTGATCCCTTATTTATCCAACTATTCGAGACCCGTCGCCAGGTGCTGATCTCGTGTGGCCCGAGCGCCTATTTATTCATGGGGACCCTCCTCGCCACGCCGGCGTGGTACCTCCAGTCGCGCTTCGCATCCTCGCGTGACTTTATGGAAAGCCGCCTCAAGGATTTCTCGGGCCTTGAGATTGAACTCAGCCGCCTTTCAGCCGTGATGTCGCACGACCTGCGCAGCCACGTTCACAAAATCAAAACCCAAACGTTGGTGATCGGGGCCGAGGATGATCAAATCACCCCGCCCGGTTTTTCGCAGGAGTTGGCCGAGCGCATTCCCGGTGCAAAATCCGTGTTGCTGCCAAAGGGAGGGCACTTCTGCCCTATGACCGTCGCTGAGACATATAACCAACATATCCTCTCATTTCTGAGCCCCAGCAAACCGGCTAAGGCTCCTGCACGTCGGAGCAAGAAAAATGCCCGAATATAAAACCGCCAGTGTTGTGATCGGCCCGGATGAAGGCACATCGCTTTGGCAGCCTGTGCCGTCACGAGGCTACGTGACGACCAAGCTGACGCCCGCCAATATGCCTTTTGATACGTTTTCGTCTGGCATCCAGGTTCTGCCACCGGGGTGCGAGGTCCGTCAGCACGCCCATGCGCGCAATCATGAACTAATTTTTGTCTATGAGGGGCGTGGTATTTGCGTGATTGATGACGTGACCCATAAAGCCGAACCTGGCACGACAATTCTCTTTGGTCGCTATTCGCAGCATCGTCTCGAGAATACCGGCACCACAGATATGAAGCTATTTTGGGTCTTTTTCCCGCCGGGCCTGGAAGATTGGATGCAGGCCATCGGTAAGCCCCGCACCGTGGGCGAGCCGATGCCCGAAGCGTTCCCACGACCGGACAATGTTATGGACGTGATGAAGCGTTTGCAGTTCATAGCACCGCCACCAAAACTCTGATTGAAAGACTCTCATGCTCGTGTTGACCAAGAGTGACATCACCCGCCTCTTGCCTGTAAAGGCTTGCATTGACGTCATGGCCGCCGCCATGACCCAAACCTCACAACGTCGCGTGAGCCTGCCCTTACGTCAGTTTATGTCCGTGCCCAACACCACGGGTCGCTTGGGCTTGATGCCAGGATATATTGCCGAGCCTGCCCGTTTCGGGCTGAAAATCGTCAGCAAGTATGATCGGCCGGCTGGCAGCAAACATGGCACCCATGTTGGGGCAGTCATGCTGTTCGACGCCGCAGAGGGCTTGCCCCTGGCTTTGCTGGAGGGTGGCACGCTCACCGCTATCCGCACCGCAGCAGCCAGTGGCTTAGCCACGCGCACCCTGGCCCGCGCGGATTCAAAAATTCTAGGCATTCTCGGCTGCGGGGAAGAAGCGCATATGCATATTCCAGCCATGCTGGCGGTGCGGCCCTTTGCCGAGATCTTGGTTTGGGGGCGTAACATCGAGAAAGCCAAAGCCTTCGTTTCGCATCTTCATTTGCCCTCGGGCGTAATAGCCCGTGCAGTGGCCACTGCCCACGAGGTTGTATCGGAATCAGATGTTGTTTGTACGACCACGTCAGCACCCACACCCATTCTTGAGGGTGAATGGATCAAACCAGGCGCTCACCTCAATCTTGTGGGCTCGGCTATGGCAACGACGGCTGAGGTCGACAGCGCATGTGTTGCGCGCTCGCGCTTTTATGTCGATTACCGCGAGGCGGCATTAGCCCAAGCTGGGGAATTGCTCAATGCGATCAAAGCGGGGCTTGTGACGCCTGAGCATATTGTCGGCGAGATCGGCGACGTGCTGATTGGCAAAGTCCCGGGGCGCAGGTCGGCAGATGAAATCACAACATATAAATCGTTGGGAATCTCCGCTCAGGACTTAACCGCGGCTGACTATGTCTATACTGCCGCGCGTGCCCAGGGCGTTGGCATTGAGGTAAACCTGGCCGCGTAAAGCAGCTGATGCTACGTGACAAGGTTTGTTACGCTTGTTAATGTCGATAATTAACAACCATACCAGTGCGGTATATACCGCAGCGGTATAAAAACACATAGTCGAAGCGATCACGCGAACGTCAGGTCAGTAGCCGCTGCTCACTCTGACGCCGTTTTCCACACAGCGATCTAACTCTTGAAATTATGCTCGTCATAGTTTTGCGCCGCTGCCAGAAAATCAGGCGTGCCGATCAGAGCGTTCAGGCTTTTGGCATCATGCATACCGGCACGCAAAGATTTTGTATGCCCCTCGGTCTTGAGCGTTTGAAGCGTCTTTTCCATCGCGCTTGTGGCTGACTGCACGGCAGTGCCAGGAAACAGCACAATAGAATAGCCCAACGCGGCGAGTTCACCGGACGTTTGTACCGGCGACTTGCCGCCGTCGAGGAGATTGTGCAGCAAGGGCTTTCGCCCCGCAAACTCTGCCGTCAGGCGTTGAAGGTGTGTCAGTTCAGCAAGACCTTCGACAAAGATGATATCTGCCCCTGCTTCCGCATAAGCGCGTGCGCGATCAAGAGCTTGATCAAACGTTTCGGTGAAGGGCGCGTCACTGCGGGCACTAATGAGCGTTTCTGAGGAATGGCGTGCGTCCAGCGCAGCCTTGATTTTGCCAACCATTTCAGATTTTGAAATCAAGGGCCGCGCCGTCAAGTTGCCAGGTGACTTATGGTTCACTTGATCTTCGATCTGGATGGCTGCGGCCCCCGCGCGTTCTAAAACACGGACCGTCCGGGCCACATTGAGCGCATTTCCGAAACCACTATCGGCGTCCACCAGAACGGGTATCGATACGCGGTCGCGGATGCGCTCAAGCGTTGCGGTCACCTCAGTCAAAGTCACCAATCCGATATCGGGGCGGGCGAGGAGTGTGTAAGACAATGCGGAGCCCGACAAAAACAACCCCTCAAATCCGGCGCGTTCAGCAAGAAGCGCACTCAGCGAATCATAAACGCCTGGCATAGCAATCAAGCGGCTCCGCGCGAGCATCTGGCGGAACGACATGCTCATTCACTTACCTCTTCAACCGTTTTTCGGAATTCCCTCAGGCCAGCGACGATGACTAAAGTTCCGGCAACGATCAATGCCGTACAAACAATAGAGATGGAAATGCCGACCATCTTGGGATCTTCAAATACATAGTCAGTACACAATGCTATCAATACCGGGCCCATGCCAGGGCCAATCAAATTTGCAATCAGCAGATAAATGGCCACCAACTGCGCCCGCATCCGGTTGGGCGCAATCGTCGGAATGGCCGCCGTGCCAGCGCCGAACGGCATTGAGCCCAGGAAACACATTGGCCCGATCAGCATCAGCGCGATCTTTGGGTCATCAATCAGTGGGAAGATCGCAACAAGTGGAATTGTCGGTATGGCAGCAATGATGGCCGTGCGCAGATTCGCATCCGCATACCCGCGCGCGCGCAGCCAATCACACAAAAAGCCCCCGAAGACGGTGCCGAGTGATCCGAGCGTTGTGACCAAGAGGCCATAACTGATGCCAATCTCGCCTGCGGTATAACCATGCACGCGGATAAAGAAGCTCGGGATCCATGCCCCCAATCCAAACTGCACCGAGGCCAGGATACTAAAGCCGATGTAAATGGGGCCAAGAATCC
>Ga0208960_1000329_pt1 | contig 26822 bp, 22 predicted proteins | sample GreLakmeON33MSRF_FD_187703 | JGI IMG/M metagenome (GOLD analysis project Ga0208960, IMG submission 187703) | Freshwater lentic microbial communities from great Laurentian Lakes, MI, USA - Great Lakes metaG ON33MSRF (SPAdes) | ecosystem: Environmental > Aquatic > Freshwater > Lake | place: Great... | reverse complement strand
TTTTTCGTCCATTGCAATCCGAAAGAGCTGTCTTCAAAGACTGTCGGCGTGACGAGCTCGTTGATTCCACCAATCGGTTTCTCGTCCTGCGAATATGTCACTGGCCCGGTGACGACCTTGGGAAAGAATGTGCCTGCTGAAGTGAATGCTCCCTTTGGCGCGCTGCCGCCGCGACGCCACGCAAGCACCGCGTCATACAGTGCAGCCTTGGAATAGAGCGCAACATCACGCACGAGTGTTGTGCGGCCCGAAGCATCCACTGGAAAACTCAACTCGGGTATCCGCGTCCAAACGAGACCATCTTTATCCGTGACGAGAAATTCTGGAACGGTATTGATTTCCATCGAGCCCGCAACATCACCCGAAGCTGCTCGCGCATCAAGACCACGACCGATGTCAGTTGGATAGTCATGGGAAATTCTGCTCCAACATTCTGGAAGGTAATACGCGAGTGGACCCTTGAAATTTTTTGCGTTGAGAAAGAGCGTCCAACTGAACGCCCCCGTCGGCTGAGGATCAGGTCGCGCATCTGTCAGCGGCAACGCCATATATGCATAGCCGAGAAATTCTCCGCTGGGCGCACCACTGAACGGTAATCCGTCTGGCGGAATCAACAATCGATTGCTGATTTGCGCGATGCCGAGGCGATTGTCTGGGAGCGGTCGAGTGTTATAAAAAAACGACCATCCCGGCGATGCGACTTCATTGGAATAGCAATCTGGCGTGCCATTCATGCTGAACTTGGGCGGACCATAATGAAAACGATTCCCCGCCCAGTATCCAAGTCCACCTTCAAGCGTTTGAAAGACACTGTCAAATGTTGGACCTCGCTCTGGCCAACTATCGCGCGGAATTGTGCCCACGGGACAAAGCGGTTCCGTTCGATTGTCCGAGTTGTCGGGAAGAATCCAAGTGGATGGAAGGCCGATCTGAAAATCTGAGATGGGCTGCGCGACAAGTTGCCAGACTGCGGAATAGAAACCCGCTCCATATCGAAACTCGATCGGCGACTTTTCACAGCGGCTTGCGATATATCCGTGAAGTCCTTGGTGACGAAGTTCGATTTCTGGCGCTGGCGCCTTCTGCGCGTCACTCTCTGCGCCGGCACAGATTGACAAACTCGCAAACAGAAATGGAACAAGAGTTGCCGCGTGATTCAAAGTTCGTTGCATCACACGAACGGTATCACGCGGATGTATTTTCTATTTGCGATTTCATCCATAACCCAATCGATCCAAGTCTTCTTCGGAAAGCCCAAAATGATGGCCAATTTCGTGAAGAATTGTGATACGGATTTCGCGCTCGACGGCAGATTCGCCGCCCATGGGTTCGCCATCTTCGTCGGTCGTGACATCCCATCCCCCTGCTGCATCGAGAATTCCTCTGCGAAAAATCTGAATGGTCTCTGGCAATTCCCCAGACGCGCTGACACTTCGCTCGGTGAGTGCGCTGCCGCTATGCAGTCCACAGAGGTCCTCATCCTGCGGATCCATATCAAGTGAGCGCATGAAATCGTCAGTTGGAAAATCCTCGACAATCAGCGGAGATTCTTCCAGCAGCGTATGGATCGACTTAGGAAGTTTAGCGAGAACAGACTCGACGATTTCATCGAATCTCTCACGCATTCGAGCAGACCACTGCTCGCTCACGAAACGACTTGTCCAACAAGTTGCGAAATCTGAGTGACTCCTTGATCGCAAGCCCATTTGTCAAGACCACGAACGACTCTGCGCGGCGATTTCGGATCGACAAAAAGCGCCGTCCCCATTCCAACAGCAGTCGCTCCCGCCAAGATCAGTTCAGCAGCATCTTCCCACGACATCACTCCACCAAGCCCGATGATCGGCACACCAGCATCACGCGCCACGGCGGCATAAACATCGTGCACGATTCGGACAACAATGGGATGAACCGCCGGACCAGAAAGTCCACCTTTCCCACGGGAAAGTCTGGGCTTTCGAGTGTGCACATCGATTGCCATTGCTGGCATCGTGTTGCACAACACGAGCGCGTTTGCGCCACAGTCAATTGCCATCGCAGACATCGCAATCGGATCTGCCATGTCAGGTGCAAGTTTCACAAACAACTTTGCATGAGAGACAGCGCCGCGCACTGCGGTGAGAACTTCGCGGAGGGTTGATGGATCTGCGCCGAAATGTCGACCTGTACTTGTGTTTGGGCAAGAGACATTCACTTCGATTGCAAGAAACTCTTGCGAAGCATCCATCGCGCCAGCAACTGCAACATAGTCATCAATCGTGTGACCAGCAACGGATCCGATCACCACCGCTTTGCATCCACGAACGCGCGGAACTTCTTCAGCAAGAAAACGATCGATCCCTTTATTGGCAAGACCAATCGCATTCAACATACCTGAGCGCGTCGGGATGATTCGCCACGGCGCATTTCCTTCACGAACTTCTCGGGTGATGCTCTTGGTTGTAACGGCACCAATCTCGCTCAGGTCGAAAATATCTGCGAGTTCATCGACATATCCGCATGTACCCGCAGCGGCGATGACTGGATTTCGCAGGTCGATGCCGGCAAGTTTCGTCAGTAATAGTTGGGGAACTCCCACAGACATACTTGTAACACATCTATGATCGTCCAACATGAGCACTCCAGAACGAATCGCCCAATTTGAGAAGATGACCGCAGCAGACCCAACCAATGAAATGGCGCATTTCAGCCTGGGCAACGCATATCTCCAAGCAGGTCGGCACGCAGAAGCCGCGAAAAGTCTCGAGAAAGTCATCGAACTCAGCCCAGGAATGAGCAAGGCATATCAATTATGCGGCCAAGCGATGATCGGTGCGGGATGGGCGGACAAGTCAGTGGACATTCTCAACCGGGGATACACGGCCGCTGCCGAAAGAGGCGATCGAATGGTCGAGCAAGCGATCGGACAATTGTTGGTCTCGATCGGTCGCACGCCGCCGACCGTCACGCGTGCGGTGAATGCAGCAGCAGAAGCACTTCGTTCATCTGGGACATTTGTATGTCGACGCACGGGTCGACCCGGAACAAGGATGACATCGTCACCGATGCGCGGTCCAGTTGGCGATTGGATTTTCGAAAACATTTCAGCTGAGACATGGAAAGACTGGATTGGTCAAGGAACCAAGGTCATCAATGAAATGCGCCTAGATTTTTCCCGTGATCGTGATCAGGAAATATACGATCAACAGATGCGTGAATATCTTGGCATCGACGAAGCCGTTATCGCAAGTTTTCCAGTGAAGTCGAATTGACTTCTCTTGAGTCGCGAGGCTTGACGCAGAAAATTCAGCGTCGGCGGCGGCCAACGAGTCCGATCAATCCAAGCAATCCATTTTCTATCGATGACCCTTGACATTGGCTATGCCGCGAGTTCAGTTGTTCTACTTGCTGCATTTGTGGTCACGCTTGTCTTTCAAATGCGCTCCCGCGCCTATCACCCATTTTTGTATTAGCTGTCATTCTCTCAACCAGTACTGCGGGACCAACGATTTCGGATTTCATGGATCGCAAACTGGGGCTTGGGCTTGGAACTATTGGATCTTCGGCAGTTCTTGCAGTCATCCTCGTTGCCGTGATTCTGTACACGATGCGGCGGGAGCCTTTGAAAAATCCAAAGGATTGCTGAACAATCACGGGAAAAAAGGTCTGTTTTCAGATTCGCCCCCCTGCGATCATTAGGATGCAGAGAGAAGGGAATAACAAATGAAACGAATATTTACTGTCTGGTTCGCGACCAGTTTCGCCACCTTGATTATGAGCTCAGTTGCGCCTGCTCTCTGTTCGCCCGTCGAAAATGATGTTGCGGACTCTGCTAAGGAATTCGAAAAACTGGAGGAACGCGTTCGTGTACTCGAGGCGATTGTCCAGACCCTTCAGACCGCCAAGGCGAATGTGGCGGGGAAAGACGCAATTGAATCGCAACCGCAACGAGGAGTTTCTGACGCAGACATCATCATTCAAGTGACCTCATTTGCGAAGGCATCTGTTGATCCAGCGTTGACTGCGATTGTTGCAGAAGTCGAAGCTCGATTGAAGGCAGATGAAACACTGCTGGCTCTTGCGAAAGTTGCGGAACAAAAACTCCTTGAACAAGCAGAGCGCTACGGCGAGCGATCGCAACAAAGTGGATCAACAAACAGCACTTCGAGAAGTCAATCAGCCAGCAACCGCACGCAAACTGTGCGCACATTGACTGAAGACGAATATAAGCGGGCGATGGATCAAAATAAATCGCAGCGGAAAAAGATCACAAGTGAGATCATTGAACTCTCGAATAAAGTCGAAAATAATCGCAGACTCGTTGCGAACAAGCGCCGAAATGCCACTCCGCAAGGTCAACGAATCGTCGGCGTTACAAGCGTAGGTGCGCGAATCATTGTCACAACAAGATCCAACTGCTCGAAGGTTCTTGAGGCAGGAGTTGAAGTGAAACTGATCAATCCGCGAAGCGTCGAGTGCGACGAAAATTCAACCGTATACGAAGCGGATCGTGTGGAAAGAACAAAGTGAAAACGTGCAAATCACACGCGTCGCAACCACACCCACCATTCCAAGAAGAGGACGGCGACGGCGCTCAATAAAAGCCACGGCCACGCAGAAGTTTCAACCGAAGCGCCGCCTTGAATTCCAGCGACGCGCTCCGTGGCGAATTTCACTTCCGCCGCAGCGTCCGCCCGACCTTCGATTCGAGAATTCATGTTGACGGCATACGCTTTCGATGTTGGACCACTTTGCCCATTTGGAACCGTCCAACTCATTCTGTAAAATCCGCTTGTTCTCAGCGGTCCATACGAAATATTTGATGGATCCTGTACCGCAATTGGCATTGCAGTTCCATTTGGGATCAGCATCGAGACTTCCTTCGCGCCAAGAGGAAGCCGAGCCTTTGCAACATCGCCAGGTGCGAGAGGTTCGTCGGCGACGGCGCTTCCACCAGCTGCCAACCATGAGATCGAATTGGCAAAGAAATTGACAAATCCTCGTTGAAATGGCCAATCACTTTCCATCGGATCGAAAGTGACATACACAAATGTCAACGCGCCTCGATTCAAAGTCAAGATCATTGGACCCTCACTCGATTCGACGATGACATCTGCATCGCCTCCTGCTGCAACTGCGGTCATCGAAGAGACGAAGATGTCATTGAGATTCACATACTGCAAGAGCGGATGTTCGTCACGAATACTTTGCGCTGTTGCATTGTTCTTCGTGCCATATGGGGAAATCCCAGCGTTGATTGGCGTGGCATGAAAAATGAGATAACGACCGCGCGCAAGATCATCAGGCATCGCATCGTCCAGAACAATCACGTCGAAAGAATCTGGCTCCATCGGATCTTTTTTCAATCTATCGTTCCACTCGCTCAACGAGAAAGTTTCGAGGGACTTCAACGACATTCCTTCAAGAATTGATCGCATCACGAATGCGCCTCGTCCGACAAGCGCCACTTTCAAAGCTTCTGGGGGCGCAGCAACAACGATCGCACGATCATCTGCGAGAAGTGCATCATGCTTAGCAAAGCGCACTTCGACCAAGCCCCCTTTGGGCAAGGTCATCGAAGGGAATACGACTTGTATCTCTCCTGGAACACGAATGCCAATCGTCATGTCCTCTTGCGCTGGTGGAACTTCCACTGGCTTGGGAGTGACTGCACGCAATCGATCATCGACGACGACTTCAAGATCCCCCGAAAAAATATCGCCACCCCAATTCACAACACGTGCGTAGATCTGAACTTCATCTGGGCGATCTGGATTGCGCGATACTGCGACGGCACCAATTCCTGCATTCGCAGTTGTGCTCTTTCCAATATTGTGAAAAAGAATTTGCTCGCCGCCACGTAAAACAGAACGAGAGAGATCAGCGATTCGTCCGTCAGAAAAGAGTTCGTAAGAGGGCGCATCTCCAGCGACCGTGCTTTGTTTATCCGGATTGGTTACGGTGGAAAACGCTCGTGCGAGTTCAAAGGAATCACTGAGTGTCGTGCTCTCGTCGGTTGGTTCGATCGCCTTGATCACTGCGATGGCTTGTGCGGCATTATCAGTGAAAGGACAAAGAATCTGGGCATCTTTGGCGAATGCAATCACCATCACACTGGGTGCGGAGCCCGAAAAAATCCCCCCGCTATTCAGTGCACGCACCCGATTCTCAGCAAGTTGCTTCGCCTCTTCAAGACGAGATCGATCTCCTAGCGCATCATTGACATTCATCGAACCAGAACGATCAATTAAGAAAACGATTCGCTTGGACTGAGAATCTCCCATTTCAATTTGCGGCTGGGCAATTGCGAAAGCGAGCAGCGCCAAGGCCAACAACTGCAGCAGAAGAAGAAGCGAAAGTCGAAGGCGTTGAAACGGAGCGTTGGCACGAAGATCCTGTGTCGCGCGCTTCCACAACATCGTGCTCGAAATAACTCTGCGCGTTCTGCGAAGCCGCAGAAAATAAAGCGCGACAAGCGGCGGGATTGTCGAGAGTGCCACGATTGACGCTGCAAAGGGCGCGAGCCATGTCATGGCAAGGAAAATCATGCCAGCAACCCTCGTCTGCGCAAATAATCCAGAAGCAGCGTGTCCATATCCAACGATGTCTCAACAACTTGATGCGTGATACTTCGGCGAACGGAAAAGTCCCGCAATCCAGCCACATATGCCTCGAGTGATTTTCGGTATTGCGTCAAGACCGCCGTCGATGCTGTCACTTCGGTTTCCTTGTTTGTCTCGCTATCGATCAATCGCAGATCGCCTGCAAGTCCATGACGCGCGGGATCCATTTCTTCTGGCGCAAGCATCTGAAGTGCGAAGACATCAAATCCTCGACCTGCAACATAGTTCAAACCTTTCTCATATCCATCTGGAAAGAGAAAGTCGCTGAGGACAATCAACACTCCACGACCCTGCCCGCCAAGCGCAATTGTGCGCATTCCATCGGTGAATCCGCCGATTCCTTCGGGGGTTCGATCGAGAAGCCAACGACCCATTTCTCTTGTTCGCCGCCGACCTCGCATACTTGTCAATCGTTCGATTCGCTCTGAACCAAATCCAAAGAGGCTGACACGATTGTTGTTCACCAGACCGATATAGCCAAGCGCCATCGCCAGTCTGCGCGCATAATCAAATTTGTTGGGATCCCCCCCATTCATTGACATGCTCATGTCCAAAGCAATCACCATCGAAAGATCTTCCTCTTCGAGAAAGAGTTTCAGAAAGAGACGATCGAGGCGGGCATAGATATTCCAATCGACAAAGCGCAAATCGTCGCCGTGGGAATAATTGCGAAAGTCTGCAAACTCAACCGATTGACCTCGCCGACGACTGCGACGCTCGCCCTGAATCTTTCCCGCAAAAATTTTGCGACTGATGACATCCAATCGATCCAACCGAGCCATCAAACGGGAATCCAGCAAATCATCAACTTTCAAAATTGGATTCATTCCTGAGCCTCCGCAGGGATCAAGCGCACGATCTCAGCAATGATTCCATCGCATGTCATGCCTGCAGCTTCTGCTTCGAAAGTTCGCGCGATACGATGGCGCAGTGCGGCAGATGCCAAAGCAGCGATGTCTTGCGTGCTGACAGCGCAGCGACCAGCGAGCAAGGCTCTCACCTTTGCAGCCATGATCAAAGACTGTGCGCCACGCGGACTCGATCCAACCAAGATCATCCTTTCAAGATCCGCAACTCCCCACGTTCCGCCGGGATGCGTTGCAAGCACTAAACGCACTGCATAATCCTGCACATGAGGCGCGACCAAGACAAAGCGCACAAGTCGCTGTGCATAGGCAATTTCTTCCGCAGTCAGAACTGTCTTCGTTTGTGCTTCAGCGGCAACATTTCCGGTCGTGCGTTCAATGATTTTTGCCAGATCATCTCGCTGCGCATAGTTGATGATCACCTTCAACAGAAAACGGTCAAGTTGCGCTTCGGGTAGCGGATATGTGCCTTCTTGCTCGATGGGATTCTGTGTTGCGAGAACGAGAAAAGGTCGCTCAAGCTTTCGAGTTTCGCCGCCGACTGTGACGCAGCGCTCTTGCATTGCTTCGAGCAACGCAGATTGACTCTTCGGAGAAGCTCGATTGATTTCATCTGCAAGCAATATCTGAGCGAAGATCGGTCCATGCCGAAATTGAAAGTCGCGTTGACCGGTCGCTTGATCCTCGACGACGATCTGCGTGCCAAGAATGTCGGCAGGCATGAGATCAGGGGTGAATTGAATTCGCGAAAACTTCAGTCCAAGCGCTTGGCCAAGTGTGCGGACGAGCAATGTCTTTCCAAGTCCTGGAACACCTTCAAGCAATACATGACCGTCGGCAAAGAGTGCGATCAAAACTTGATCAACGACTTCACTCTGACCAACGAGGACGCGTCCAATCTCTTGCCGAAGTCGATCTGCGACAACGCGAAAATTTGCGCACGCCTCGCGAACCGCTGCAACGGAATCTAAATTGTTTGGCAAGGTGTTCGACGAATGACTCATGTTGGCTTTTCTTCGTCACTTTGCTCTCGTTGTCCATCTTGAGCGCGCTTCTTTGCACGGCGCAACCTCTCCATCGGCGATTCAGGATCTACATCCGATGATGGTGCGTTTGATGATCCACTTGCACTTTCATTTCCCCCAGCGACCGTTGGGTTCTTTGGAGAAAGCTGATCAATTTTCCTTGGAATTCCAGCTGTTTTCGCTGAAGGAGTATCGATTGCTGCATCGGATGAATCGACTTCGGTTCGTAGCCGAGCCTTTTTCCATGCCGCGACCATTTCGCCACCTGTTCCGCGTGCGCCTCCGAATGCTTGTTGTGCCATATCGCGAGCAGACTCCGAGTCAAACACCAATCGTCGCACCGCGACATCGATGACCAACAATGCAGCGGCGATGATCGCCAGGATGTCCCAAATGCGGCGGACGCTTTCAGGTTGTGAAAGACCTTTGCGTTCGAAGAGATCCGTCGCGGCAAGGTCTCTCGAAGAAAGAACTCGGCCACCTGTTGCTTCCGCAATTTCGCGCATGAGCGCCGCATTGTCTCTGCTTGTTCTAAATTCACGGGGATATGCCATCGATACCGCGCCTTGTATCGATCCAGCAGAGCGACTCCCATTCGCATCGATCAGACCGACGTCGACAAGATAAGACCCAGTATCGGATGTCGAGAACTTTCCGCGGTATCGACCTGGCGCAACCTGCTCCAAAGAAAGTGGCGCAAGTGATCCGTCTGGGCGCACAACCTTTGCATCGGTTCTCATGAAATTCATAAGGCCAGAGTCGCCTCCAAGGGCTTCCAGTTCGACCGTCGCCTCTTCGCCATCCATTGTGGTCTTGAGCGTGATATTCGATGGCGTGGCTGGACGCATCAACCAGCGAACAGTTCGCTCCCACATCCCTTGGAATCCACCCCATGCTGGCCAAGCTCCACCCCATCGACCGCTCAAATCACTTGTAAATACAGCAGATTTTCCAAGGCCATAATTCCAATATGCAAAGATGGGGTCGTTCCCTTCGGATGTCTTATTGAGAATTGGAATCTGCGCCAGCCCCTCGCGCGGAACTGTCAGAACATATCCCTTCACCATCGGAACCGCGACAAGCCCTTCAAGAGGTCCACCAATCGACGGGCTGACAACAGGCTGAAAATCTCCTTCGACAATCAAGTTTCGAGAAACAATCGACGCCTCCTTGATAAAAATCTTCGGAAGCAATTTCGGATTCGTCACATTATAAAAATTCCCGCCAGTGTATTCGGCGGTATTTTTCATACTCGTGAAATGTTCGGCAGTTCCATGTCCTCCAAGCATGATCGTGGTGATTGTGATCTTCGCCGCCCTGTATCCATCGAGCAATGCTTTCGATGGCGGAGCAGGATCGCCATCAGAAATTACGATCGCATGCTTCTGACCCGCCTTCACTTTGACGAGTCCATCGAGACCGACTGTCATAGATGCTTGAAAGTCTGGCATATCTCCGATCGGCATCGATCTTGCAGCAGCAATCGCAGCCGTTTTATCTCCAGCAAGTTGCATCGGAAAATACCATCCTGCACCATTCACGCCGCCAATATTTCCGAATCCAAAGACAACAATTCCAACATAATCAAGTCGTGAGAGCGTTTCGATCGAGCTGACGACGACTTGCTCGCTCCAATAATTTGCTTGCGGCATTTCGCATGAATGCATGATGAGCGCAAGAGCGCCCCGCGGCAATTCTCGCGTTGCTGGAGGATCAAGTTTCACTGGCAAAGTCTTCGATGTTTCGCTATCGATCCATCCACCTGCACCGAAAGATTTATCGCCGCCAATCATCATCAATCCACCACCGAGATCGTGAACATATGCGTGGAGCATTCGGTCTGTTTCATTATCGATCTCCGACCGCGACATATTGACAAGCACGATGGCGTCATATCCAGCGAGAAAAGCCATGCCTTCAGCAAGTCGATCTGGATTCACAACATCCACAGCAAGACCGCCACTCTTGAGAGCGCTGACGAGACCTCCACTTTCAAGCCCACCTTGGTCGACAACAAGAATGCGTCCTTCTCCAGATACAAATACTGAAGCAGCCCCTTTCTTGTTCTCTGATACGCCATCTGCGCTTGCAGCGTCAGGTTCGAAGACGGCCTCATATCGCTGCGCACCGCTGGAATCCAAACTCATTGGCACTTCAAATGTATTGGGCCCAGGTTTGAGTTCAACAGCAAGTCCATCACCTTCACTCTTCGAATCGAGATCAACGGGCTTCCCATTTTCGTTTACATAAATCTTCCCCGTCGCCCCACCTTGACTGCGAATAAATAATTTCAAGTCAGCAGTTTGCCCAATCCGCGCACGAGTCGGCGCGCGAATTCCTTCGAAGATTGTTATTCCAGTCTTGTTGTATTCAATCGGAAAAACGTCAATGGGAATTCGATTTGCTTTGGCCAGCGCCGCAGCTTCGCGGAGGCTTCCAGAAGTTTCATTGCCATCGGAAACCAACAGAATTCGATTCATTGTGTCTGCAGGCATGAGCGCGAGTCCACGACGAACTCCAAGCGCGAGATTCGAGCCGTCTAATTCACCGCCGTGACTACCGAAGGAAATCTCTCCTCCGACAGATGGAATCTGTGCCACGATTGGATCACGGGCGACGGTTACAACTCCAATACGATTCTCTGAATGTGTTGGATTCTTCGTTGCCTTCTGCAATTCTGTTTCTGCACGAGTCAGCAAGTCGCTTGGAATCGATCGGCTGACATCAGCGACAACAAGAACTGTCACACCCTCACCCTTGCGAACGATCGACGGCTGAGCAAGACTGAGCGCGAGCAATGTCAACAGAATGCTGCGCGTGATTGCACTCACCCATGTTCGCGTCGACCCAACGGCGTGGCGGCGATTCCAACTCATCCACCAAATTACTGGCAATATCAGCAGTATGAAGAGTGCAATTGGGCGTTCAAATCCGATTGGGATCATGGTGCTTTTACCGATTCTATGAGAGAATTTGTATCTACGAGAGATTTGAGCGGCAGCGATTGCACGCGACCATTTCCTGTATCCATCAGATAGATGCGACCGTCGACGCACTCAACGGACCATGGTGCGTTCAATCTTCCTTTCGCATGACCGCCGCCGCCCCAGATTCCACGAGATGCGCCAGTGAGCGAATCGAGTTGCTGTAATCGGCAATTTCCAAATTCGGCGACGAGCAGAGTTCCGTCTTCGAGGACGCAAACTCCATATGGATATGCCAATTGGCCTGCAGCTCGACCCGACGCACACAGAACACGTTTCAACTCCCCCGCTTGAGAAAAAACTTGAATACGGTGATTGCAAGAATCAGCAACGAAGATTTCAGATCCGTCATTAGAAATTGCGATGGACTGCGGTCGCGAGAACATTCCAGGTTGATCGCCTGGCTTGCCGAATTGGCTGATGAATTTCCCATCTGCGTCGAAAATTTGAACACGGTCGTTTCCTCCGTACTCGCTGACAAATATTCGACCATCTGGGGCGAATGCCACGTCCGATGGAAAGATGAATTGTCCAGGTCCATATCCGTACGAACCAAATGATCCAACAATTCCGCCGTCGCGATTGAAGATCAGCACTTGATGCTCGTGCGTATCCGCAACATAGATCAAACCATTCGGTGCGATTGTGAATCCAGTGGGTTTTCCATTATTGAACTTCGGCATGGACCACGCCAATTCGAATGTGCCATCCTTTGCAAATCGTTGCACGCGACCGCTCTTGTCGATGACGAAGAGTGATCCAGGGTTCGCACTTGTCGATCGCTCGATGGCGACTGCACGAGGAATCTGAAAGCGACCATCGGTGCGGCCGAATCTTCCGATGATCACATCCGTCGGCAATCGCGGCGTTGCAGAATCAACACCATCATCACTCTCTGCTTCTACTTCGCTTGATCCGCATCCGACAAAGATCAAAGCAACAAAACCGATCATCAACGCTTTCGCCAAACTATTTCGAGAAATTCCAGCAAGCAGCGCGAGCGTGACACAAGCGCAACCCAAAGCAAGCAGCGCCATCCACGGAAGTGCTGCGCTGACTGCAGAAGGATCCTGATAGTGAATCGCATTCAAGAGAGTGGTTGCGATCCAATCCATTCCCGGTGGTTCAAGCCGCGCTGCAACGGCAGTTTCTGTTGCAGCGAGTGCAACCATCACCAGAAAACCCCCTGTAAATGAAGCAAGAAAGATCGGTCGACCTATGCGCAGAAAATCTCCCAGGGTTCTGCCGTGCACCATCCAAGTCTCACGCTCGGTGCGCGCAAATCCTGCGCCACACCAGACGCCGATGACCAGCGCAACGGCACTAAATCTTGCAGTTTCTGCGCACGAGACAACAATTGCAGAGTCATACACAGTTCGCATCAGCGCCGTCGATCTCCACAGCGATGCAGTTGCCAATGCCAAGAGAGTTGCAGGCATAGAAAGTGCGAGAAGCGCGATGCTGAACACACGGCAGAGAATCGAGCGTGCATCGCACATCATGAAGCTTGCGCCTGCAAGAGCGATGAATCCGCCAGCGATGCCGCTGAAGCAAGCCATCATCAGCGCATTGGCCGAACCGCGAGCGTGCAGCGTTGTGAAGGTTGCATTTGCTCCAACCGTATTCACCTTCGCAGCGAGCAGAGCAATAGGCAGCGCAGTGCCAATGATCAAGAAAAAAATTGCAAGAGTTGGACCAATGAATCGAAACGAAGATCGTTGCTCTGGGCCAAGATCCGCCAAGTCTCCCTCGCCCACTGCCCGCGCGTTGGCGATACCGCGTATGAGAAGAGACGCTGCGACAGCGCTGACAAGGACCGCAATTACCAGCGCTGGAATCGCCGCAATGAGCACTTGTCGTGGCGTCGCTCCTGCAGCGTCGAATGCGCGCAATTCAGAGGTAAATGTAACGACCTGCGCCGCATCGAATGCTGTTGTTTCACCAAAAGTGATCAACGAGATCGCAACAGAAGAAAGCGCCAACGCACCACGGTCCGCGCGCCAACATGCCGCCAATCGATCGCGCCACGAACCTCCATCAAGCGTCAGCATGACTGCAGTCATTCGCTCCGACGCAGATGTACGCAGTCCGACAAGACACGCAGCAATTGGCCAATTCCATGAGAGCAACGCAAACGCAAGCGTCGTGGCTCGAAGTGGAGAAATCAAATCGTGCGTGATTGCATAATCGGCGATTGGATGACCAGGTCGAAGAATGCACCACCAACAATAAAAGATTGCATATGCGGGGATCAACGCAGCAGCGAAACAGAAGCAACGAAGCCACCATCCGCTGTTGCGAAGTGCGCGACCTGGAATCCAGCCAATCGCTGTGGCTGCCACGCCAATTCCAATCGACCATGCGATGGATCGAACAAGGATCGATGCTGGATTTGAAATTGTTTCATCAACTCCAATTGAAGGTGCCCAGAGACTGCGCACAATCAGAGTGAGCAGTGGGACCAGCACAAACAGAATGACCGCTGCAATTCCAGGCGCAGCGACAAGAAGCGCAGCTCGAGGAACCCCAATCCTCTTCAATTTGTTGCATCTTTCGTGCAGGCTTTGCGCAAAATGCCGAGGGATTCATCAATCGAAGAGATAGCCGCTTGCTGATCAAACTGAAATGGATCTTCCGCCACTTGGATGCGAATGCTTTGCACATTTCCCGGCATCAGCGCAAGTCCATCTGGTGGGGAAGAAGGCGGCGGCGCAGAAGGCGATAGTGCAGAATTTGCAGAATCTGGGATGGATTTTCTGGAGACATTTGTCGACGGATTCAATTGAATGATGAAATTTCCTGACCGCGATGCATGCAACCACTCTGTCACCTTGGGCTGCAAGAGAAAGATCATTAATGCATTTGCCTCCGCTGGATGCGGCGCACCGTTGACGAGAGAAACACTGTTGGGGATCAACATTGGACCGCCTCCAGATTCGCCGCTTGGAAATTGACGAAGTGGAATCATCGCCAACACCGCACCATTGGCGACAGCGGCATACACATCATCTGAATCAGTGAGACCGAAATCGACTTCCTTATGGATGACTGCATCAACCACTGCTGCATTGCCGCCAGCCAACATGAGTGGCTTGTTCGAAGCAAATCCATCAACCCATTTCTGAAACGAACCAACTTCGCGCCACTCCATTTGAGAAGCGAATGCACCAATGTGACAACGCGTCGTTCCAAATCTTGGATCAGCCATCGCCACGCTCTTGCCAAACGCGGGTGTTGCCAAGTCCAACATTGACTGTGGCAATTGCTCCGCCGTGGTGCGTCTGGGGTCATACACCAGCACACGCATGCGCGGCGCGAAACCGTGCCACCATCCAGATTCACCCCGCAAAGAATCTGGAAGTTCACCGCTTCGCATACAACGCCATGGCGCGATCACGCCTTCGCGACCGAGTTCCGTTGAAGCAAAGCATTCGCCCGACCAGAAAACATCTGCGCGTGGCGCGTCGTGTTCTGTGCGCAACATTGCGGCGAGTGCAGTTGTCTTGGCATTTTCACTGTCGAATCGAGCGCGGACAGCGATGCCACTTTCTTGCGTAAAGGCTTCGAGAATTGGTCTGGCGATCGCTTCGTCAGTGCTGACATAGACGACCACTTCCCGCGCAAGAGGTGGTGATAAAGGTTCCGACGAATCTTCCGATGGGACACCGCGATCGCAACTGATCACAGAAAAGAGAATGACCGTTGTGCAGGCACAATGAATGATTTGCCTCATGGTCGAGTTCAATTTTCTTGCCTCATTTTTGAGTCGGAGACACAGCAGGCGAAACAGGTGCCGGAGGTGCGACAGGTTCCGTTGGTGGAACTGGTGTCGTTGGCGCGACCTGCCCGCTCTTGGCATCAATCTTCTTCTTCAGATCGCCGAAGTAATGCTTATGCAAATCGCGCAAATTCGCAGGGACAGGATCTTCATCAGTGCCCTCTTCGTAACCCCGACCGATTTCTCCAGACAACTGTTTTAAAGTTGCGCGGCTCTCGCCGACAACTGGCGGAGCTTCGACCAATTGACGCGCAATCACATCTCCACCAGTCGACTTCACTTTTTCTTTTCTTGTGCGCGTTCCAGTTTCAGTTTTTTCTTTCGTGCGCTCGCCCATCATGCCTCTTCCACCCCCAGCATTCATAGCTGACTTTCCTGGCTTGTCGGAAGGACTCGATCCGTCTTGGCATTGACTCCGACAAGATTCGGCATCTTTCATCATTTCACTGAGCATTTCCATTTCACTCAGAACTTCGGCTGCCTCCTTTGCAGATTGACCTGATCCTTCCGATGGGTCGCCATCCTTGGATGGTTTACCACCACTCTTGGATGCTTTGCCTTCAGAACTTTTCGAATCCTTATCGCCGCTCTTACTGCCGTTCTTGCACTGCGAGGACATAGATTCGCACATCTTGGCAAGTTTTTCTAACTTCTCCCCGGCCTTTGACTGCGACTGCATCGCCTCCTTCAACGCCTTTTTCTGTGCATCATTGAGATTCTTCGCAGCATCGATTGCTGCTTTCGCCGCCTGTGGATTCTTTGCAAGCGCTCCATCAAGCCCAGCATTTTCGAGCGCCTTTTTTAGGGTGTCGTTTGCCTTCGCAGCGTCTTTCAATTGCGAAGTCATTTCGCTCAGTTTCGCGGCTAATTCTTCGCGGGTCTTCTCATCCATCTTGCCGTCTTTGACCTGATCCTGAAGCTTGGCCAGCGCAGACTTCGCTGCTGCTCCATCGCCGCGCTTGAGAGCTTCGCCAAGTTCCTTCAGCGGGCCCGACTTTGATGGCTCGATGCGACTGAGAGCATCTTTCATCGCTTCGAGTTGCTGCGCCTTCTCGCCAGTCAAAAGTTCGTCAAGTTTTTTAGAGAGATCATTCACCTGACGAGTCGTCTCGCGTCGAACAGATTCGGGAGTTTGCAGTTTCTCGTCCGAAGCATCACCGGCAAGTTTCTTCTCTTCTCCATTTTCTCCAAGCGCTTTACTCAATTCTGAATTCGTTTCTATCTTGGCCTGTAGCGTTTCGATCTGAACTTTCGCCGCGTCGCGAGCTGCTTGCAATTGGATTTCACTCAGCCCATCAGCTGACTGCGCATTTCCAAGAGAAAGCCCCGGCACAAACCACCAGACTGCGCACGCCATCACAATGAATGAAGGCCCTGCCCACCAATTCCGTGGTGCGACGATTGGGATTGCTCGACCGAGTGATTCAATCAATCGCTTGTCGCCAGCAATCTTCAAGCCATCTTCAATGGCAGCTTGTGCGAATGGATCAGTTCGATCTGCAACTGCGACTGCAGTGGAAAGGCGATCATGCAGTTTCAATTTCACGTCAATCAATGATGCAACTGCGACATCACCTTCGGCTCGAGGTCGCGAAAGAAATGCCCAGACTCCAAGAGCTATCAGAATGATGGCGCCGAGGATGACAAACCATAATCCACGCTCGCCAGCAGGCGACCACCAACCTGCGACCAACTTTGAACCGACGGAAACTGCGACAAGAACGATGCCCGCCCACAACGTGACACGACCCATCGACCCTAAAAACTGTCCAAGAAGGATGCGCCTTCGAACACGTGCGACAATTGTCAGGATGGGATTGATGTTTGCCATAGTTCGTCTGAGACCCAGACTTTGTTTATGCTAGTCATAATGTCCATTTCATCTTTTCTTTCGTTGCGACTTCTTTGCGCCAGCGGCGTGATTTTTATGGCGGCTCACTCATTTGCGCAGGTGCCGACAAAGGAACCTTCAAAGGATGGTGGCAACCCACCTGCGCAAGCGAATGATTCAGCTTCTAAGGCGCAACGAGATCAGGCACTCGCTGAAAGTATTGCCAACCTCAAGAAACAATCGAAGGCGTTACAAGGAAGTGTCACGGCACTGCAAGCAACAAAGGCAAAGCAGCAAGATGATGCGGTAAAGGCAAAAGAATCAAGGGAAATTCCTGATTCGAAACCAATCTCACCCAAGCAACCCGCGGCTGCAACAGAGCCTGCGGCAGAACCCGCATCAGAACCTGCAACTGATCTCGCGCCAACTGATCAACCTGCAGCAGAACCTACAGCAGAACCTGCGGAAGAACCTGCAGCTGATCTCGCGCCAACTGATCAACCCGCAGCAGAACCTGAGGAAGAACCTGCAGCAGAACCTGTACCAACTGACGAGTCCGCGCCTACTGCAGAACCTGGGCCGATGGATGATGCGAAATCTATTCTGCGTGCACAACAAAAGATCCTGACCGAAATGAAAGCGCAATCAAAGGCGCTCGAGGAACGAGTAAAGGCTCTCGAATCTTTGGTCGAAAGACAAAATTTAGAACTGGCGAAAGCGCGGGCGCAGAAAACTTCAAAACCAACCCAACCAACTGGAGTTCGTGCCAAAGAAACCGAACATGATACGACTGAAGCAGCGCTGGAAAATGACCCGGAAATTGCCTCACCAATTTCGAATGACAGCCACGATTCAGAAAAAAAACTACATGGAAATCAACCTTTTCAAGCGCTCATTTCCAACCCCTTCGAGAGTCCAGAAACACTGCTAGTAGAAATGAGTCAACGCTATGCAGAGCGTTTTGGAACGACTCCAACAGTGACGCCTGATCGCACTTTGGACTTCGACGACTTTTCGATCACTCTTCGCAAATGGGCCGTGGCACAAAATCGAATTCTCTGCCAAGCCATCAACTGGTCAGTCACCGTCTTGCGAACAGAACCGTCACAGAAAGCATCGGACAAAATAATCCTCACTTGCCAAGCTGTTGATGCTAATGGATCGAATGTCGGCGATTCATTCCATGCGGAAATCGATCGGTCGCCTACTTCAGAACTTGTTCGATCCAGTCCAAAAGGAACTATTTTTCAGCTTGTTGGCGACATTGATCCACGCATCAATTTTTCTGCTGAGCACGAGACAGACCGCTCCTGGAATCGTTCGGGAATTTTCGTCGCACCATATTGCGTTTCGCATTGGGTTATCATTGGTAAAGAACTCACATCGAACACGGCTCCAAGCGTTGAGTGATGGATCCTGACGATCATGTCTGTTTGTGTTTTCGAGTGAGCCTGCGCAAACTCAATACATTTCTTGAATGTGAAAAGCCTCGCGTGGCGAGCCAACTCTCGGAGTGCTTTGGCGCGGGAACTGGTTGCCATTGGTGCGTGCCATTTCTCAATAAATTGCATCAGCAATGGCAAGATGGACAGGCGCCAAGCCTGAACGAATCTCCTGAAGATTATGCTGCTCGCCGCAAGATCTATCGCGACGAGAAAAAGTGACTTCTGCGACAAATCTCAGCAGAGACAATCAGCCCCTCTCTTTGACTCGGAATCCCCTTTTTCACCCCCCTCCGCACCACCGAGTTGATATTGAGACTGAGTCTCAATACCATTTCTCGATGGCTCAACCCCCGATCAAAATTCCACTCAGTCAACTCGCACGCGGACAACGTGCGACGGTGGAATGTTCTGCGCTGGATTCATTGCCCAACGAACATCGTTGCTTGCTTGCAGCAATGGGAATGGGCGAACAATGCGAAGTGCGCGTTTGCCGACCAGGGACGCCATGCATCGTGCAAATTGATCGCACTCGATTGGGACTTCCGCACGGGATTGCCGATCGAATTATGGTGACGCCGATCGAGTCAACATCACCGTGATCCCACGCATCGCACTGCTTGGAAATCCCAATACGGGAAAGAGCACACTCTTCAATCGACTCTGTGGTCTGCGATCCAAGACTGCAAATTTTCCTGGCAGCACGGTCGAGCATCAAGTTGGAAGATGCGTCACGAAGTCTGGGCAGGAAATGGATTTGATCGATTTACCTGGGATTTACAGCTTAATGTTGGAGATGCCCGAAAGCAGACTCTGCGCCGATTGTCTTGATGGACGAGTGGGCGACGGTCGACCTGATGCTGCGCTTTTGGTGCTTGACGCAAATAATCTTTCGCGCAATTTGCAATTTGCTGCAAGCGCACTGCGACGTGGACTTCCAAGTGTCGTTGCAATCAATATGGTCGATCTTGCAGAACGCCGAGGACTGATCATCGATGAACGCGCCGCATCGCAAGCGCTCGGCGTTCCTGTTGTTGCCGTTTCTGCGCGCAGCGGTCAAGGGATCGATCGATTGATTGAACAACTCACTCGAACTTCGATGAGCAGTGCAACGCCGAATCCAGACACCGCCTTCCCAACCACCGAACCTGGTTCGACGGCAAGCGCAGTATGGGCCGCAGACGTTTTTGCTCGAATCGCAGCGCATCCTGACGAAAAAAACGATGATCGAATGACGATCCATGATCGACTTGATACTGCGTTCACGCACCCACTGCTGGGAATCGTTTTCTTTGTGCTGATGATGTCGCTGCTGTTCGCATCAATTTATTGGCTTGCGCAATTTCCGATGGAAGCAGTCGACGGTATTTTCGGCTGGCTCGGTCACGGCGTTGAATCGATGATGCCTGCGGGAACACTACGTGATCTGACGGTCAACGGAATCGTTGGTGGCGTTTCAGCGACCGTCGTCTTTCTGCCACAAATTCTATTGCTCTTTTTTCTGCTCGCACTCTTGGAAGATTCTGGATATCTCGCACGGGCAGCATTTGCAGTCGACCGCACAATGCGAAGATTTGGATTGCCTGGACAAGCTTTCATGCCTTTGCTCTCTTCGCATGCATGCGCTCTGCCTGGAATTATGGCAACTCGATTGATTCCAAATCATCGAGATCGACTCGCAACAATTCTGGTTGCTCCATTCATGAGTTGCAGCGCCCGCGTTCCCGTCTATGCGCTGCTGACTGGAGTGCTCTTTGCGGGACGACCGCTTGCTGCAGGATTCGCATTCACTGGCTGCTATGTCCTTGGTGGAATTGTTGGTTTGGCAACCGCAGCGCTTCTGCGAAAGACGATCTTGCGCGGGCCGAGCACTCCGATGATGCTCGAACTTCCTGACTATCGCCTGCCAAGCATTCGCAATGCTCTGACAATCGCAATGGATCGTGGAATGCTCTTTCTTAAAAACGCAGGCAGCGTGATTCTTTCCATCGCAATCGTGATGTGGTGGTTGAGCGCATATCCAAAGTCACCGCCGAGTCCAGAAAGTACGGCGATCGAATTGCGTGCTGTCGAAGTTGCGCAAACTGATCCAGCGGCAGCCGAAAACCTGCGTTCTCAGGCCGAGCGATTGAACGAGCGCACGCAGCAAAGTGGCTCATTTGCAGGCCAACTTGGCGCAATCTGTCAGCCTGCATTCGCCCCCATCGGACTCGATCGACAATTGACTGTCGCAGTTCTGACAAGTTTTCTGGCTCGCGAAGTTTTCACGACAACAGTCTTCGTATTGGCTGGTGCGGGCTCTGATGCTGACGGCGAAGATCAAGGAACTCTTGCGACTGTACGCAGCGCAACGCGTGATGATGGACTGCCGCTCTTTACAATGGCCACATCGGCGTCGCTGCTGATCTTCTTCGTGCTTGCGATGCAGTGCCTGCCGACTCTGGTCGTTGTCGCACGAGAAACAGGATCGTGGCGTTGGCCGCTCCTGCAATTTTGCTACATGACCATCATTGCATACGCCGCTGCGTTCTTCGCCTATCGTTTCATGTCATGAGTGCATTCCCAATCAACGACTGGCAATTCTGGATTGCGACAGTTGTCGTGATCGTCGCTCTGTCATTCGTGATTCGACCGCTTTTGCCGCGTCGCGGAAAAAGCCCTGCATGTCCAAATTGCCCATCGAATTCTGCGCAAGGTCAGCCCGAGCCAAAGCGAACTGAATTGACAATGGAAGGAACGAAGATTCGTACACGGTCCTAATACGAATCTCTGTCACGAATCTCTATCAAAAGCGCTTATGTGCAGGTCTTTCTTCAGGCGCGCGATGCCCCAGAATTGCGCGCACAATCGCTAAATCAGCAGTTGTCGTCACCTTGATGTTGCGAGGATCCCCTTCGACAACCAGAACATTTTCACCGAGGCGCTCCACCAACATCGCGTCATCAGTTGCGCCAGCAAGATCTGACTGTGCATAAGCGCGCCGCATCACATCTGCGGTAAAAATTTGCGGAGTTTGAATTGCCATCAATCGAGTTCGGTCCACAGTCGATTCCACACGCCGGCCTCGCACGGACTCGCGTCCAGCATCACCGAGAATTGCATCTGCAACTGCTTCATCTGGGGCGGCGGCAAATGTTTCTACAGTAACACGCTTGAGAGTCGAACTGACTGGATCACCAGGAACCACCGCCGCGGCAACACGAGCTGCATCAAATATCCGAGTGAGAAGCGCGTCAGTTGCTCCAGGACGAGCAGCATCATGCACTGCGATATGCGTGCAATCAATTGGAACAACTGCCAGTGCATTTCGCACACTTTCCCATCGTTCGGATCGTCCACCAGCAACAATGATGACTCCATGAAAACCAAGTTGCGCGCCATATCGACTGCGAAAATCATCTATCGATTCTGGTGGAGCAGCGACCACGATCGCACTGACTTCATCGCGCTTTGTGAATAATTCGACAGTTCGCAAAAGAAGTGGCCGACCACCAAGGTCTTGCCCAAGTTTGTCTCCTCCGAAGCGCGTTCCTTGACCGGCTGCGGGAATGATGACGGCTACTTTCAAATCACTCATGTTTTCCTCGTGGTGTTTGGCGTGGAAATTGCGGCGGAAAGAGACGTGGACATCGAACCCAAACTCTTCGAGATCGATTTTTCGTGCATCGCCACGCTCGCTCGATCGAGTTCTTCCTTTGCTTGTTGAAACGCATTTGCATCGACATCATGCGGCGAAGTATGCGCAAGCGAAATGAAACCTTTCAGGCGGGTGATGAGCGCTTCCAACGAATCGACATACCCCCTCGGAAGATCATCGCGAGTTCTCAGCAGAGCGTCACCGATCCATTTGATATCCAGCGTCGAATTGACCGCAAGATCAACGACTCGGTGATGATGCATATCAGATCGCGCATGAACGATACTCTCGTGTTCGATTCGTTCGATCTCTTCATTGGTCAAACCAAAACTCGGAACAACTTGAACAGTCGCGCGCCGTCCGCTGCGTCGTTCTCCCGCCGTCACGTGCAAGACACCGTTGGCATCAACCAAGAATTCCACTTCAATCTGAGGGATCCCCGCCGGCATCGGTGGAATATCACGTAATTCAAAGCGCGCTAAAGAACGGCAATCACTCACCATCTCGCGTTCACCCTGCAGAACATGCAATTGCACATGACTTTGGTTATCAACGCTTGTTGAAAACATTTCTTTGGCGCGCGCGGGGATGGTCGCATTGCGTGTCAGCAATTTCGCGACTGCTCCACCGACGGTTTCGATACCCAGCGAAAGTGGAATCACATCAAGCAGCAAGACATCGCTGCGCGTTCCTTGCAAAACTGACGCCTGCGCTGCAGCACCGAGCGCAACGACGCAATCAGGATCCAACGCCGTGTATGGTTCCAACCCAAAAAACTCGCCAACGCGCTTGCGAACAAGTGGAATTCTGGTCGAACCTCCCACGAGAATGACACGGTCAATGGCGATTCCACCCGCATCCAGCAACGCACGTTCGCACGCGAGAATCGTTCGTTCAATGAACGGGCTTGCCAACGCTTCGAATTCCACACGAGAAAGTGTTCTTTGCAGTCGCACTTCACTGCCGAGATCGATGTCAATCTGGGCGCTCTCGCGCTGTGACAAAGCGATCTTCGTTGACTCTGCAAATTCGCGAAGCGCTTGTCGAGCTCCTGCCGCAATTTTGACATTCCCCTTAGCAGACGACGCCATCCCAGCATCTTTCAGCAGTTGCTGTGCAAGCGCGTGATCCAAATCATCTCCACCCAACTGTGTATCCCCAGCAGTTGCAATCACTCGAAACAAATCCCCATCGCCGGAAACGCTTTCTGGAATGACCTGTAATATCGAGATGTCGAATGTTCCGCCGCCGAAGTCATAGACCGCAATCGTCTGCGCATGACCGCTTCGACCGATGCCATATGCCAGAGCCGCTGCAGTTGGCTCATTCACAATTCGCACCGCATCGATTCCTGCCAATCTTGCAGCATCTCGCGTTGCTTGTCTTTGACCATCATCAAAATATGCGGGCACGGTTATGACTGCACGCCGAACTTCGCAACCCAATTGCAACTCCGCGGTTCGGCGCAATTCGCTCAAGATGACTGCTGCGACTTCTTGCGGCAGTACATGCGCGCCACCTGCAGAAATCGCAGCAAGTCCCCGTGTTCCCTCCACAACTTCAAATTCAAAACCACTACGCATCGACTTTGACTCATCGAAGGATCGTCCCATCAATCGCTTCGCACTCAGGACCGTGTCGAGAGGGAATTCCACGGCGTTTCTTCGAGCTTCTGCGCCTACTTTCACCGCGAAGCCCGCCCGATATCTCACCGCAGATGCCAGCATGCGATCACCAGCTTCATTGGAAAGAATACGTGGGCCAGCAGCATCGCAAAATGCAACAAGCGAATGTGTTGTTCCTAAATCGATACCAACGATCGGATCAGAAATTTGCGCAGCCTCTGGCATTGCCTGACGATTCTAGGTCGATAATTCCCTCGCCGTGTCGTCTGTATGCCGTGGAGAAGTCGGCGCATCAGACGACTTCTTACGAGGATCAGATCGCCCAACTCGTTCTTCGTCACGAATCAAGATTTCGCGTAGCGCAGTTAACGCACGATGTCTGCGAACTCCGAAGCAGTTTTCTCCACATCCAAGTGACTTTGAACCATCGTGACGCCGCACATTTTCTGCACAAATCAATCGCAGTACCTCTTGTTGCTTCGGTGACAACTGCTCAAGCGCAGAAGCGAGTTGATCTTCGTCAAAATCTGGATCGCCAGAATGAACTGGATCGCTCCTTTGATTCGTGGAGTGTGATGAGTCGATCGCTCCCCTGCGACAGGCATTTCGAGTGGATTCAAGTTTGCGATGGTCATTTCCAAGTGTGCGCAGAAGTCGCCGACGAACGCACTCGAAGAGATATGCAGCGCTCAGAGCCACTTCTCTGGCGAGTGGCGATTTCGGCATTCTGCAAAGCAACTGCAAAAAAATTTCTTGCATTGCGTCTTCGACTGTTGACAATGGATGCTTTGCACGCAAGAGATCCACAATGCGTTCTCTGTGTTCAAGATATGCAGACTCGACTCGGGTTCCCCACTGCTCTGCTAGGAGAGCTTCGTTTTGATCGATCATCGGAATACTTTCTTTCGCGCCCGAGGAAGCCTAGTCGGCTATTCAAGGAGAATCAAAAAAAAGCCTTTTTTTTATTTCTGACTTATCCCCCAAGAATCCACCGCTTGAGCACAGTGCCCTATTTCGGCTGCTCGCCTGCTGTCGGCAAACGATCAAGCGCGCGCTGAAATCGACCATCTGATATCTGGGTTAGAAAATCAGTCAAAAATTTGACTGAAGGCTGATCTCCGCTGGCAGTGAACTGCTGTCGTCCACCATCCCAATTGACCGCAATATCTGCCACAAGATCACCTTTTTCTGGCGAACTCGACGGCGGAGATTCACTGAACCAACCACCATCTTGCGCGCACTGGCGAATTTTTTGGCATTGCTCGACACTGAGGTCCGTCTGCCAAAATGTTTTCATGTTCAGCGCAGTCACTCCTGCTCCGTATGCGAAAACCCCGTCGTCAATTGTAAAATATTGATACTGCGAAGTCTTTGGCTGGCGCAACCAAATGACCAAGCCAATTCCACACTTTCCAAAATTGCGCTCTTGCGTCGGCAGTGTGTTGCACGATGTCAACACTGTTGCTGCAACAAGTGTGATGGCCGCAAATTTTGGAGCGAAATTCTTTCGAAGGCTCATCAAGTTCAACCAATCAAGGGTTCACAGGTGTTGACTTTGCAAATGACCAAGGCGGCGCCTTCGTAAATCCTTCGTATGGATTTGGACCAAAGTCATATCGATACGGAAGATTTCGGTCGGGACTGCGATCCGTCGACCACGCCAAAGCACAAAGGCTTCGAACGAATTTGACAGCGTGTGGATCAGGGATATCTGAAGTTTGGAATCGTCGAACGAACCACCAATCAATTCCCTCTGCATGAAAGAAGAGGATGTAAATAATTTCATTCTTCGCCGGTCGCAACGACCCAGGCCAGACGTCAATGGTTGATGCTGATGTCTCGAGCCACCCTTCATCTCCTGCCAATTTCCAAAGTCCATCAATTTGACTTCGATACAACCAGCGCGTCGGGGCTGGGCGAGTCAAGAAGTTCAGACTGTCGCCATAATCGCTACGCAAACTTCCATCAGAAAGAACCGTGAACTTTCCCTGACGAAGATGCGCTTGCGGCAAATCCTTTGCGGAGATTCCAGTCAGAATCGTGACGTCGACTGATAGATCTTCGGGTGTCTTTGGGGAATCGACGCGCGTGGTACGCACATCGGTGCACCCCACGAATCCACAAGGGAGCAATGCGAAAGTGGTCAACAGGATGAACACCGCAGATCGACCAAACAATCTCGTCATGGCGAGAGAGTAACACGCCGACGCATTCGGTAGTCTTACATCGCAGATGCGAACTAGCGTGAAATGGATCAACGAATATTTGTCCTCCCCCGCCTCGGCGTTGGAGCAAGCAGATGTTCTCACGGCGGTCGGTTTCCCTTGTGAATCTTCCGAGCCAGTTGCGGGAGATGATGTCGCCCAGGAGGTCGAGACCACCAGCAACCGTGGTGATTGCCTCTCGCATCTTGGCCTTGCGCGCGAAATTGCCGCAGCAACAAATCGGACCATTCAACTTCCTCGTATGAACGCTCCTCGCTCGAATGAATCCTCGTCCAGCGCAATCACTGTCGAGAATCATGATCCTCTTCGTTGTCCTCGATATACAGCGCGTGTCATTCGCGGAGTGAAGATCGGTCCAAGCCCTGCGTGGCTTCAACAACGGCTCATCGCCATCGGCCAAATTCCACGCAATAATGTGGTGGACTGCACCAACTTTGTGCTCTTTGAATATGGACAGCCCTCGCATGTCTTCGATCTCGCGACTCTGCGTGGCAGTGCAATCCATATCCGCAGCGCGAATGCAGGTGAAGAGTTTTTGCCGATCGGAGATGGCGCGAAGTCAATAAAACTGACTGGCGGTGAATTAGTGATCGCCGACAGCGAGCGACCTGTTGCGCTTGCTGGAGTGAAAGGCGGAGCGCTCACAGCCGTCTCGGACAAGACGACGGACGTGGTCATCGAAGCGGCATCGTTCGATCCAGTTGCAGTTCGTCGCACTGGTCGAAGCACTCGAATCTCCAGCGATTCCAGTTATCGCTTCGAGCGCGGGGTTCATCCATCCGAAGTCGACGAAGCTGCGGAGCGTTT
>Ga0208960_1000327_pt1 | contig 26889 bp, 28 predicted proteins | sample GreLakmeON33MSRF_FD_187703 | JGI IMG/M metagenome (GOLD analysis project Ga0208960, IMG submission 187703) | Freshwater lentic microbial communities from great Laurentian Lakes, MI, USA - Great Lakes metaG ON33MSRF (SPAdes) | ecosystem: Environmental > Aquatic > Freshwater > Lake | place: Great... | reverse complement strand
TCTGTTTGAGTTTACCGTAAAGCGAATGCCATCTTCCCAAAAATAATTACAAACCAACTCTTTACGACTATATTCAAAATAATCCTCTGACGACTCCCCGAATAACTGAAAAAGTTCAGAGACTAATTCAGGCATAGTAAAAAGTGAAGGGCCAGCATCGAAACGATACCCTGCCAATTCAAAAGCGTGCAGCTTACCTCCCGGATAATCATTCGCCTCAAAAACATCTACCTCCATTCCTAATGCTCGCAGACGCAATGCAGCAGCAATACCAGCAATGCCCGAACCTATAACAATAGCTTTAGACATACTTTACTATCATTGAAGTCACCCTATTTTTAAGACACACTATCATAATGAGCTACATTAATTACTATTAATTGGTATTGTTGCATGAATTTCTTTAGTGCCCATAGTTTATAAAAGTTTAATGAAGTAAAGTTCGCTAGTTTTTGTTGTTTATTTTCTTTTTTAGTTCTTTTTCTTAATAATTTATGTTGATGTGTTGATAACTCAAGCTGCTTTCAAATATTTTTAAAACAGGGGACAGATATTTACTTTTCACTTACAATTGATGCAAAAATATCATCAGTAAGTTTATTTGTAATAAAATTTTAATCAAGAAGAGTTAACATACCACATTAAACAATAAATTAGCCGACTATCTTTAATAATGATTCAACAAAAAGAACATAACGATCACCTCACCCTTCACCAATTGTCGATGCACATCAAAGATGCCATTGAAGGCAACTTCATGCAGCAAATTTGGGTGGTGGCCGAGATTGCTTCTTTAAACATCAATCAGAGCAGCGGTCACTGCTATTTAGAGTTGGTGGAGAAATCAGAGAAGTCAGTGGTGGCTAAAATGCGCGCCAATATTTGGTCGTTCAAATTGCAAAATATTCTTAATGAGTTTTTTCAGGTTACGGGAAGCACTTTGCAGGCAGGAATGAAAACCTTGCTGTTGGCCGAAGTACAATACCATCCTTTGTATGGTATTAGTTTAAATGTAATTGGTATTGATCCTTCCTACTCTTTAGGTGATTTGGCGCGACGAAAAAAAGAGGTGGAAGAGCGTTTGGTGCAAGAAGGATTAATCAATAAAAATAAGGCTTTAGAATTTCCTTTGGTGCCGCAACGCATCGCATTAATTTCGTCGGAAACAGCTGCTGGTTATGAGGATTTTATAAATCAGTTACAGAATAATGTATATGGATATCATATAGAAGTGAAAACATTTCAGGCTTTGATGCAAGGCGACAAAACAGCATCGTCAATCATTTCGGCTTTGCAGAAAATAGAAGTAAAAGCAGCGCAATTCGATGCTGTAGTAATTGTAAGAGGAGGAGGGTCTACGGTTGAATTAAGTGCTTTTGATGATTATGAGTTGGCTAAGGCTATTGCCAATTGTTCATTGCCTGTTTTAACGGGTATCGGACACGAACGCGATGAGTCGATAGCCGATATGGTGGCCCATCAGAAATTAAAAACCCCCACCGCTGTAGCCGAATATATCTTGATGAATTTCCAAAGTTTTGAAGAGATGTTGATCGATGCTAAGCAGAACTTGAAAGAATTGCTTACTTCTAGATTGACCAAAGAAAATACTTTCATCAACGAAGCATCGAACATAATCGCTAGAAAAACACTAGTCTTTATTCAAGATAAAAAAACAGAAATCAAATCCTTAAACCGAGATGTGAATGAGTTTTCTCAGCGATTACTAGAACATAAAAAACGAATTTTAGCTGAAGCCAAAAAAGATATTGTGAACGACAGCATGAAGCTCTTGCGCGAAAAACAATTCGATGCAAAAGAGAATTTGAAAGCACTCATGGTGGCCATGGCTAAGTTTCTTCAGCAAAAGAAATTTGAGATGAAGGTGCTAGAACAAAAAGTGAATTTACTCGACCCGGCAAAGGTGTTGGCAAGAGGATATACGCTTTCTTATGCAGGTGGTAAAGTAGTGAAATCGGCAAAAGGCTTGCAATCCAATGAAGAGATAACTACCGTTTTTAAAGATGGTTCCATAAAAAGTAAAATCATATAATATGAGTAAAAAGAAAACAAGCTATGCCGAATCTATTTTGGAGCTAGAGCAGATAGTGGCAAAAATTGAAGGCGAAGAAGTAGATGTAGATGAACTGGCCGAAAATGTAAAAAAGGCTTTGCAAATCATTAAAACCTGCAATCTTAAATTGAAGAATACCGAAGAGGAAGTAAACAAAATTTTAAAAGAGATGGAAGAGTAAGCGACTTAATGTTAAATTAATGTTGAGAGCTTAATATTCTTAATTAAATTCGCACGGTGAAAGGTTTAAAAGACACAATATTTTATTTGCTAATAGTGGGAGGGGGTGTACTTCTCATTTATTTTCTAATAGCTCAAGGCGGACAGCAGGAAATTGGTATTGTTGAGCAAGTTCGCGCAGATGACTTTGGCGGTATCAATCAGATTAAGGATACTTTACACCATAATATTATTCATCCTTTAGCTATTTTACTATTACAAATAATTACAGTGATAGCCGTAGCAAGAGTGTTTTCTTTCTTGTTTAGAAAAATCGGTCAGCCTTCGGTTATTGGCGAAATAGTAGCTGGTATTTTTCTGGGTCCATCTTTCGTTGGTTATTTCTTTCCAGAATTTTCAACTCTACTATTTCCACCATCATCTATTCCTAATTTGCATTTTTTGAGTCAGATAGGTTTGATTTTATTTATGTTTATTGTGGGGATGGAACTGGATTTTACCGTATTACGTAAACGCGCTAAAGAAGCATTGTTCATTAGTCATACTGGAATAATTTTAACATTTACTTTAGGTGTTGTATTAGCTTACTATCTTTTTGCTGACTTCGCACCTGAAAAAGTGGCTTTTTTACCATTCTCTTTATTTATGGGAGTGGCATTAAGTATCACAGCTTTCCCTGTTTTGGCTAGAATTGTACAAGAGCGCCAGATTTCAAAAACTCGTTTAGGTTTACTTATTATTACATCTGCGGCGATAGATGATATCACTGCTTGGTGTTTATTAGCTGCAGTAATTGCGGTTGTAAAAGCAGGCTCCGTAGTGAGTTCTCTGTACACAATTACATTGGCTATTGCCTATGTAATTTTAATGTTTAAAGTAGTTCAGCCATTTTTAAAACGAATAGGAGACATCAATTCAAAGAAAGATTTTTTGGATAAAAATGTAGTTGCTATCTTCTTTGTTATTCTTTTAATATCGTCATACTTAACTGAGATTATAGGTATTCATGCGCTCTTTGGGGCTTTCATTGCTGGCGTTATCATGCCTCCAAATATGCATTTCAGAAACATTTTTGTAGAAAAAGTGGAAGATGTGTCATTAGTGCTTTTACTGCCATTGTTCTTTGTGTTTACAGGATTGCGCACACAAATAGGGTTGTTAAATGATATTTCTTTGTGGAAAATTTGTGCCATCATTATTTTGGCAGCCTCACTTGGAAAATATGTCGGTAGTGGTTTAGCCGCTCGTTTTGCTGGCAATAGTTGGAAAGACAGCGCGCTCATTGGAGCGCTAATGAACACCAGAGGTTTGATGGAGTTGGTGGTGTTAAATATAGGTTTAGATTTGGGTGTTCTTAGTCCGCAACTTTTTGCTATGATGGTCATCATGGCACTGGTAACTACGTTTATGACGGGTCCGGCCTTAGATTTCATCGACTATCTTTTCAAAGACAAATCGGCAGACGCGATTACAGAAGAGATGCAGAAGAAATTCCGCATCATCTTCTCCTTTGGTGATCCAGAGAGAGGTAAAAGTATGGTGATTCTTTCTGATGCATTATTGCATAAACATCAAGCAGAATCGGAAGTTACGGCTATGCATCTTCGTTTAAGTAATGAGTTGCATCAGTACAATATGTTGGAGTTGGAAAGAGATACTTTTAGGCCGATTAAGAGTCAGGCAGTTAAACTTGATTTAAACATTAAAACCGCTTTTAAGCCAACGATTGATATAGATAAAGAGATTGTAGATACAGCGAATGACGGGCAGTACGATTTATTAATTATAGGCATGGGGCCATCAATTTACGAAGGAACATTGCTGGGCAGAGTTATTGGTATTACATCGAAAATCATCAACCCCGAAAGATTGATTCAAACTTTAACAGGTAAAGAAAATATCATTGAAGGTAGCGTTTTTAATACGCGTGTAAACAACATTATTAAAACAATAAAAGGTTCTTTGGGAATCTTTATCGATAAGGGATTGAAGAAGCCAGACCATGTATTTATTCCTATACTCTCAGAGAATGATTTGTTTTTATTGAACTATGCCAAGAAGGTAATCGATAACAAAGGATCAAAAGTAGTTTTGGTGGATGCTTTGGGTATTTTTCAAAACAATATGGAGTTTAAAGAGAAGGTGAATGTGATTGAAAAAGAAAATCCGTACCACTTAACTTTCTTAGGAGAAAACACTATTGAGAAAGAATTTTTGTCGCAACAAGACTTGATGTTGATTAGTATAGACAGCTGGAGAAAGCTGGTGTTGAGTCATAGCGAATGGATGGTTGACGCCCCGTCGGCCTTAATAATAAAGGAATAGCCGTAGGCATAATCTTTGAATTTTATTTGTCAAGTCTATTTCTTCAACAATTCAATGTTGATTGAAAAAGCGCATTCATTCTAACTTTCAAAACATAATTGGGTTAAAATAGCATTGGGTTTTAAATAACTGAAACAGGCAGGTATATGGGAAATGATTATTCAGTAGAACTAAATGCTAAGAGCGCAGCCGAAGTAACAACGGCTTATCAAAAACTTAATGGCAAGAAATTGCAAATAGCTTTGATTGACACGGATGAAATGTGTTTAAGAGTAACAAAACATAAGTTAGAAATCGTTTACAAATCGGGTGTAGAAATCACTCCCTATAAGAAATTCGAGGACTTTGAAACAGAATCTAAAAATGTTGATGTAGTGGTTTTAGATTATATGTATCAGCAGCAAATGGGAAATACCAACGGTTTGTCGCTGTTGGTGAAAATAAAAATGATGAAGCCAGCGCCGTCTGTTTTTATGTTAACCGGTCATCGTCATATGCATATTGCTTTGCAAGCCATGAAAAGTGGGGCTTCAGATTTCATTTTGAAAGGAGAGGGCTGTTACGATAGATTGGCAGAAAATATTTATCAGGTATTAAAGAAAAAATCTGTTGCCGAACGAAGAAGTTCATTACTAAGTCTTTTCTATAAAAGAATGGGATTTTAGTGGAATAATTCTTACCTTTTATCTTCAACTGTATAATACTCTAAATGCAACAGTTAATAAAATTATTGTACATCGAAGTTAACGAAAACGACGCGCGTAATTTTCATCGTGAAATAGAAAAATCAACCTTAAAAATCGCTTTAACTATTGTTTCCGATATAGAGGAGATGTACGTTATGGTTAAAAAGAGAGCATTCGATATTGTGTTTTCCGATTACCATTTACCTAATGAAAACGGTTTAACTTTTCTTAAAAATCTTAGATCGAAAGACATTCAGGTACCTGTGGTATTTATTACCGATTATGCCGATCCGCAAATAGCAGTAGAGATGATGCAATCGGGGGCCAGTGATTTTATTCCTAAATCGTTATTGAACAGCGATGGAATTGAGCAATGCATTAGAAACTCCATTCGTTATTCGAATTTAGAAAGTCAACGCAAAAACGTCGAATTCCACTTGAAATCGGCAGAGGATAAATTGGCTACTGTGATTTCATATACGCCAATCATCGTTTTTTCTTTCGATAAGCGAGGAGAAATCACCTTAGCCAAAGGGAGTGATTTGGGTTTTAGTGACGACATTATTGGTGAATCTATTTTCGATGTTTTTGAAGGGAAAGATGAATTCACTAACCAAGTTAAAATAGCTTTGGCTGGCAATGAGGTAACACAGTCGATGAACTTTGGCAATGCTTTATATCAAATCACTTGCACGCCTCGTTTTGATAATTATGGGGAATTGTTGGAAGTAATTGGCATTGCGAATGATATTACCAAAAGAGCTGAGGCAGAAGATTCGTTGATGCGCGCTAAGGTTTTGGCCGAACAAACCAGTAAAGCCAAGCAAGATTTTATTGCCAATATGAGTCATGAAATAAGAACACCAATGAACGCAATTGTTGGTTTTACCGGCTTGTTGGAAGAAACCAAGTTGAATGATGTTCAAAAAGATTATGTGCATGCCATCAAGGTTTCGGGAGAAAATTTGTTGAACTTAATCAATGATATATTAGATTTTTCAAAAATTGAAGCGGGTAAACTGTTTATTGAAAAAGAAGGATTTGTTTTGCACAATGTGTTGGATGCTGTTGAGCGTGTTTTAAAAGGTAAAGCCAGTGAGAAATCGTTGCATTTTTCTATTGAGGTGGCGCCTGATGCACCTAATTTCATTATTGGAGATAGCAATAGATTGTATCAGGTGTTGATGAACTTGGTAGGCAATGCCATTAAGTTTACCGATAAAGGATTTGTAAAAATTAAAGTGATTAAATCGTGGGAGAAAGAAGATAGATTTCGTTTGAAATTCTTTGTCATCGATAGTGGTATAGGAATTCAGAAGAATAATCTCGATTATATTTTTGAAAGTTTCAATCAAGTGAGTTCTGGGGCTTCAAGAAAATATGGTGGAACGGGTTTGGGATTGTCTATTGTGAAGAAATTGGTTGAACTTCAAAAAGGAACAGTAAAGGCAAGCAGTAAATTGGGGGAAGGCTCTGTTTTTGAATTTGAGATTAAATACAAATTAGATGCAAATTATAAAGCAGAAGTGGAGCAAGAAATTACAGAGATAGACTTTAGTTTGCTGCAGGGCAAAACGATTTTGTTGGCAGAAGACAATAGAATGAATCAGAAATTCATCATCAATATTTTTGAAAAAACACCAGCCAAATTGTTTGTAGTGTCTGATGGTGAAGAAGCTTTGCAGATGATGAAGGAAAGAGATTTTGATATTTTACTCTTAGACATTCAAATGCCAAATAAAGACGGATTTGAAGTGATAAAAGAATTGAGAGGTAATTTTTCTGAATCAAAAAAAAACATACCTGTTATCGCAATGACAGCGCATGCCTTTAAAGAAGAGCGTGATGCTTGTATTGCAGCAGGAATGAACGAACACATAGCAAAACCGATTCATAAAGATGATTTGTTTGCTTTGATTTATAAATTTTTATTTGGAAAAAAAATGGTGAATAGTATTTCGGTAAATATGATAGATGTGGGCTATCTTAAAACAATGTCGGAAGGCAATGATGAATTTTTGAAAGAAATGTTGGCTATCTTTTATGAAGATACGCCCCCACTAATTCAAAAATTAAAGGAAGCGGTAGATCAGCAAGATTGGAAAAGAATAACGCAATTGGCGCATAAATATCGTTCGCCTTTGGCATTGCTGGGATTAAAAGAGTTGGAAGAATCGATGAAGGTAATTGAGTATAAGGCCAAACAAGAAAATGATATTGAAATGATTAGAGACGAAGTGAATAAATCGCTTATTCTTACCGAAAAAGTACTTTCTGAAGTTAAATTAAAGTTGGCTGAAAAATAATTGGCGGCAATTTTAATCTGTTCACCGTTCAAAAAATGCCGTTTAAAGAATTGGTTTGTTACTTTGAAAAATAATTGTGTTTGGAGTGCTTTTACTTAATGCATTTGCGCCATGATTTAAACGTATCACCTATAAGGTGAAAATCGTACAAGTAGTTTTTTCATAGTTGTTTTGGGGTGCCCCAAAAGTTTACTTTCGGGGCTTTTTTTATTTCTGATTTGTAATAGGAAGAGCCTCTTCTACAAATCCGAAAGCCAATCGAGTAGATGTGCCTTCGCTAGAATTTTTAGCTTCTAAAAACAAGCTATCGCCCTTCACGCTGCCAGCAAATTTCATTTTTCCTGTTTTACCATAAACGCTGCATGTAAGGTAGCATTTACCAAAAGAGTAGTCGCCTTTTAAAACTTGTTTGGCGTGTTCTTTATTGAAGAATTTCATTACTTCTTGAGGTTTTTCGATAGAGGTGGTGTGCAATACTGTACCGTCTGAATAAAAACGCAAATAGGCAGAACTTACTGAATCAATATAAGAGTGGTAAACGCCTTCCAATTCTATTTCACATTCGCCGACTGCCGGAGTTGCCGATGGTAAAAAAGTTAAGCTCATAAGAGCTGCCACAAAAATTAAAGCAAATATTCGCATAGTTAATTTATTAAGCTAAAGTTATAACGATTTTTCTAATCAATTGGTTATTTTCGCCATACAATAAATATAGATGAAAAAATTTGAAGTCCCAGCCTTTTATAGGAGTCCGATAATCTCTCGCATCAAACAATTGCGCAAAGACAGCGACCCACGTAAAAAAGACTATACACCAACGATCTTAGATTTTGGAGTGGTGAAATTTTATATCGCACGGCATTTCGGATTTTGCTTTGGAGTGGAAAACGCCATAGAAATAGCCTACAAAGCCATTAATGAGAATGAGGGTAAACGCATTTTCTTGCTATCGGAGATGATTCACAATCCAGAGGTAAACAAAGATTTGCTTTCGAGAGGAGTAAAGTTTTTGATGGATACTGGCGGTAATCAATTGATAGATTGGAGTACTTTATCTAGTGATGATGTGGTAGTGATTCCTGCTTTTGGCACCACTTTGGAAATAGAAGATAAACTGAAAGCATTATCAATCGACCCTTATAAATACAATACTACTTGTCCGTTTGTTGAAAGAGTGTGGAAGATGTCGAAAAAATTGGGCGACGAACAATACACTATTTTAATTCACGGCAAGCACAATCACGAAGAAACGAGAGCTACTTTTTCACATGCTGTAAAATACGGACACGCTTTAATTTTGCGAGATATGGAAGAGGCTCGAAAATTAGCCGATGTCATTTCTGGTAAAGTTTCAAAAGAAGAATTCTATCAATATTTTAATGGTAAATTCTCTACTGGATTTGATTTAGAAAGAGATTTAAAAAGAATTGGCGTAGTGAATCAAACCACAATGTTGGCAACAGAAACCAAAGAAATAGCTTCTTATTTGAAAGGTGTAATGGAAGATGTTTTTGAGGTAAAAGATTTTAAAGAAGTATTTGCCGATACGCGCGATTCTTTGTGTTATGCTACCAACGACAACCAAAGTGCAACCATTGCGTTGCTTGATGAACCTGTTGATATTGCTATCGTGGTAGGTGGATACAATAGTTCTAACACATCGCATTTGGCCGAGTTGTGCGAAACCAAATTCCCTACATTTTACATCTCTTCAGAGAAGGAAATATTAAATGTAAAAGAGATTCAGCATTTTCATTATCACGACAATCAATTGGTAAAAACAAATAATTTCTTACCTCAAAAAGAAGTGGTGAATATCATTTTAACATCGGGTGCCTCTTGTCCCGATTCTACCGTTGACAATGTGTTGCAAAAGATATTGAGTTATTTTCCCAATGCATTATCTGTGGAAGAAATTATGATAAAATTTGAAGCCAGTATAACCTTGAATCCATAGTAGTATGTACAAATCGATTGTAAAACCAATTCTATTTCGTTTTCAACCTGAAACCGCGCACAATATTGTATTTTCATCATTGAAATTTTTGTGTGCTATTCCTTTGGTAAAGACAATTGTAAGAAGTGTTTTTCAGGTAAAACACAAAAGTTTGGAGCGCACAGTTTTTGGCTTAAAGTTTCCCAATCCGGTGGGTTTGGCCGCTGGTTTCGATAAAGACGCAAAGTTATACAAAGAATTGGCTTGTTTAGGATTTGGCTTTATTGAGATAGGTACTTTAACGCCTGTTGGTCAACCTGGTAATCCTCAACCACGTTCGTTTCGTTTGCCTAAAGACGAAGCTTTAATCAATAGAATGGGCTTTAACAACGAAGGAGTTCAAGCTGCAGTGGATCGCTTACGTAAGAGAGACAAGTCGTTTATTATTGGCGGTAATATTGGTAAAAATAAAGTAACGCCTAACGAAGAAGCGGTAAGTGATTACGAAAAGTGCTTCACGGCACTTTATCCTTATGTAGATTATTTTGTGGTAAATGTAAGTTCACCTAATACGCCAGGTTTACGAGAGCTTCAAGACAAAGAACCTCTTAAAAATTTATTGCTGAAAGTGCAAGATATGAATCAGCAAACCAAAGCACCAAAACCTTTGTTGTTGAAAATTGCTCCCGATTTAACCGATTCTCAGTTAGATGATATTGTGGCCATCGCCAACGAAGTTAAATTGTCGGGGTTGATTGCTACCAATACTACGATTAGCAGAGAAGGACTTGCAACCGATAAATTATTTGTTGAAAATATAGGGGCAGGTGGCTTGAGTGGAAAACCCGTAAAACAGCGTTCTACCGAAGTAGTTAAATATTTGTGTTCTCGTTTGGGTAAAGATTTTCCTGTTATTGCTGTTGGTGGAATATATACTGCTGCCGATGCGCAAGATAAATTAGACGCCGGTGCTGCTTTGGTGCAAGTGTATACTGGTTTTATTTATGAAGGTCCAGCGATGGTAAAGAGAATCAATAAAGGGTTGATTAAAAACTAACCTACAATCTCTTCCTTCTTAAAGTGAAAGTTAATCTCAATCTCGGCATTTTCATCTGAGTCGCTGCCATGAACAGCATTTTTCGATTTGGATTCGGCAAAGCGCTTACGAATGGTTCCTTCATTGGCTTCGTTTGGATCGGTAGAGCCTACCAATGCTCTAAAATCGGCAACAGCATTTTCTTTCTCTAATGCAATGGCCACTATCGGTCCACCACTCATGTATTGAGTCAATTCCTCATAAAACCCTTTTCCTTTATGAATTCCATAAAATTCTTGTGCTTGAACCAACGATAAATGCACGTATTTCATAGCGATAATTTTAAATCCGCCTGTGGTGATGTGGTCAATAATTTTTCCAATATAACCTTTAGCTACTGCCTCTGGCTTTATCATGGTAAATGTTCTGTTTCCGTTCATTTAAAATAGGGTTATACACAAACATAAATGATAGAATGGTTAATCACAAGAAAATAGGCGAATAAATTCTATCTTAGAACCCTTAAAAAATATAAGTTTTGGACAAACAATCGATACAGCAATTGAGTGAACTTCTTCAAGGTAAAAAGAAGATTTTTGTAGTGAGTCATAAAAATCCCGATGGTGATGCTATTGGTTCTGCCATTGGTTGGAGCCGGTTTTTAAAAAATATGGGACATGATGTAGTGGTGTCTACACCTAACGAATGTCCCGATTTTATAGCGTGGATAGAGGGCACAAAAGATATATTAATGTATTCTCAGCAGCCTGAAAAGGTGAAAGAAGAGGTGGAAAATGCCGATTTGATTTTCTGCTTAGATTTTAATGCTTTGCAAAGAATTGATGAAACAGGCGATTTTATTGCCAAAGCCAAAGGAAAGAAGATATTGATTGACCATCATCAACAGCCCGAAAGTTTTCCCGATATTACTTTCTCAGATGTTACAGCCTGCTCTACTTCACAAATGGTGTTTGAGATTATTGAGGCTTTGGGACAAAAGAAATTTTTAGATGCTGGCGGTGCCGCGGCTTTGTATGTGGGTATTATGACCGATACAGGCTCGTTTAAATTTCCATCAACCACAGCGCAAACGCATCGTGTAATAAGCGAGTTGATTTATGCTGGCGCCAACAATGCGCATATTCATCAGTTGGTGTACGATAACCAAAGTATGGATAGATTGAAGTTGGTGGGTCATTGTTTAGACAATATGGAAGTGTTGTTGAAATATAAAATGGCGATTATTAAAGTCAGTAAAAAAGATCATCAAACTTTCAATATTCAAAAAGGAGATTCAGAAGGTATTGTAAATTATCCGCTAGGTGTAAAAGAGATTGTGTTTTCTGCTTTCTTTCGCGAAGACAAAGATTTGGTGAAAATTTCTTTCCGCTCTAAAGGTTCTTTTGATGTGAATACTTTGGCACGTAAGTATTTTAATGGTGGCGGTCACATCAATGCCGCCGGCGGTGTGAGTGCTGAAGGATTGGAGAATGCCATTCAAAAACTTAAAGATGTTTTACCCGAATATGAAGCTGAATTGCATAAATAGTATTCTTCTTTTTTTTGGCCTTTGCCTTTTTTCTTTGTCATGTGGTGAAAAAGAAAAAGACAATGAAGATTATTCTACAGCCGAACTAAAAACCATTCTTGAAAACAGCAATAAAGTAAAAACTGTTAGAGAAGAACAAGACATCGAAAACTATTTCAAAAGAAGAGGTTTGGTGCCTCAAAAAACTGGCACAGGCGTTTATTTTGTAGTGTATGAAAAAGCCAAAAAAGATACTGTGAAAATTGAGCAAATGAACTATGTAACAGCCACGTTCGATATTTCATTGATTGATGGTAAGTTGTGTTATTCTACCAAAGAAACAGGTGCGCTAGAATTTCAGGTAGGTAAGGCCGATGTGGAATCGGGCTTGCAGGAAGCACTCGAATTTATGCATCAAGGAGATAAAGCTTTGGTGCTGATTCCTTCGCACCGTGCGCATGGTTTGCTGGGTGATATGGAGAAAATTCCTTCGCTGGCTACCGTTATTTACGATATCAAAATAATGAAAGTGAGTAAGGAATGAAGAAGCTTTTAACCTTTCTTTTTGTTTCTTTCTTGTTTTTCGCGTGTAGCGATGTACCCGACAATTATTTGCAAAGCGCATCGGGTTTAACTTATAGCTATTTAGAACTGGGCGATGGCGAAGTGGCCGAAGAAGACGATTATGTTCGTTTTGCTTACGAAGTGAAAAATGAAAACGACTCTATGTTGTATTCTTCGCGCATGTTGGTCCATCTCATTAAAGCTTTGAAGAATGGGAATTTAGAGGAAGGATTGTTGATGATGAAAGTGGGCGATAAGGTCGATTTTTTATTGAATCCAAAAACGTTCTGCAATACTTATATGCAGCAATCTTTGCCTTCTGTGGTGGGCGAAGGAAAAATAAAAGTGCAAGTAAAGGTGTTGGAAATTTTATCTGATTTGGCCTACCAAAAAAGAGAAAATGATTTCTATCAAAAATTGTCTCAAGCACTTATGGACACTTCGGCACATACTGAAATTAAACGCATTGAAGAATTTATCAATGAGAATAAAATGCCAGTGAAAGTGAGTCAGTCGGGCTTGGCGTATTTCTTTATTAAAGATGTGGAAAATACTAAAAAAGTGACTTACGGAAAAACACTATACTTGCATTACAGAGGTAAGTTTTTCGATGGCAGAGAATTTAATTCTACTTTGTTGAAAGGAACTGCGCAGGATATGATTTACGGGCAAGAAATGCAGGTGATTCAAGGTATAGAAGAAGCACTTTCATTGATGAACGAAGGCGATAAAATGGGCTTGGTCATTCCATCATGTTTGGCTTATGGCAGCAAAGGTTCAAGCACGGGTATTGTACCTCCCAATACGCCTGTATATTATGAAGTGGAGGTAATTAAAGTAAATGAAAAGAGATGAAAAAGATTTTTGTATTTGTTGCGCTGCTTATTATTATAGCATGCAACAGCGTTAAAAAACAACAGTATGTTTTTACATCAACACCTTCGGGAATGCAGTATGTTAAAATTATTGCCAACGACAGTACTCCAGTTCAAATAGGTGATGCAGTAGAAATAAGCTTCAAAGGTATGTTTGCTGATGATACTGTTTTTGCACAAACGAAACCTGGTGAAACACGTCGGTTTACTGTAGGATACAATGAAATCAGCAAAGAGTTGAATGAAGCCGTACAATTTATGCATTGTGGTGAAAAGGCGCTGTTTAGAATGACCAGAGAGCAAGCTTTTTTATCTAAACTAACAACGCACACCTTTGCTAAAAAAGGAAAGAAAGGCACACTTCCCGATTCAATGGTGACTTACGAAATGGAACTTAAAAGTGTTAGTGTAAATAAAGCAATGCATCCTATTCAAGCTGCTTTACTAAACGATACCATTAATGGCGAAAACGGATTAAAAGTAATTATTGCAGGTAAAGGAAATGGTGCCAAAATTGAGGAAAAAGATGAGGTTACCATTCATTACAATGGTTTTTTAACGAACATTACTTTCTTCGATTCCTCGGTGAAAAGAGGGCAGCCTTTTAAAACAAAAATTGGGGTAGGACAAGTAATTGAAGGTTGGGATAAAGGAATTACTATGCTTCATGTGGGCGATACTGCTCGTTTAATTGTTCCTGCAAAAATCGGTTACGGTGCTAAGGCCAAAGGAAATATTCCAGCCAACTCTACTCTAATTTTCGATGTAATTGTTTTGGCCGCCAAGAAACCTCTTGTTCCAATTCCATATAAAGTGCAAGGTTTGCCAGTTAAAAAAACAGCTAGCAGATTAGAATATGTGGTGGTAAATGAAGGAATAGGAAAATATCCCTTAAGCGGTAATAAAGTAACGGTTCACTACACGGGCTATTTGCAAGATGGAAGTATGTTCGATTCTTCTGTTTCGCGCGATGATTATTTTAAATTCAATGTAGGCATGGGCAGAGTGATAAAGGGGTGGGATGAAGGTGTTTTGTTGATGCGCGAAGGCGCTAAATATCGTTTTACAATTCCTTATGATTTAGCCTACGGTGAAATAGGTTATCCGCCTGTTATTCCTGCAAAAGCAACTTTGATTTTCGATGTGGAATTGATTAAGGTCGATTAATGGATATTAAAGAAAATCTGCTTCAATCCTGCCGAAATTTCGCTCAAGAAAAACTCACTGCTATCCAAAATACCTTGAGTGAATTGAGTGATTCTGTGGGTTCAGATTCTAAAAGTACCGCCGGCGATAAGCATGAAACAGGCCGCGCTATGCTGCATTTGGAACAAGAAAAAGCTGGTGAGCAATTGCAGCAAGCGCAAGATACTTTAAGGGCTATTGATAAAATTAGTATTCAAAAAGCATCTGCTAAAGTAAGTGTGGGTAGTTTGGTAAAAACCAATAGAGGTAATTTCTTTATTGCTATTAGCGCTGGTAAAATAACAATTGATAAGGTTGATTATTATGCCGTTTCACCTAAGGCGCCTATTGCGCAAAAGTTGATTGGCTTATCCAAGAACGAAAAAGTGAAATTTAATGGAGTAGACTATAGCATTGAGCATATAGCCTAACTTATTGCTAAATTGCCCATTGTAGCTGTTTTATGTTCATAATTCAACACTATCTCTTTTTCCCTTTTTTATAATTTCGCCTAACTAACTATTCTAAATGACTTCTATTCAGCGATCACCATTGGTCTTGCCTTTGCTTTTTTTTATTTGTGGTATTGGTGTGTCGTTCATCTTAATCGTTTTTCTATTGCTCTTATTATTCTTGTTTTTTCTGGCCTTGTGGCATTCTCAAAAACTCAATATCAATCGTTTTTTTTGCTTTAGTTTTTTGAAATCGACTATTCTTGCTTTGTTGTTTTTTCTTTTAGGCTATGGTATTAAGGAATTGAATAAAGACAGCGATTTTGTTTTGAATAGCACGATAGAATTGCCTTCTTCTTATTTGAAGTTTACCAATGGTGTGCGATTTACTAAACGTGGTTGTTGGACTACTGCTCAGCTTATTCACGATTCTTTGTGCCTTCATGTGCAAGTAAACATGGATAGCGCTAAAGGAAAGTTATTGGAAAAGGGCGATACTTTTGTGTTGAAAAGTGTTAGGGTTTATCCTTTGGTGAAAGAAGGAAAAGAGGCTAGTGGATTTGAGCAGTATTTACTGCGACAAGGTGTGCAAGCCAAGCTGTATGTGAATGATCGTTGCTTCTCTCGTATTAATAAAAATAACAATTGGCAATATATGGCTTACAACAGTATGCACGCCAAAATTGTAAATTCTTATTTGGCGGCAAATTCAAAATCATTGTTATTGTCGCTACTCATTGGTGATAGAGGTTATATTGACAAAGCCACAAAAGATAATTTTAGTGCACTGGGCGTATCGCATATCTTATCGGTATCGGGCTTACATGTGGGAATTATTTATGTTATTATCGCTTTTCTAATTGGTTTACTTTGGAACAAAAATGCCTACATACCTCTTGTTATCATTTTGCTGCTGATTTGGTTTTATTGCTGGATGGTGGGGTTTGAAGCAGCTGTGCTGCGATCGGCTTTAATGTTTTCTCTGCACGCCATAGGCAATGCTTTGGGTAAAAAAAGTGCTTTGTTGCACACTACTGTTCTTTCTGCTTTTATTATATTGGTAATCAATCCGATTTTCTTGTACGACATCGGATTTCAATTGACTTACGGAGCTATGCTCGGTATCATTTTTATCATGCCTATTTTTCAAGATGTGTTGAAGGTGAAATCTCCTTACCTTAAACCTATTGTCGATTTGTTACTGCTAAGTTTGGCGGTTCAAATTACTCTAATTCCTTTATTGATTTTTCATTTTCAAAACTTGCCAGTTTACTTTATGCTGGCCAATTTATTAGTGGTTCCAGCTGTTGCCTTAATCATGTATGCAGGAATATTGTTTTTGTTAATTCCCGAAAATGAAGTGCTTGATTTCACAATAAATATGCTGTTGTTGATTAACGATTCTTGCTGCAAAATGATAGGCAATTGGCCTTATCCAATGGTGTATATCGTTAACGATAATTTGGCCGATTTTTGTTTTTATACTTTGGGTATAGCTAATGTTGTGGCTTATTGCGGCTGGAAAGTGAATTCTTTTTTATGGTTAAGTGTTTTGTCTTTGTTGTTGGTGTTTATTTGAGTTTTATTACACAGTTCGTCATTGCGAGGTACCCCGAAGCAACCTCATTTTTAATTTACCAAAACTTAATATGGTTGCTTCGGGGTACCTCGCAATGACGAATTGTGCAGTTTTACTTGATTGTTAACGACTCTGCAATTTGCTTGAAAACAGGTTCAGAGAAATCACCTTCAGCAGAATGAATCACCAATTGGTAAGCAGCGCCATTTTGAATGAAAAAATAAACCAAACCTTTATGCGCTCTTTCGTTAATTTCGTAAGTATATTTAATTACTTGAGCTTCTGTGCCGCTAATCGTTACTGTTCCTTTTTCAGTAAAATTGGCGTTGAGCATATTTTTAATTAAAATGAAATTACGTGCTGCAAAATCATCGAGCGTTAAAGTGCTTGCAATATTGTCTTCTTTCGATAGAGCCAACTGAATAGGAATGTTTTCGCTGCTGTTACCACTAGCTTTTAAACCCACCAAGATGTTTCCCGAACCAAAAGAGGTTGCCCAGCCTTTAAGATGAGCGATGCTGTATTTACCATCAGGAGAACTAGCAGTTACAAATGTTTTGTCTTGCGCTGCGCTAATTTGAACAACTAAAATCAATAGGATGAATAACACTTTTTTCATATTCTTTCTTTTTTTGAAGATACTAAATTTCTTAAGCCTGAAGCAAAAATAGGGCCGGTCTTTTGTGAAAATCTCTTTTGTTTTTTTTCCAATGCGACAATGACGAAGTGAAAATTTCTTCTGTTTCAGTAGTGATATCGGCTGCAACGCACAATAAAGTTTGCGGCAAGCAAGCATAAATTATTTCTTCCATCATTTGGTTGTTTCTGTATGGAGTTTCTATAAATAATTGTGCCGTTTTATTTTTTTTAGAATCGTTTTCGAGACTTTTTAGTTTGGCTTGTAAAGCTGATTTGTCTTTGGGAAGGTAGCCGTGAAAATGAAAATTTTGTCCGTTAAAACCCGATGCCATTAAGGCCAATAAGATGGAGCTTGGACCAACAAAGGGAACCACTTGTATGTTTTTTTGATGTGCCGTGGCCACGATATTGTTACCTGGGTCGGCAATGGCCGGACAACCAGCTTCGCTCAATAAGCCCACATTTTCTCCACTTTCTAAAACTGCGAAAGCCTCGCTAAAGTCGCCGTTTTCATCGTGCTTATCCAATAGCCATAACTTCAATTCGGGAATAGGAAAATTGCTTTTCAATGAAGAAATAAATCTACGCGCTGTTCTTTCGTTTTCAACCAGAAAATATTTGGTAGCGCGAATATGCTCGATGGTTTTACTGGGCAGAACTTCTGCAAAATGATTTTCTCCCAGCAGGGTGGGGAAGAGCAGTAACTTACCTTTAGTACTCATCGTTTTTTATTTTAAGTGCAATTTTTTCGCAGGCTTCATCTAGCAATTGAAAAACTTCTTCAAAGCCGTCGTTACCAAAATAAGGGTCGGGAACGGACTTGTTGCTGTTTGGATGCACTTCATTTAAAATCATTTTCACCTTGTGGTGATTTTTTTTATCGCCTATAGCCAAAGTATTGGTATAATTACTTTCGTCCATGGTGAAGATAAGATCGAATCTTTCGAAGTCATCTTTTCTAAGTGGACGGCTTTTCTGACTTCTAATGTCAACACCATGTTCTAATGCGTTAAGCGCTGAGCGCTGGTCGGGAGCTTCCCCTTCGTGAAAACCAGAGGTTCCAGCAGAAGCTATAACAACATCTAATTTATGCGTTCTAGCCTTCTCTTTCATTATACCTTCCGCCACTGGCGAACGGCAAATGTTGCCCAAACAAACCATTAATATTTTTTTCATATGCGAAATATACATTTTTAATATGCTTTTCCGCAAACGTACCTTAACAAAATCTCTACAAATATTATACTCCTTGGCTCTTATTTCTTTGCTATTTCTCAGCACGCACTGGGTGTGAAATACCCCGAAACGCAACACACTAGCAGTAACGCTAAAAAAAAGAATTGGAGCGAATAAGAACTGCTTTTAGGTATGTTTGCGGATAAGCATTTTTTCATTAAACATAATTGTGATTATGCGCTATTGTGCGCAAAAACTTAATTAGGCAGAATACCAATAATAAAAAAGAGGATCCATCAACTGACGGATCCTCTTTTTTATGCATTCTCTCGAGTATTAACTCAAATTAATTTTCTTTTCGATATCGTTAACATAAACTCTAAAGCGTTTATCAGTTTCCATTAAGTTGTTTACTGTGCGGCATGCATGCAATACTGTTGCGTGATCTTTACCTCCGCAATGCATACCAATGGTAGCCAATGAAGATTTAGTAAGACTTTTAGAGAAGAACATGGCAATTTGACGAGCTTGTACCACTTCACGTTTGCGCGTTTTCGATTTCATCAACTCTAAAGGTAAACTGAAATAATCGCACACTACTTTTTGGATATAATCGATAGATACTTCGCGAGCTGTGTTTTTCACAAACTTGTCTATCATTTGTTTTGCTAAATCAAGAGTAATGGCTTTTTTGTTCAATGAAGATTGGGCAATTAGAGAGATTAAAGCTCCTTCTAGTTCACGAATGTTGGTGGTAATGCTGTAAGCCAAATATTCAACCACTTCTTTTGGAAGCTCAATACCATCTGCATAAATCTTTTTGTTCAATACCGCGATTCTAGTTTCTAAATCTGGCGATTGTAAATCGGCAGAAAGTCCCCATTTAAATCTCGATAATAAACGTTGCTCCATTCCTTGCAATTCCACCGGAGGCTTATCAGAGGTAAGAACCAACTGTTTTCCGTTTTGGTGTAAGTGATTGAAAATATGGAAGAATACGTCTTGAGTTTTTTCTTTACCGGCGAAGAACTGAACGTCGTCGATAATCAAAACATCTATCATTTGGTAGAAGTGAACAAAATCATTTTGTGCGTTGCTTTTTACCGCATCGATAAATTGGTGCGTAAATTTTTCAGAAGAAACATACAAAACGGTTTTGTTAGGATAGTTATTTTTGATTTCTATACCAATAGCATTCGCTAAATGTGTTTTTCCTAAACCTACATCACCGTAAACCAACAATGGGTTAAAGGCAGTGCCTCCGGGTTTGTTTGCTACAGCAAAACCCGCAGAACGGGCTAAGCGATTGCAATCACCTTCAATGAAGTTATCGAATGAATAGTTGGGATTCAACTGAGAGTCAACAACCACTTTCTTCAATCCAGGAATGATGAAAGGATTTCTAATTGTGGCTTGATTCAAATCTAATGGCATATTCAAAGAAGGATTTTTAATAGATTTCTTATCAGTAGTAGGAATTTTAATAGCGTAAGGTTTAGTGTTGTTTTGGGCATTATCCATGATGATGCTGTATTCCAATCTTCCTCCAGTACCTAATTCCTTCTGAATGATTTTCTTCAAAAGAGTGATGTAGTGTTCTTCTAACCACTCGTAAAAAAACTGACTCGGTACTTGGATTGTTAACACCTTGTTTTTTAATTTCAATGGAACGATTGGCTCGAACCATGTTTTAAAACTTTGAAGGCTAACATTATCCTTAATGACCGAGAGGCAATTTTTCCAAGCTTTGTCGTGAGTTTTCTCCATGTAAAAATATCGTATCTTATTAGTGAATTTATCTTATCTTCAATTGGAAACGTTATATTAAGAACTGCTTTCCGAACCGCGAACAAATATTACCTAAAAAAAGTTCAAAAAAAAATGCTTTTGCTATTGTATTTTCACAAAATTTGTTTTAGGCCAATTGCCTAGTGTTTACGCGCTGTTTAAAAAGATTGTATTTTTAAAGCGATTATCTAGCGGACGCTAAAAATATACTTTATTTACTTGTTGTTTTCTTGCTAATTTTCAGGTGTTTACAAATTCAAAAAAAATAGTCTATTTTTCAAAAAAAGCACAAACGATTATTTTTCAGTCATTTATAAAAAAGTAGATATGTTTTTACATGAAACTAAAATTAGAGTAAGATATTCGGAAACCGATCAAATGGGTTTTGTTTATTATGGAAATTACGCCGCTTATTTAGAGGTGGGTAGGGTAGAAGCGTTAAGAGAATCTGGATTTCCCTACAAAGAATTGGAGCAACGAGGTTTTTTGTTGCCTGTGGCTAATCTTACCATAAACTATAAGAAACCCGCTTTGTACGATGATTTACTTACTATTAAAACTAGTATAAAAGAAAAGCCTTCGGTTAAATTTGTTTTTGAAACTTCTATATACAATAGTATAGGGGAATTGATTATTGATTCTTCTGTAACACTTGTTTTTGTTGATGCTACAACAAAAAAACCGGTTAAAGGTCCGTATGATTTAATCAATAAAATTTCTTCTTATTTTTAATACATTTATATAGGTAAAGTACAATTTGTTTTTCATTTGATGTTAACATTTTTGCTGTTGGTAAGTTTAACTAGTTTGTAAGAACTGTTCTTTCATCAAACTAAAAAATATTTTATTTTCACTTATCATATGAAACACAGAATCACAATGATATTTTTTTTATTGCTTTTTGCAGCAAAATCTTTTGCTTCAGATACTGCATGTGTAAGTAATATTCCTGTAGATTTTAAAATCACCAATGTTATTACACCCAACAGCGACGGTTATAACGATGAGTTCAAAGTGGTGTCGCTCAACTTAAGTGATTTGCATGTTACTATTTACAATCGTTGGGGAGCCTTAGTGCATTCGTATGGCGGCGTAAATGGTTATTGGGATGGTACTTCTTTTGGCACAGTGCTTAGCGATGGTGTGTATTATTATGTTGCTACTTATTCCACTACTTGCAAGCCCAATCAAGTGATGACTTCTGGCGGATTTGTTCAGTTAATTGCTGGTTCGGGAAACTAAAATCTATTTATTTGTTTCTTTCATTAATACTTTATAAGCTTTTAGCATTTGTTCAATATCGCTTATGGCTACTTTTTCGTTGGGCGAATGCACGTTGTCTTCGGGTGCACCAATGAAACACCAATCGAAAGGAAACGGACAATGCTGTAAAACATTTCCATCACTGCCACCAGCCGATTCTACTTCTATTTGATAGATCACTTTGTTTTTATCCAATATCTTTTTGAGTTTATCTAAATAACTTCTCCGAGGTATGCCCGAATCGCGCATTGAAAAAGCAACACCATTGCCATGTTGAACACCCGATGATACCCAAGTGATGTCGCATATCAATGCTTCGCGTACTTTATATTTTTCGCAAATGTGTTTGGCAATAAATTGTGCAGATCCTCCGCCGTGTTCTTCGTAAGTGGAAAATGCAATGATTCCGTTTTCTAAATTTTCTGCGGTTTTTAATGCTACATAAACGCCTAAACGATTGTCGAGATAACACGATTGTATATAAGAATCGTCTTCTCTGAAATCGGGTTTAAATGTTAGTGTTGTGCCACGTTCAATTTCACGATTGTATAAATAAGATAAGTTTCTGTCTTTATCCATGTGCAGTTTACATTCGATAGAACCGTGTTTGTCTTCGCCCACTAAATTGTATCCCGATTTGCTTGCTGGCCCGCCAATTTTAATCAAGTTGTTGGCGTATGCTACCGTGTAGCCAATAGAATCGATGTGCGCAAACATAGCTGTTTTGGGTTTTCCAAAAACTAAAACAACTGTATCTTGAAATTCTTTACCTGCTAAAATTTCAGGAACTACTTTCCATTTTTTGCTTTCCTTCTTGATATAGCTTAGCAAAAATTTAGAAATGTTTTCTTCAGAGCCCGATGGCGCATGAATGGAGCAGAGTGTTTGGAGTAAAGAAAAATTCATGAAGCTAAAATAGAAAAAGAAATTTCTTATCCTTCTATTAATTTCTTTAGTTGATATTCAAATCCTTGTGTTGGACTTTTAGCAGGATAGTAAACAATTTTACCATCAGGAGAAATCAAAATCCATTTCACCAACTGGTTTCTTTCGTAGTTCTCTGTTCTAACATCTTCAATATGATAGTTCATCAACAACTCTTCGCTTTTTTGGTAGTGTAAGAAGGTCCAAGGATAATTGTGCGTGTCTAAAAATTTATCAAATTTTTTAGTGTCGTAATCGGTAGAAATACTCACTACTTCTAGTTTGTCTTTGTATCTTTCTTGCAAGAAACCCAATACTTTTAATTCTTCGGCGTAGCTATTATCGTATGATTTGAAGAAAGAAATATAAACGTATTTTCCCTTGTGTTCACTCAATTTAAATTCGTGATTGGTGCTATCTAACAAAACAATTTCAGGAGCCAAAGTTCCAGGCTGCAATTGAAATATTTTAGCTTTTACATTTTCGGCTACAGCCTTTACTTGCGGGTTTGCAGTCGATTTAATTATTGAATCTAGCAATACTTCTGTTGATTTACTTTGATAAGCTGGATTATTTTGAATCTCTAAACAACTGTAAGCTAAAATTAAATTGGTGAGGTCTTCATTGTAAGGATTTCCAGCAGATAGTTGAGCTAATGTTCCGCGATATTGGCGCGCATTAATGAATGAAACAATATTCTTTTTAGAATCTAAAGCCACTTCGTATTTTAAATAACCTCTAAATAGATTTTGAAAGAGTCCGCAATACTGAATGTTATTCAAATCCATTGGCTGCGCTACGAAATATTTCATTCTCACTTTCTCGGGATGCGCTTTAAATTGTATGCTTTCAAAAGAACCAATGGTGTATTTCAAATATTGTTTAAAATACGGATTTTCGTATTTGTTGTATTTTTCTAAACGCGTGATGAATTTGGCAATTTTTTGTTGTCCGCTCGAATTTGTAAATGTATCTCCATACAACATAAAGAATCTCGCCACTCTGGTATCAAGGTCTTCAATTAAATTATTTAGTTCTGTGGAGTCATTTCCTTTTATAGCAACCGGATAAATTTCTTTGGCTAAAAAGCCTTCTTCTTTAGCAATTTGTTTGCTTAAGGGCGAAATGGCCACTTCATAGGTTTTTCCGGGTTCTACAAACAAGGTTCTTTTGGCTTTACCAAAATCGATGAAGACCATTTTCACTTCATTAACATCGAAGAAAGCGGTGAAATTTCCTTTGTCATCGGTGATGCCTGCATAAACAGCTTCTTTCTTTTTGGTAAGAAAATCGGTAACAATATCTATTCTAAATTTTTGGTTGGGGTAGGTAGGGCCAATGCCTTTGATGGTAACCTCTGCAGCGAAAACATTCAAGCTGAAAAGCACAAGAGCTATGTTCAACAGTCTATACATCTGCACTTACTTCTTTAGGTAAAAATTGACTGGCGTCTCCTCCGTGTTTCAATATATCACGAATAATAATTGAATTTATTGCCGAGTATTTAGGTTCTGTTACCAAATAAACGGTTTCTATTTCTTTGGCAATGGCGTGGTTCATCATGCCTAAGCTTCGCTCGTATTCAAAATCTTTACCGTCTCTTAAGCCGCGTAAAATGAATTTAGCATTTACCGATTTACAAAAGTTAATGGTTAAGCCTTCGTATGACTTCACTTGAACTTTGCTTTCGTTGGCGAATATTTTTTTAATCCAATCTTCTCTTTTCTCTAAAGGAAAAAATCCTTGTTTAGAAGAGTTGTGACCAATAGCTATAATAATTTCATCGAAGAGAGACAAACCTCTTTTTACAATATCTACGTGCCCCAAGGTAATGGGGTCGAAGGTACCTGCAAAAACAGCAATTCTTTTTTCCGACATACAGTAAAGATACGTTTATTCTGAAAAAATATCGAGTGATTTGGTTCTTATCAAATATACCTTGGCGAATTTGAGTTGTTTAAGCGCTTCTTCGCCAATTATTTCAAGGGTTTGTTGTTTTTCTTTATAGGTAAGTTGGGTAAGGTGTTCCCAGTCTCTTTCGCTAGGCACTTGTATCATGGCAACGCACTCTTCAACGCCATATTCAACATTGAGCTTAAAAGAAATCTCTACTTCTTTATCTAGGTAAGAAACGAAGCCTGTTTTGCCTTCTCTAACGAATTTAACGATGGGGTTATGATGCGGCATTAGTTGATGATTTTTACGTTGTGTTTTTTTAATTCCTCCATATAATTTTCTGCTTTGAACTCAGCGGCAGTAAATTCTTTGTCCTTTAATTTGCGTTCTTCTATGCGGCGCAAGCATTTAAGAAATCTTCTTTTATCGTTATCTGTTTTTAAAATTAGTCCGGGAACACTAGCGCTTTTACCATTTTCATCTTTCGCTACCATAGTGAAGTACGAGGAGTTGCAATGTTTCTTTTCACCCGTTTGAATATTTTCTGTTTCTACTCTTATACCCACCACCATTGAACTTTTACCAACATAGTTAACACATGCTTTCATGGTGAGTAATTCACCAATACCAATAGGATTTAAAAAATCTACCGTATCTACAGAAGCCGTAACACAGTAGTGTTTAGAATGTTTTGATGCGCAAGCAAAGGCAATTTTATCCATCAACGACAAGACATAGCCCCCGTGAATTTTTCCTCTGAAGTTAGAGTTAGACGGAAGCATAAGTTCCGACAAAAGGACTTCTGATTCCATCACCGTTTTAAATGTTTCAGGCATAGCGAGAAATTAAAGTTTATCAATGATAAGAAAAAGAATTGTTGTTCTCGCAGAGAATTCTTTATTGCGCCTTCTTTCCAAACTTGGTTTTCAACAATCCTATAATCACTGGTAAAACAGAAACGAATACGATCCCTAAAATTACTTTCTCGTAATGTTTGGCTACCACTTCATTTTCGGCCAAATAATACCCAGCTAAAGTTAAGCCGCTTACCCATAGCGCTCCACCAATAACACAAAACGTTATGTATTTTGGATAGCTCATTTTTCCTACTCCGGCCGCAAAAGGGGCGAAGGTTCTAACGATAGGAACAAAGCGCGCCATAATGATGGCTTTTCCACCGTGTTTTTCAAAGAAGATATGTGTTTTGTCTAAGTATTCTCTTTTGATAAAGCGTTTCAAAAACTTGATTTCAAAAACTTTTTCACCAAATATTTTTCCAACGAAGTAGTTTACATTGTCGCCTAAAATCGCAGCAATAAATAGAAGTGGAATTAATGCCCAAATGTTTAAATCGGGGTTTTGAGCTACTAATAAACCTGCTGTAAACAACAGAGAATCTCCAGGTAGTAACGGTAATGCGATTAATCCTGTCTCACAAAAAATGATCAAACACAATATAAAGTAAAAGAGGGTGTGGTATGAAGCAATCCAAGCTTCCATTATTCCTTTTAATTTTTCAGGGTTTAGTAAATCTAAAATATCTTGTAACATATCGTTAATCTTTAAAATGGTAAATAATCATTCGGCGGTAAAAATAGTATAAAAGTCAAAAGTGAGAAGTTTTTTTTACTTTTGGTTCAAACACTTAGCATTATGGATAGCATTTCGGCAGTAGAATTAAAAGAAAGATTAGACAAAGGCGAGCAAATTCAATTGATTGATGTTCGTGAAGCTTACGAGTTGGATATTGCTAAAATTGGCGGACTCCACATACCCATGAACGAAATATTGGCCAATGTAGATAAAATACCGCGCGATAAAATGGTGGTGGTGTATTGCCGCAGCGGAAAAAGATCGGCATCTGTTATCGGCGCTTTAGAAGAAAGATTCGGTTTCGAGAATTTATACAACCTTGATGGTGGTATTTTAGAGTGGCAGGAAGATGTAGATAATGAAATGGAAAGATACTAATAGGAAGATAAAGAATTGCGTTTTGAGACTTGAAAAGCCTCTTTCATCAAATTGATGAAGGAGGCTTTTTTATTTATAAAATACTGTATTTTTTTTACTCAGTTCGTCATTGCGAGGTACCCCGAAGCAACCTTATAATAAATGAGTAACTAAAACAAAATAGTTTGCTTCTAAGACCGAAACTTCGTTTCTCCTCTTAATATCAAATCTCGCAATGACGCACTGGGTAAAATGACGCACTGTGTTAAAACAATAAGAGCGATGATTAAAAACCATCGCTCTTTTTTATGTTGTATAAAGTACTATCAGTTCAACATCACCGGCATCACCAGCATCAAAATATCTTCATCGGCATTTCTTTCTTCTACAGAAGGAATGATGATACCAGCGCGGTTAGGCGCCGACATCTCGATATTGATGCTGCTGCTGTCCATGTTGCTCAACATCTCAATGATGAACTTAGAGTTGAAACCGATTTCCATGTCGTCACCTTCGTACTGACAAGT
>Ga0208960_1000326_pt1 | contig 26907 bp, 25 predicted proteins | sample GreLakmeON33MSRF_FD_187703 | JGI IMG/M metagenome (GOLD analysis project Ga0208960, IMG submission 187703) | Freshwater lentic microbial communities from great Laurentian Lakes, MI, USA - Great Lakes metaG ON33MSRF (SPAdes) | ecosystem: Environmental > Aquatic > Freshwater > Lake | place: Great... | reverse complement strand
ATATCTCCGGCGCGTTCGCGTTCCGGCTCTATGACGAGCAGGGCTTCCCGCTTGACCTCACCGAGCTGATGGCCCGCGAGCGCGGCCTGACCGTGGATGTGGCCGGCTTCAATACCTTGATGGAGGAGCAGAAGGCCCGCGCCCGTGCCGCGCAGAAGAAGACCGTCATCGAACTGTCCCAAATCGAGACCAAGACGCCCACGCGCTTCCTCGGCTACGACGCGCTGGAGACGCCCGCGCGCGTGCTCGAAGTCGTCGGCCTCAAGGACAAGACCGCCGTGGTGCTCGACACCTCCACTTGCTACGCCGAGATGGGTGGCCAGCTCGGCGACACCGGCGAGTTGACTGGCAGCGGCCAGCTCTGGCGCGTGGTCAACACCCAGAAATCCGGCCACACCTGGCTGCACTTCGTCGAGGGTGGCGACGTCCCCGCCGTCGGCGCGACCGTGACGCTCACCGTCGAGAAGGCCCGTCGCGACGCCATCCAGCGGCATCACACCGTCACGCATCTGCTGCACTGGGCCTTGCACGAGGTCGTGAGCCAGGAAGCCTCGCAGAAAGGATCCTTCGTTGGGCCGGACAAGCTGACCTTCGACTTCAACAGCGCCGCGCTCACGCCCGCGCAGGTCGCCGACATCGAGCGGCTCGTCAACGAGCGCATCGTCGAGAACGCCGGCGTCTCGTGGACCGAAGTCGCGCACGCCGACGTGAAGGCCCGCAAGGACGTGCTGCAGTTCTTCGGCGACAAATACGGCGACACCGTCCGCGTTGTGCAGATCGGCGGTGGCGCGCACAAGCTGGATGGCTACAGCATGGAACTCTGCGGCGGCACGCACACACGCGCGACCGGCGAGATCGGCCTCTTCCGCATCATCGGCGAGAACGCGATTGCCGCCGGCGTGCGCCGCATCGAAGCCGTCGCCGGCCTCACCGCCTTCGACGCGATGCGCCTAGACCGCGAGCTGATCCGCAGCGTCGCCGGCAAGGTGAGTTCGCCCCTTCACGAGCTGGAGAAGAAGATCGACGCGCTCCTCGCGCAGCAGCGGGACTTGGAGAAAGCCCTCAAGGCCGCCGGGCAACGTGAAGCTGCCGGAACTGCCAAGACGTTACTCACGAGCGCCGAGACCGTGAACGGCACGCCCGCCATCATCGCGCACGTCCCCGGCGCGGACGGCGACACGCTGCAGACCATCACCGATGCGCTGAGGAGCCACGGCTTCAAAGGCGTGACCGTCCTCGGCGGCGCGGCAGGCGGCGCAGTCGCCTTAGTCGCCTCCGTGTCCTCCGAGTTCACCGCGAAGGTGCAAGCGGGGAAAATCATCCAGCAGATCGCTCCCATCGTCGCCGGCAAAGGCGGCGGCAAGCCCGACAACGCGCGCGGCGGCGGCAAGGACGCGAGCAAGCTGGACGAGGCGCTGGCCAAGGCGAAGGAGTTGATCGTCTGAGCAAGCTCTGTCGCACGCCGATCTCGTATCTCTCCGGCTTGCCGCGTGCGGCGAAGCCGAAGGAGTCGCCTGTCGCCGTGCTGATTCATCCGAGCCAGTTTCCTCTGGTGATTGAGGAGGCGTTTTGCGCGTCGCTTCAAAGCCGGCGGATGAACCACAAGTTTCATTACGACACGCCTAAGCAGTCCCTGCGCTGGCTGCGGGTGCACGAGGCGTTTTCACCGGCCCGGCAGGACTTGTCTTGTCAGGCGGCCTACGAGTTGAGCGCGGCAGCAGCGGCGCAGTTACTCGGGCAAGGAGACATTGATGTGATCAGTCTCGGGTGCGGCGGAGGACAAAAGGAACTGGGGCTGCTCAGCGCGCTGCGCACCCGCAATCCGGCGAGGCGCGTGCGCTACGTGCCCACGGATGTCAGCGTGAGTCTCACCTTGATCGCGCGCGAGGCGGCCATCGCTGCTGGAATGGCCCCCGCCGATTGCGCGCCCTTGGTTCTCGATCTCGCGCGGGTGGAGGACTGGGGAAACGCGCTGCAATCGGTCCTGCTGCCGGGGGTTCAGCGGGTGGTGACCTTTTTCGGAATGCTGCCGAACTTCACTCCGGCCGAGGCGCTGCCCAAGCTCGCCGGCTTGCTGGAGCCGAAGGATGTGCTGCTGGTGAGCGCGAATCTCGCGCCGGGAAAAAACTACGCCGCCGGAGTGCGAAAGATTCTTCCCTCATATGACAACGCGCTGACCGGCGAGTGGCTGTTCTCAGTGCTCGCGGATCTCGGCGTCGCGCAGGCCGACGGCCGGATGGAGTTCCGCGTGGCGAAGTGCCCCGAGGGAAGTGGCTTGCTGCGGGTCGAAGCCGACTTTGTTTTCCGCAAGGCTTGCACGCTGCACTATGGGGGCAAGGACTGGGGCTGCAAACGCGGCGAGCGGTTTGGACTTTTTTTCTCGTATCGCCACACGCCGGAGCAGTTGCAGGGATTGTTCCTCCAGCACAATTTGTCGATCCAGAGTCAATGGCTCAACTCAGCCGGCGATGAGGGCGTCTTCCTCATTCGATAGACGCGGTTGAAGCCCCCGCGCACGCGGACACTTCACAGCAGGTGCCCGAGCTTCTCCCGTTTGGTTTTCAGATACCGTTCGTTGTGCGGATTGGGCTTCACTCGGATGGGGACTTGCTCAATGACCTTCAGGCCGTAGCCGCCGAGGCCGACGAGCTTCTTCGGGTTGTTGGTGAGCAGGCGGATGGTTTTGAGGCCGAGGTCGCAGAGGATTTGCGCGCCGAGGCCGTATTCCCGGAGGTCCATCGCGAAGCCGAGCTTTTGATTGGCCTCCACGGTGTCGAGGCCCTTCTCCTGAAGTTTGTAGGCCTGAATCTTTGGCCCCAGCCCGATGCCACGGCCTTCCTGTCTCATGTAGAGGATGACGCCGCAGCCGGCGGCGCTGACTTGTTTCATGGCTTGCTGGAGCTGGGGGCCGCAGTCGCACCGGCGCGAGCCGAAGACATCGCCGGTGAGGCACTCGCTGTGGACGCGCACGAGCACGCGCTCGCCGCGGCCCAAGTCGCCTTTCACGAGCGCGATGTGGTGCTGGCCGTCGGTGTGCGAGCGGTAGAGGTGCAGGTCGAAGTCGCCATAATCCGTCGGCATCTTCACGACTTCGATGCGCTCGACAAGTTTCTCTCGCTCGCGCCGGTAGCTGATGAGGTCGGCGATGGAGCAGACTTTGAGCTTATGTTTGCGGGCGAATTTCCGCAGCTCGGGCAGGCGCGCCATGGTGCCGTCGTCGGACATGATCTCGCAGATGACGCCGATGGGCCGGCAGCCGGCGAGGCGGGCGAGGTCCACGGCGGCCTCGGTGTGGCCGGCGCGCTGGAGGACGCCGCCGGACTTGGCGCGGAGGGGGAAAATGTGGCCGGGCTGGACGAGATCGTCGGCGAGCGCGGTCGGGTCCGCCATGACTTGGATGGTCTTGGCGCGGTCGGCGGCGCTGATGCCGGTGCTGACGCCTCGGGCGGCGTCCACGCTGACTTGGAAGTCGGTTTTGAAGGTCTCGCGGTTCTGCGTGACCATGCGCTCGACGCCGAGTTGCTTGAGGCGGTCGCCGGTGGTGGGCACGCAGATGAGGCCGCGACCGAACTTGGCCATGAAGTTGATCGCGGCGGGCGTGGCGTGCTCGGCGGCCATGACGAGGTCGCCCTCGTTCTCGCGGTCGGCGTCGTCCACGACGATGACCATTTTCCCCCGGCGCAAATCGGCGAGGGCGGCTTCCACGGAGTCGAGGGCAGTCTGCATTCCGCGCGGACTCTAGGCGGGGGACGGCGGGTTGCAACAGCGGAGCGGGTTCGGCCAGTCGGCGGGCGCACGTTTGACAGACCCTTGCTCGCCGTTATAGTGCGCGGCCTTTCGTATGAATCGAAACCCTCATGTGGCAGTGGTTGGCGCGACCGGCGCGGTCGGCGTCGAGATGATCAAGACGCTCGAGAAGCGGAATTTCCCGGTGGGCAAGCTCACTTTGCTCGCCTCGGCGCGCTCCGTCGGCAAGCTGTTTCCCTTCCGCGGGCAGGACATCGCCATCACCGAACTGACGAAGGATTCGTTCGCGGGCGTTGACATCGCGCTCTTCAGCGCGGGCGGTGCCATCTCGAAGGAGTTTGCGCCCATCGCGGTGAAGGCCGGCTGCGTCGTGGTAGACAACTCCAGTGTGTTCCGCCAAGACCCGACCGTCCCGCTGGTCGTGCCGGAGATCAACGCCGACGACTGCACGCGGCATCAGGGCATCATCGCCAATCCGAACTGCACGACAGCCATCACGCTGATGGCGTTGTATCCGCTGCATCAAGCATTCGGCGTCACGCGCATCTTCGCATCGAGCTATCAGGCCGTATCCGGCACGGGCGCGAAGGCCCTCGAAGAACTGGAGCGCCAGGTCGACCAGATCGTGAAGAAGCAGCCCGTGACGAAAGAAGTTTATCCCCACCAAATCGCCTTCAACGTCCTGCCGCACGTGGACTCGTTCCTCGCCACCGGCTACACGAAGGAGGAGATGAAGCTGGAGAACGAGGGCCGCAAGATCATGCACCACGCGAAGTTCCGCGCCAGCGTCACGTGCGTGCGCGTGCCGGTGTATCGCGCACACTCGGTGGCGGTGAGTGCGGAGTTCGAGCGGCCCGTGACGGTGGCGGCCGCGCGCGCCGTGTTGCTGAAGGCCCCCGGCCTCGATGTGGTGGATGACCCGGCGAACAAGATTTATCCGATGCCGCTCTTCGCTGCAGAGAAATACAACTGCGAGGTGGGCCGGCTCCGACTGGACTGCGCGTTGGAGAATGGCCTCTGCTTCTGGGTTTGCGGCGACCAGCTCCTCAAGGGTGCGGCGCTGAACGCGGTGCAGATAGCAGAAGTGCTGATGCGCTAAAGCGTTCGAGGAGGGAGATCAACCTCCGGCCTTGCAACGTTTGGCCCGCACCGAAGCCCTTCAATTCACTTTGCCCGCGCGCGTGTGCCCGCTAGCCTCGCGCCGTGTCGGAACCGATTTCCATTATCGTCCCCGTCTTCGAGGAGACTGATAACGTGCTGCCCATGGCTCGTGAGGTGACGGCGGCGTTTGCATCGGTGCCAAACGATTGGGAGTTGGTCTTCGTGGACGACGGTAGCCGCGACGGGACGTGGGAGAAGATTTGCGAGGCGGCCCGGGCGAACCCGCGCGTGCGCGGTGTGCGCCACACACGCAACGCGGGACAGAGCGCGGCCTTGTGGACGGGCATCCAGCACACGAACCGCCCGCTGCTCGCGACGTTGGACGGGGATTTGCAGAACGACCCCGCCGACCTGCCGCGACTTTTGAAGGAGCTCGAGTCCTGTGATTTTGCGTGCGGCTGGCGGCAGAACCGGCAGGACACATTCGTGCGCCGGGTGTCCTCGCGGCTCGCGCGGGCGGCGCGAAGCGCGGCGTTGGGTGCGGACTTCCGCGACACTGGGTGCGCACTGCGGGTGTTTCGGCGCGCTGCGCTGACGGGTGTTTTCGGTTTCAACGGACTGCACCGCTTCCTGCCGATTCTCGTGGCGGGCGGCGGCTTTCGCGTGCGCGAGGTGCCGGTGACCCACCGGGCGCGCGTCGCCGGCGTCTCGAAATATGGCGTGTGGAACCGGCTCGGGCGTGGCCTCTACGATTTGCTGGCCATCGCTTGGTATCAGCGGCGGCGTCTTCAGTCCGTGCCGGTGGAGCATACGGTTGTGCCGCATTGATTTCTTGTGGGGGAATTGGGCGCTTGTCTTCGCCTAGGCCGGTTCCTACGGCTCACTTCACCGGCGGGCAGAGCTCAGCAGGCTCCACACCGCCTTCGCCGCGCGCACATTTGCGCCCGTGGCCCCGAGCGCGCCGATGATGCTCCCCATCTCTGACTGCATCTCCACTCGCCGGGCCGGATTGCGCAGCAAGTCCAGCGCTGCTGCCGCGAGATTTTTCCCGGTCGCAGCGTCCTGCACGAACTCCGGAAACACGACCTTGCCGGCCAGCAGGTTTGGCATGGCGAGGTGGTTGACCGTGACGATGCGTTTCCCAATCTGATACGTGAGCCACGAGGTCTTGTAGAGCGCGACGGTCGGCACTTTGAAAAAGGCACACTCCATCGTGACCGTCCCAGTGGAGGCGAGGGCGATGGTGGCGGCGCACAGGGCCTCCGGGAGGTTGCCCACCTGCACGTCCAGCCCGCGCAAGACTTGGCGGGCGAGGTTACGCGCTTGAGCGAGCGTCGTGCTGGTGGTGTCCGGCAGGTTCGCCTTGTCTATCGCGAAGGGGCGGCAGTGCTGGGCGAACACCGGCAGCAACGCCTCCGACGGCAGCACGACGAGGAAGCCACTGTCCACCTCTGCCGCGATGCGCCGGGCCGCGTCGAGCATCGGCGGCAGGTGACGTGCGAGTTCGCCGGGGCGGCTGCCGGGCAACAGCAGCGTGAGATGCTCGTGTGGCACTGGGCGCGGGCGTGGCTCCGGCTGGCCACGCCACTCAGCAAAGCGATCCAGCATCGGATGGCCGACGAACTCGACCTTCAGTTTCGGCGCGCGTTGCGCATACCAGTCCTTCTCAAACGGAAAGATGGTCAGCAGCAGGTCGTAGTCGTCCGCCATCTTCGTCGCGCGACCGGGGCGCGAGGCCCAGACTTGGGGCGAGACGTATTGCACGATGCGCGGGTTCCACTGGCCCTTCGTGCGCGCAGCGTGTTTGCGCACCGCGCGGGCGAATCGGCGGTTGAAGCCGGAGAAATCCACACAGATGAGCAGGTCGGGCTGCTTCGCCACCGCCAACTTCAGCAACTTGTCAAAGATGCGCCGGAACTGGCCGTAGCTCTTGATGGCCTCCCACAGCCCGATGACCGCGTGCTGCGTCATGTCCACCGAGAGTTCCACGCCCGCAGCCGCCAGATTCGGTCCGCCCGCGCCGAAGAAATGCAGATCAGGCTTCGCGGGATGACAGTGGAATTCCGCCTCCGCGCGCAACGCCTGCACCAGCTCCGCCGCCAGCGCGTCGCCGCTCGGCTCGCCGGCAATCACCATGATGTTCGTCTCGGCCATGCGCTCAGTCGTGTTTCGCGGCGAGGCGTTCCGCCATTGCATTCCCCGCGAGCCAACCCGTCGTCCATGCCGCCTGAAAGTTGAAGCCGCCCGTGATGCCATCAATGTCCAGCAGCTCGCCCGCGAAGTAGAGTCCGGGGCAAACCCGGCTCGCCATCGTCTTGAAATCCACCTCCGCCAGCCGCACGCCACCGCACGTCACGAACTCCTCCTTGTTCATGCTCTTGCCCGTCACGGTGAACTCCGACTCCACCAGCAGCCTCGCCAGCGTGTGCAACTGCGCCTTGTTCAGCCCCGCCCACTGCGTCTGCGGCGCGATGCCCGCCGTCGTCACGAGCCGCTCCCACAGCCGCGATGGCAGCCCGCCCAGTGCCACGTTGGAAACCTGCCGCGCCCCCGTCAGCCCGCGCTGCGCCTGCGCGAGCGCGATGACGCTGTCGAAGTTGTGCTCCGGCAACCAGTTCACGCTCAGTGAAAAAGTGTAAGCAAACGCCGCCAACTCGCGCGCGCCCCACGCCGACAGCCGGAGAATCCCCGGCCCGCTCAAGCCCCAGTGCGTGATGAGCACCGGCCCCGTCTCCTTCAACTTCGTCCCCGCCACACTCACCGTCGCCCGCTCCACCGCCAGCCCGGACAAACCTTCCAGCCGCTTGTCCGCGATGTGAAACGTGAACAGCGACGGCACCGGCGGCGCCAGCGTGTGCCCGAGCGACGCCGCCAAAGTATCCGCTGCCTTCGCCCCGCCGGTGGCTAGCAACAGCGCATCGCAAACCAACCGCTCGCCATTGGAGAACGTAAGTTGAAATCCACCCTCAGCCCACCGCTCCACCCGCTCCACGCCACAGCCCGTCCGCAACTCCACCCCCGCCGCCCGCGCCGCCTGCGTGAGGCAGTTGATAATCGTCTGCGATTGGTCCGTGGTCGGGAACATCCGCCCATCCGCCTCCGTCTTCAGCACCACGCCGTGCGCCTCGAACCACTTCACCGTGTCCGCCGCCTGGAACCGATGAAACGCCCCGATGAGCGCCGGCCCGCCACGCGGATACCGCTTGGCCAGCTCCTTCGGCTCGAAGCACGAATGCGTCACGTTGCACCGCCCGCCACCGGAGACTTTGACCTTCTGCAAAAAGTGCGCCCCCCGCTCCAGCACAATGACCGAGCCGCGACCCTGCAACGCCTCCGCGCAGGTGACGGCCCCGAAGAAACCCGCCGCTCCACCACCGACGACGACCACCTTGGTTGATAGTGTATTGTTCATGAACCACAAAGGAACAGTGCTCATCTCTGTGTCATCTGTGCCTCTGTGGTTAATTCCGCCCTCCGAATCTGGCTCGTAATCTCAAACGCCACGTCCAGCGCATGCTTGGCTGACGCGCCGCTGACCTTGGGCGTCCGCCGCTCGCGGACGCACTCGACGAAGTGCTCCAGCTCCAGCTTGAGCGGCTCGTCCTTCGCGATGGGCACCGGCTCGCGCACGATTTTCTTCCCGGCGAACTCGCTCACGATGGTGGAGTCGTTTGCGGCCAGCAGCTTCTTGAACAGCGAGCTTTCCGACTCGCCATCGCGGGCAAGCCGGAAGATGAAGCCTTTCTGCTCACGGTAATCCAGCGAGATGTAGCTGGGCTGTGCGCCGCCGCTGAACACGCGGATTTTCCGCAGCCGCTCCGGGCTGATGCGGCTGGCGGTGAGGTTCGCCACGCAGCCGTTGGCGAAGCGCAGCCGCGCGTTCGCGATGTCCTCGGACTTGCTCAGGACGGGAATTCCCACGGCGTCCACGCTCACCAAGGGCGATTTCACAAACGCCAGCACCACATCAAGGTCGTGAATCATCAGGTCCAGCACGACGCCGATGTCCGTGCTGCGCGCGGGGAAAGGCGAGAGGCGGTGGCACTCGATGAAACGCGGCTCCGGCGCGGCGGTTTCGAGGTAGCTGAAGACGGGGTTGAAGCGCTCGACGTGGCCGACTTGCAGCACGAGCTCGCGGTCGTGGGCGAGCTTCACCAGCTCCGCCGCCTGGTCGGAGCGCTCGGTCATCGGCTTCTCCACGAGCACGTGGCGACCCAACTCCAGCAACGTCTTGGCGATGTCGAAGTGCGTCGTGGTGGGTGTGACGATGCTCAACGCGTCGCTCGCGGCGGCGGCCTCGGCGATGGAGGCGAAGGCGCGTGTCCCGTGCGCGGCGGCGTGCTTGCGCGCGGCCTCGGGATTCGCATCGAAGACGCCGGCGAACTCCACCGCAGCGGTGCGGGCCAACTGAGCGTAGAGCCGGGCGTGTTCCTTGCCCAACGAGCCAGTGCCGATGACGGCGACGCGGATTTTTTCAGCAGACACGAGTGGAGTGTGCCATTGCGGATCCGCTCCTGACAACGCACGGGTTTGCGCTGCGGAACGCCATGAGAATGCGCGGCCGCCTCGGAGTGCCTGACCGCGCCATAGCCTCAGGCGCGCGGCGCGAGCTTCTTCTCCACTGGCACCTTGTCGAGGACAGCGAACTTGGGCAGACCGCCTTCCATCGGCAGATGCAGGTTCCCCTCGATCAAGGGACGCGCATACTCGATGAACTTTTCGTTCGGTAGGAAACCATCCTCGGTGATCCAATCGCGCGGGAGGAAATGCTCGACGTTGGCGATGTCATTCAACGGCTGGAGATCGGTCGCCCAACGGTAGGGCTGGCTCGAGAGCCGGACAATTTTCACCATGTAACCGCTCTTGCCGCCGACCGCCGCGCGCACGGCGGTCTCGCCGCAAGCCACGGCCTCCAGCACGTCCGTCTCGCTGGCGAAGTGCGCGGCGGCGCGTTGCGCGTAGCCGAGCTTCACCGTGCGGGTCTTGAGGTTCAGCTTCGCCTGCACGATCTCCGCGAGCCGGTCCGCAGCCCCGCCCAACACCGCGTGGCCAAAGGCATCCACGCGCGACTTGTCCACGCCGATCTCTTCGCCCACCGCGTTCTTCAAGCCCTCGCCTACGACGACGATGCAATACTTGAGGCTGGCCACCGTCTCCTTCACCCGCGCAAGGAACTTCTCCTGCTCGAACGGCACCTCGGGCAGCAGGATGATGTGCGGCGCGTCCGTGGGCTGGCGCTTGGCCAGCACGGTGCCGGCGGCGATCCACCCGGCGGCGCGGCCCATCACCTCGATGATGCAACACGAGCCGTCGTCCGTGGCCATGCTGCTCACGTCGAACGCGACCTCCATGACGGTGACTGCGTTGTATTTGATGACCGAGCCGTAGCCGTTGCAGTGGTCTGTGTGCGGGAGGTCGTTATCAATCGTCTTGGGGATGCCGATGCAGCGCATCTCCCACCCGCGCTTCACGGCTTCCTCGTGAATCTTGTTTGTCGTGTCCTGCGAATCATTGCCGCCGGCGTAGAAGAAGAACCGGATGTTGTGCGCCTGAAAGACGGCGAAGAGCCGGTCCATCTCCCGCGCGGCCTTCGCGGGTTGCTGCTTGAAATCCACCTTGTAGCGGCACGTGCCCAGCGCGGCGGCGGGCGTGTGTTTCAGGCCGGCGATGGTCTTGGCCTTCTCCTCGTTCAGGTCAATGAGCGTCTCGTTGAGGATGCCGAAGATGCCGTTCAGCCCGCCATAAATCTCCTCGATGCACCCGTGTCGGCCCGCCTCCTGGATGACGCCCGCGACGCTGGCGTTGATGACGGCGGTGGGGCCGCCGGACTGGGCGACGAGCAAATTACCTGTGAGTTCAGTCATAAAAATGTGGCGTGCGCGGACATTGTTCTGCCTGGAAATTCAGGAAGTGGAAGCCGCCCAGCACGAGCGGGGCGCACCCTGCCAACCGACCGGAATGGTGTCAAAGGAGGATTTGAGCAGCCACTTCAGCGGGCCGCATTCGGGCACTGCCCCGGAGAGAACGCCTCCGGGCCGCAGCGGGTGAATCGCGCGCGGGCGTGAAGTTCACAGCCCGCTGGCTTCGTGCGCCTTGTCCTACTACAATCCGGCTTTTTCCTTTGCGGCCCCGCGTCTGGCCGCTAGAACCTTGCCCGCTAAAATAACGAACATCCCTATGTCATCACGTCTTGCCAACAAGTGGGTTCTCATCACCGGAGCTTCCAGCGGGTTCGGAGCGGCCGCCGCCCGCGCGTTTGCCGCGGAGGGTTGCAACCTCATCCTCGGCGCACGGCGCACGGATAAGCTCGAGGCCGTCGCCGCCGAGGCCCGCAAGCTCGGCGCGCCCAGCGCGGTCTTCCACAAACTCGACGTGAGCGACACGAAGAGCGTGAACCGCTTCGCCGAGTGCATCCCCGCCCTGACGCCGCAGATTGACGTGCTCGTCAACAACGCCGGCGGCGCCCACGGCATTGACACCGTGGCCAACGGCAAGGACGCGGACTGGGAGGCGATGGTGCAGGTGAACCTGCTCGGCGTCATGCGCGTGACCCGCGCCATCCTGCCCTACCTGGTGAAGAACCCCGGCAGCTACATTCTCAACATCGGATCGGTGGCAGGCCGGCAGGCTTACGAAGGCGGCTCGGTTTATTGCGGCGTGAAGGCGGCGGAGATCATGATCACCCGCTCGCTGCGGCTCGAACTCAACGGCACCGGCGTGCGCGTGGGCACCATTGACCCCGGCATGGCGGAGACCGAGTTCTCAATGGTCCGCTTCAAGGGCGACGAACAACGCTCGAACAAAGTTTACGAAGGCGTCGAGCCCCTCACGGCCAACGACATCGCTGAAATCCTTGTCTGGTGCGCCAGTCGCCCTGCCCACGTGTGCATTGATGAGCTGCTGGTGAAATGCACGGATCAAGCGGCGGTCCACAAACTCCATCGCCGTCCGGTGGCGAAGTAGGCGCTAATCAGTCGGCGGGATGATCCGCAGCAATTGCACCACGTCCTCGTGGTTGCGCTTCGCCGCCAGCGCGCTCGCCGTCTGGCCGGAGACATCAACGAAAGTCGGGTCGGCTTTGCGTGCGAGCAGCAGCTTCACCGCTTCCGTGTGCCCTTGCTGCGCAGCTTGATGCAACGCGGAATGACCCTGACGGTCGCGCACGTTCACCTCCGCACCGCCATCCAGCAGCCGTTTGATCACCTCCACGTGCCCACCGGTGGCGGCGCGATGCAGGGCGGTCTCCCCGAGGTTGTCCACGGCTTTCAAATCCGCGCCGCCGCGTAGCAGCGCCTCGATGGCGGGCAGCGAGCCGCGCACCGCTGCATGGAACAGGGGCGTGACGCGCTGGCGGTTGCGCTGATTGGGGTCTGCCTTCATCGCTAGCAGCGCGTTGATGATGTCCGGGACGCCCGCGAACGCCGCGCCATGCAGCGGCGTGTGGTCGGCGAAATCGGTCGCGTTCACGTCCGCCCCGTGTTTGAGGAGAAGTTCCACGAGCGGCAGGCCGGCCTGCGCGCAGGCGAAATGCAGTGGCGTGCGGCGCAAGTCGTCGTGGCCCTGCACCATCGTCGGGCTTTGCTTGACCAGCACCTCCGCCTCGGCGAGCTGGTTCTTCAGTGCGGCATGGCGCAGTGGCGCGGAGCGGGAGATCGCCGTTTCCTTCGCGCCTCGCTCCAATAGCAACACGACCATGTTCGTGTGGCCGCGATCCACCGCGACCGAGTAGGGCGTGCCGCCGTAGTTGTTCGTCGCGTTCGGGTCCGCGCCCTGATTCAGCAGGAGCTGCACGACATCCACGTTCGGTTTCTGGCCGGAGACAGCGAGGTTCAACGCTGTCTGGCCGTAGGCATCGCGCGCGTTGACGAGGTGCGGCGTCTCGCGCAATCGCGCGCCGAGCTCGGGCAACTCCGCCTTCTGGGTCAAGTAGCGGAGACGCGCGGCGCGCGAACGGTCGTCCTCCCGCGCGCCCGCTTTGAGCAACAGGTCCGCCGTCTTCCGCTTGTTCATCTCGCGGGCCACGGAAAGAGGCGTCTCGCCCCGGAGATTCGCCGGCGGGTTCGGGTCCGCGCCGAGCTGGAGCAGCAGCGGCACCATCTGCGGGGACTGGCCCAGGAAGGCCGCGACGTAGAGCGGGGTATCGCCTTTTTCGGTGCGCTCGTTGACGCGCTGGGGGTCGGCCTTGAGCAACTGCTTCACGCGCTCAATGTCGTGTGCCATGACGGCATTGTGGATATCTCCCGCAGGCAACGCCACCGGTGGCACCTCGGGAGTGGCTGGAGCCGGGGCGGCGGTGGACTTCTGCGGTGCGGGTTTGCAGGATACGAGCGTCCCGACCAGCGCAGCCAGTAGGACAGCCGCCCAGATGAACCGGCCGTTCACGAAACGTATCCCGAAATGCTGCGGACTTGGTCTGATCATGCGCGTTGGAATCGGACGTGTCGCCGGCGCGCCGGGTAGCTCAGGAAAAACCCGCACGCGCTACTTCTTGGCGGCATCGGGAGCGACCGGCTTGGGCTGCGTCGTCACAGGAAAGCTGTCCGTGCGGAACGGGTGCGCGGGCAGACCGTCCTTGTTCCAGAGGTTGACCACCGGGTAGTTCGCCCAGCCGAAGCGGACGGCGGTGGGCTGCTTCACGGCGGAGTTGGACAACTCAATCTTGTCCTGGCCAACAATCTTCGCGTTGGCCCATACGAACTTGCCGTCCGCACCCGCGATGGAGAAGCCCTTCAAGTCGCTGCCGCGCGCTTCGAGGCCTTTACCTGCGTCGCCAAAAGTCACGACCGCCTTGCCGCCGCCAAAGCTCGCGCTCTTCAAGGTCGGGCCGCTGGCGACGATGTTTTCTCCGTAGGTCAGCTTCCGGGCCACCAGTGCGAGCCGCGCGCCAACGGGTTCCTTCTTTGTCGGGTGGATGTCCGTTTCATCCCCGACGTCGGTGATGACCACGGTGCCCGCGTTGCCGACGTTCTTGCTCGCGACGATTTGCGCCTCGCGCAGTTCGGCCCAGTTGCTGTCCGCTGGCTCGGGCAGAATCTTCGTGAAGGGTGCGAGTTGGACGGTGAGGAAAGTGAAGCTCCCTTGCGCCCAATCCTGCCGCCAGTTCTGGATCATGTCCGCGAAGAGCGTGCGATACTGCCACGCGCGCCCAGCGTTGGACTCGCCCTGATACCAGATCGCGCCCTTGATGCCGAAGGGCAGGAGCGGGTGGATCATCGAGTTGTAGAGTTCAGTCGGACGCCACGGCTCACGCGGCGCTTGGGGCAGCGTCTTCGCACCGGCCTGCTTGGCTTTCGCGAGCTGTTCGGGGAAGCGGGTCTTGGCCGTCTCGAAGTTCTTCATCGCGACCTGGTAGCTGTCGAGAATGTCCTGCTTGTAGCCCGGATTTCCCGCCAGCACGCGCTCACTCATCCACACCTCGGCGGGCGAGCCGCCCCAGCTCGTGTGGATGATGCCCACCGGCACGCCGCGCGCCGTCTGCAAGTCGCGCCCGAAGAAGTAGGCGACCGCCGAAAAGTCCGGCGTCGTCTCCGCGCTGGCGACGGTCCACTGCGGTTTGGCGTTGTTGTATTGGCCCTGAATGTCCGCGACGGGCGCGGGCGCCTTCACGCGCGGCACGTAGAAAAGGCGGAGGTTGGGGTTCGCGGACGCGGCAGCGGCAGCCTGCCAGTTCGCGGACTGGCGAAGCGCCCACTGCATGTTCGACTGGCCACTGGCGATCCACACCTCGCCGACCACGACGTTCTTGAGCTCGACGCGGTTGTTGCCGATGACCAGCAGGTTCGCGGGCGTCGCGTTCGCCTTCATCGTGGCGAGCTTCACCTGCCACTTGCCGTTCTTGGCGCGCGTCTGCACGACTTGATCGCGGTATTGCACGACGACCAACTCGCCCTCGTCCGCCCAGCCCCAAACCGGCACGCTGATGCCCTGCTGGAGAACCATGTGGTCGGAGAAAATGACCGGCAACTTGACGTCCGCGCGCATGCACGAGGCGGTGGCGATGAGCGCGAAGGCGGCGAACAGCGCCGAAGCGGAAGTGTGAAACGAACGTTTATGCATGGCGGAATTACCCGCGAAGGCCGGCAGTGCGTCAACCGGAAAGACTGGCTTCCCGCCTTCCCGTCCCCGCGCATTGACCTCACCCCGCGCCTCTGTTGTCATCCGCCCATGGCAAAAAAGAATTCCCGCAAGCCCCTCAAGAAAGTCCTCATCCCCATCGGCGACGCCACGGAAGTCATGGACACGCTGTATCCCATTTTTCGCCTGCCGGAGGACGGCTTCGAGGCCGTCGTGTGTGGTCCGGAGGCGAGGCTCTATCACGGAGTGCTGCACGAGATTCCGCCCACCGCCCAGGGCGAGCCGAAGTGGGACATCACGCGCGAGAGCGCGGCCTATCACGTCCGCGCCACTATCGCCTTCAAAGACATCAACCCCGAGGAGTATTGTGGCCTCTTCATCTCCGGCGGGCGCGCGCCGGAATACCTGCGCTACGACCAAGACCTGCTCCGCATCACGCGGCACTTCTTCGCGGCGAACAAACCCGTCGCCAGCGTCTGCCACGGCATCGAAATCCTCACCGCTGCCGATGTCATCCAGGGCCGCACCGTCACCACCGTCGCCAAGTGCCAGCTCGACGCCGAGCAAGGCGGCGCGAAATACGTGAACGAGCGCGTCGTCGTGGATGGCAACCTCGTCTGCTCCCGCGTGTGGATGGACAACACTTGGCTGATGAAAGAGTTCATGGCCCAGCTCAAAAAGTATGTTGGCGAATAACTCTCCAAGCCGGCGGCAGTTTCTCCAAACCGCCGCCCTCGCAGCGCTGGCCAGTTCTGCTTCAGCCGCTGCCCCGGTCCGCCGCGTCGGCCTCGGCTTCAGCCTTTACGGGATGAAGACACTGCCCGTCGAGCAAGCCATCCGCGTCTGTGCGGAAACCGGTTTTCACGACGTTGAGTTCGCGCTCAATCCCGGCTATCTGACCGAGCCAAAGCTGCTCTCCCCCGCGCAGCGCAAGGAAATCTGCACGCAGCTCGGCTCGCTCGGACTGCGCCTCACTTCGCTGATGGACAACCTCCATCTCACCGCTGATGAGCCAACGCACGCGACGAACCTGGAGCGCATCAAGTCCGCCGCACAACTCGCGCATGACCTCGCGCCCGACGCGCCGCCGTTGCTCGAAACCGTCATGGGCGGCAAGCCCGCCGAGTGGGACAAGGTGAAAGCACAGATGGCCACGCGCCTCGCCGACTGGGCCAAAGCTGCAGCCGCCGCCAAAATCACCCTCTGCATCAAGCCGCACGTCGGTGGCGCCGCGCACCTGCCGGAACACGCGCTCTGGCTGCTCGATCAGGTGAAGCACCCGTCTGTGAAGCTCGCCTACGACTTCAGCCACTACCAACTGCGCGGCCTCGACCTCGGCAAGAGCCTTGCCGCGCTGCTGCCGCACACGGCGTTTATCCATGTGAAGGACGCAATCGGTGACGCAGCGAAGTTCCAGTTCGCACTGCCGGGCGAGGGGACGATTGACTACGCGGATTACTTTCGCCGCCTGAAAGCCGCGAACTGGCAAGGCTCCGTGTGCGTGGAAGTCAGCGGCCAAATCTTCGGCAAGCCCGGCTACGACCCCATCGCCGCCGCGAAAAAGTGCCACGCCGCTCTCTCGCCCGCGTTCAAGTCAGCGGGCCTCTGAGCTTCACAACCGCTCCGCCAGCGCCGCGCTGCTCGCGGCCATGACTTCCTTGTGCAGCGAGTTCCCGTGCGCATCAATCGTGACGACGGCGGGGAAGTTCTCGATTTCCAATTCCCAGATGGCCTCGGGCGAGCCGAACTCCTCGGCGAAATACACGTTGCGCACCCGCTTCACGCACTCGGCCAGCACCTGTGCTGCGCCGCCGATCGCGTGCAGATAAACGCAGCCGTGTTCCTTGCAAGCGGCGAGCGTCTTCTCGCCCATGCCACCCTTGCCGATGACCCCGCGCACGCCGAAGTCGCGGATGATCTGCCACTGATACGGCTCCTCACGGATGGACGTGGTGGGGCCGGCGGCGGTGCATTTGTAGGAGCCGTCAGGCTGCTGCATCATCACCGGGCCACAGTGGTAGAGGATGCCGTCGCGCAGCGAGACGCCCGGCGGCAGCGCGCCGCCCTCGTGCAGATACTTATGCACCGCGTCGCGCCCGGTGAAGACGACGCCAGAGATGAGGACCTCCTCGCCGACTTTGAGCGCGCGGACCTGGGCTTCGGTGAAGGGGAATGAAAGTTTGGTCATCGCAATACTTGAGCTGGTTCATGGCTTCTGGCTCGCCGGTTTGTCATTCAGCGCCAGCACGGCTTCCTCGGCGTGCTCGCGTTCCCTCGCCGCCACAATCTGGCGCAGTTCCTCCGCGTTACGAACCACAGGTCCGGGATGCGGGTGCGCCGCTTCCCATTTCCGCAAATTCTCAAAAAAGCGGTCCGCATCGTAACCGGCTTCAGCGGCCAATTGATCTTTGATCCGCCAGACTTCTTCGAGAATCGGATTGCCTTTCATGCGCTCATTCTCCTGCAAGCTCGATGGGAGTGCAAACCTCCGGTAACACCAGCCCATGTCCGGCCATGAATTTCCGAACCCGACCGAGCAAATGCGGATTTGCCAGATGCCGGCAGTTCCATGTGAGCAGAATGTCCACCCGATGTTGGGATGCCACGACCGCATGAATGGCATCAGACGCTGCCGCAGGGGGAAGAATCTGGTCGGCCAGAATCGCGCGAGCCAGGTCGCGCGCAGAATCCGCCACCGCCAGCACCGTTAACCCGGCCAGCGCCTCCACGCGACGACGGCTCATCTCCGCATCACCCAGACTCGCCTCCCGCCAGACCTCCGACGAGGTCACGCAATGGTAACGCTGCCGCTCGTCCTGCCACCACTGGCGGGTGAGTTGCTGGTGCGCGGCGAGGATGGAATCCCGGCTCGGATTCGCCACCAGGTAACTCACAACGGTCGTCTCGATGTAAACGGTTTCCATCGTTCAATGAACCGCGTCGCGCCTAGTGATGACGGTGCCCGAGATGGATACCTCCTCGCCGACTTTGAGCGCGCGGACCTGGGCTTCGGTGAAGGGGAAGGTGAGAGAAATCATAATCGAATTAGTAGAGCCAAGAGTGGATCGCGCCCTCGGCTCCCAGCGTCACGCCCTGCCGGCGATACGCCCAGCACATGTAGCTCACGCTCACGAAGAACGACGCGGGCACGCGGTTGGCCGCGCAGATTTTCACGCCGAGCAAGGTCGTCTTGCCGCCGAAGCCCATCGGGCCAATGCCCAGTTCGTTCGCGGTCTTCAAGATGTCTTGCTCCAGCGCGTCGAGTTCCGGATTCGGGTTGCGGTCGTCGAGGAGGCGGAGGAACTGCTGCTTGCTGAACTCGTAGCCCGTCGCGCGGTCGCCGCCGATGCACACGCCGAGGATGCCCGGCCCACAGCCCTTGCCCTGCGCCTGGAGCACGGCGTCGAGGATGGCTTTGCGGCAGCCGTCGAGGTCGCGGTTGGCGTGGAGCTTCTCGGCGGGCAGCGAGTATTGCGCGCCGACGTTCTCGCAGCCGCCGCCCTTGAGCACGAGCCGCACGGAGATTTCCGGCGAGCGATGCTGGTGGAAGTGGATGGCCGGCGCGCCGGGGCCGAGGTTGGTGCCGTCGTTCTTGCCGGTGAGGGAATCCACGGAGTTCTGCCGGAGAAAACCCAGCTTGGTCGCCGCCTTCACGGCCTCGCGCGCGGCCTCCTCGAAGGCGACCTGATCGAAGCCGACGGGGCACTCGATGTAGAAGATCACGCTGCCGGTGTCCTGGCAGATGGGCTGGGACTTGCGCTTTGCCAGCTCGATGTTCTGCTCGATGATCTTCAGCGCGCTGGCGGCGATGGTGCCCTTCTTCTCGTTCTCCAAGGCGGTGACGAGCGCGCGGTTCACGTCGTCGGGCAGCTCGGCGGAAGCCCGGCGGATCAGCTCAACCAGCGAGTCTTTCAAAGCGTTCATGCACGGGCACGGTAGGAAGCGGGCAGGGACGTGTCAACGTGGCGGGCAGGCCGCCGCAGTCCAGACGTAGCGCGCACACGGTTACTACTTCCCCTCCGGCAGCCGGCCCGGTTCGCGCACGCCACTTCCTTTGCGTTGCGTGAGCGAGTCGCCGAGTTCTTCGCGCGCCTTCTCCGCGAGGGCGAGGAGGCTCTGGACAACGGCTGGATTGGAGGCCGCAACGTCGGACTTTTCGCCCACATCGGCGTGCAGGTCGTAGAGCTGTGGCTCGGTGATTTTGGCGGGTGCATATTTTGCCGGGATGCCGTCCTTGCCCCCGGGCTGGCCCGCCAGCGTGCGGAAGCCGTGCGGCAGTTGCAGCTTCCAACGGCCATCGGGGGTGAACATCGCCTGCAGCTCGTTCTGTGCGTAGTAACTCCAATAGGCCTCATGCGGGTTCTTCGCGCCGGGCGTGCCGGCGAGGAGTGACCAGACGTCGAGACCATCAATCTTGTGCTCCGGAAGTTTCGCGCCGATGAGCTGCGCAAAGGTCGGCAGCAGATCAATGGTCATCAGCATCTCGCCGCTGCTCGTGCCGGCGGGGAGCTTGCCCGGCCAGCGCATGAGGCACGGGACGCGCGTGCCGCCTTCCCACGCCGTGCCCTTGCCCTCACGCAACGGCCCCGCGCTGCCGGCGTGCGTGCCGTAACTCAGCCACGGGCCGTTGTCGCTGGTGAAGACGACGAGGGTGTTGTCATCGAGGCCGTGCTTTTTCAACGTGTCGAGAACTTGCCCAACGGACCAGTCAATCTCCTGAATCACGTCGCCGTAAAGGCCCGCGCCGGACTTGCCCTTGAACTTGTCACTCACGAAGAGGGGCACGTGCGGCATCGAGTGCGCGAGGTAGAAAAAGAACGGGCGGTCCTTGTTCCGCTCGATGAACTTCACCGCGCGCTCGGCATACCACGTCGTCAGGTTCGGCTGCTTCTCCGGCGTGATGTCGGGGTCAATCACCTTGTCGCCCTCGATGAGCGGCAGGTTCGGGTAACTGCCTTTCTTCGCCTCGGGGTGGTGCGGCCACATGTCGTTGGAGTAGGGCAGGCCCAAGTATTCGTCGAAGCCGTGCCGCACCGGGAGGAACTGCGGGTGATGGCCGAGGTGCCACTTGCCCGCCATGCCAGTGGCGTAGCCCTTCTGCTTGAAGACCTCGGCCATCGTCATTTCGTTCGCGTGGATACCGATGCGCGAGCCGGGCCCGAGCGCACCGTGAATGCCGACGCGGTTGTTGTAACAGCCGGTGAGCAACGCGGTGCGCGACGCGGAACAGACCGCCTGCGAGACATGGAAGTTGGTGAACTTGCGGCCTTCCTTCGCCATTCGGTCGAGGTGCGGCGTGGTGTAAGACTTGCAGCCGAACGGCCCAATGTCCGCGTAGCCGAGGTCGTCGCAGAAGATGACGACGACGTTGGGCGGCCGCGGCGCGGGTGCGGCGGAGGCGGAGGCGATGAGGACGAATGCGGCGACGAGTGTGCGAAGTAATGTAGTCATGGTGTGTGCGGTTAGCGGTGGGTTCAGTAATCTTGGTAGCGCGCGTGCCCAGCGGCGACGAGGGCGTCGTTGACGTTCACGGGCACTGCGTTGGGCTGCTCCAGCCAGACCTCGGCGAGGTAGCGGCCATATTTCTCGCGCCGGTCTTTGACGGTTTGCAGGAGCACGGCCTTGCCCTCGACGAGGGACTTGAGATGGTCGCGCGCGGCCTTGCCTTTCACCTCGTCCGCGCCGCGCAGTTCCGGCGTGTTGATGCGGTGCAGGCGCAGCTTCTCGCCGCGCACCCAGACACCGAGGCCGAGGTCAATGTCCGCTGTGCAAGTGTCGCCGTCGTAAACGGAGGTGACGTGGGCGCGATACTGGAAGAGCTGCGTGGGCGGCGCAGTGGTGGGAGTTGGAGAGGGCATGGCGGCAGCGTAGAAAACTAGCAGCGAGGGAACAAGTGCGATTCTGCAGCACGGTTCACGGCCTCGACTTCGCGCTGCCGCCCGCCCCATTCTCCACGTATGAATTACTGGCTCGTGAAATCCGAACCGGCGGCCTATTCGTGGGCAGCCTTTGTGAAGGACGGCGGCACGGCGTGGACGGGGGTTCGGAATTTTACCGCGCGCCTGAACTTGCGGGCGATGAAGCGCGGCGATCGCGTGTGTTTCTATCACAGCGTCACCGGCAAGGAAGTGGTCGGCATCGCGCAGGTGACGCGCGAGGCGTATCCCGACGCGACGGCGGAGGAAGGCGACTGGTCGTGCGTGGACCTCGCGCCGGTGAAGGCGTTCGTGAAACCCGTCCCGCTCGAAGTCATCAAGTCGGATGCTTTGCTAGCCGGCATCCCGTTGGTTCGACAGTCACGCCTCTCGGTCTCGCCGCTGACGAAGGAGCAGTTCGCCCGCGTGCTGGCGCTGGGTGGGACAAAACTTTGAGCGGACACGCGGGGCTGTGGGAGCTTGCGCCATGAACTGCCGACTTCATCTCGCGTTGGGCGCAGCGGGGCTTTACCTCGGAGTGGCGTGCGGAACGACGCGGACAGAGTGAACCCCACCGGCGACCTCCCGTTCAGGCCTTGTATTCCACGAGCACGCCGTATTCCGTAACCGGGGTGGTGGTCTCCTTGCCCTCGGCATCCATCGACTTGAGCTGCTGCGTGTATTGGATGCCGGTGAGACCGACGATGTCGTCCTCGGGATGCTGGGCGAGGAAGCTGGACACAGCCTCGTCGAAGCTGTCCTTCCCATCCTTCACGTGCTCATGATGGCGGAAGGATTTCACGCGCAGCTTCTTGACGGTCTTGGCCGCAACATTGAGCGATTGGGAGGCGTTCTTGATGATCTTCGCGTCAGGGAAGCTGCCTTTCGGGATCACTGGAATGCCATCCTCCTCGGCCTCCTCTGCCGCGTTGCTGCCGCTGGGCGTGGGGATGATGAGGACGTCCTTGCACCCAGGGCACTCGACCTCCTGGCCAATATTAGACTCGTCAATGCTCAGTTCGAGGTTGCAGAAGGGGCATTTGAAGGAGAATTCAGCCATAGCGCGCGTGTGGTTTTCTGTGTTGGCCGAGACATTAAGCGCGGGCACGCGGCCAATCTAGCCAAAAGTGCTACGGGGTCTATTACGCAAGCCCGCTGGGGTGCCTCCCATTCCCGCTGGCCTTCGAGGGAGCCGCCCCGTAGCCTCCTCCCGATGGCTGCACTGCCCCGACCGGAAGTCATTCTCACTCACGAAAGCGACCTCGACGGGTTACTCTCAGGCCTGCTCTTGAAGCGGCTGTCGCGAACACTCTTTGACACGGATGTGCGGCTGGAGGCGCATCATTACAACACTTGGAAACAGCGAATCCTGCGCGAGCGCTCCGCCTGGGTGAGCGACTTTTCCTTCGAGACACGCATGGACCGGACGGACTGGCTGGTGATCGACCACCATGCGACTGAAACCCCGGCGAAGCAGGCGCAGCTCATCCACGATCTCCGCAAGTCCGCGAGCCTGCTCTGCTACGAGCTGTGCTGCGCGCACGGACTCGCCAATCCCGACCTGGATCGCCTCGTGCGCCTGAGCAACGCCGCCGACCTGTTCCTCGTGGAGGAGCCGGACTTCGAGGTGGCCAACGACTACGCGAACCTGGTGAAGGTCTATGGCTTTTGGAACATCCACGAGCTGATCGAAGGCAACCCGGAGCGCTTGCTCGACCACCCGCTGCTGGAGGTGATGGCGGTGAAGCGCCGGGTGGAGGACCCGCTGGGCTACGCGTGGAGCCGGAAGCACGTCGTGGAAATCACCACGGCGATCGGCTTCGTGGACAACATCGTCGGCAACACGAACAGCATTGTCCACCGGCTGCTCAAGGAGCAGGCCACGCCGTATTCGGTGCTGTTGACGCTCTTCGTGAAGTCCAACCGCACTGTCATCGCCAGCTTCCGCAGTTCCAACGGCGAGGCGCTCCGGGTCGCGCAGCAGTTTCAGGGCGGCGGCCATGCCAACGCCTCCGGCGCGAGCCTGCCCCGGACGGTGACATCGGCGGAGGACGCAATCCTCTACCTGCGCAAGGCCCTCGCACCAACCCCGCAGCCGGGAGGCGCGTTGGCCAGCCTAGAGCAGGCGTTCGCCTCGGCGGACGCGAAGCCATAGCCCGGCTCAGGCGCGCAAAGCGCGCGCGGGTGCCGCGAAAATCCTGTTGTCCCACCATTCCCCCGCTGCCTAAGCTGGGCGCGTGGAAACAGCCGCCGCCCCGCCAGCCAAGCCCTCGCTGCTGCAAAGCGTGATGGCGCTACCGCTGCCCCGGAGCTACCTCAATTTCGTTGGCCGCCAGATTTTCCGGCTGCTCCAGACGATTCAAGGCGTGGGCGCGTTCGCACTCATCACGCTGGGCGTCACTCTCACGAAGTTCAACGCAGCGTGGCGCGTCATCCACCCGCTCATCCGCGCGCAGATCGATCGCGCGGGGGTCCGCCTGTTGCCGGGCATCGTGCTCTTGGGGCTTGCGCTGGGGCTGGTGATCGTGGGGCAGACGGTCTCTTTGCTCCAAAAAGTGGGCGCGGAGCAATACGCCGGCACGGTCATGGTCACGGTGCTGATCCGCGAGCTCGGCCCGCTGGCCACCGCGCTCGTGGTGCTGGCGCGCGTGGGCACCGCCATCGTCATCGAGCTGGGCATGAGCCGTGCGCAGGGCGAGGTGGAGGCGCTCGAGGCGCTCGGCATCGATCCGGTGCATTACCTCGTGATGCCGCGGGTGATCGGGCTGTCGGCGGCGATCTTCTCGCTGACGGTTTATCTCATACTCGTGGCGTTGGGCAGCGGGTATCTCTTCGTGTTCCTGCAGGACGTGCCGCTGATGCCGGGGGATTACTTCAACCAGATCGCGCGCGCGCTGGCGTGGGAGGACTTCGTGTTGCTCGGTTTCAAGACCGCGACGTTCGGCGCGATCATCGCAACCGTGACGTGTTATCAAGGCCTCGCACAACGCCTGCGTCTGGAGGAAGTCTCCGCCGCGACCACGCGCGCGGTGGCGCAGAGCGTCGCGGGCTGCGTGCTGGCAGACGCGCTGTTCATCATCGTCTATCTCCTGATGTGAACCTGGTAGCACATGACTCCAACACCTCCGCACCGCCGCTCATCGAGTTGGTGGGTGCGAGCATTTCCTCCGCGCAGGAGCCGGACGTGGCGCTGGTGGAGGGCGTGGACTGGAGGTTGCTGGCCGGGGATTTCTGGGTGGTTGGCGGTCTCCAATGGGCTGGCAAAAGTGACTGGCTCACGACCGTGGCGGGACTGCAGCGGCCGGCGGCGGGCGCGCACATTCTTTTCGGGCAGAAGGCGGCTGCGCTGACGCAGGCGGAGTTGGTGGCAGTGCGGCTGCGCGTCGGGCTGGTGTTCGAGAATGGCGGGCGGCTCTTCACGCAAATGACCGTCGAGGAGAACGTCTCGCTGCCGCTGCGCTACCACCGGAATTGTCCTGCCGAAGAGTCCCGCGAGGCGGTCGCCGCGATGCTGGAACTCACCGAACTGACGGACCTCGCTGCTCAACCCGCCGGCCAGCTCAACCGAGGCTGGCGTCAACGCGTGGCGCTCGCCCGCGCGCTGATCCTCCAGCCGGAAGTGCTCCTGCTAGACAACCCCCTCGCCGGGCTGGACCCGCGCCAGACGCGTTGGTGGCTGGACACGCTCGCCGCACTCAACGTGGGCCATCCGATTTTCGCACGCCGTCCGCTCTCGCTCGTGGCCACGACGGATGACCTGCGCCCGTGGCAGGAGCGCGCGAAGCAGTTCGCGCTGCTGCAAGGCCGGCGATGGTTGCCACTGGGCGGGCGGGCGGAGCTGGCCGCCTCTGCCGAGCCGGCCCTGCATGAATTCATGGCCGTATGAAAGTGCGCGCTCACCCCCGATTCCCCATTCCCGATTCCGCATTCCCCATTTGACCCATGCCCCTGCAAGACCTCACCCCGCAACTCCGCACCCGCCTCAGCCGCGTCGAACACACCGTGGGCGTGTTCGTCATCATCGCCACCGCGCTGCTGCTGTCGGGCTTCGGCTACTACTTTTATTTCACTGCGAAGAGCAAAGGCTGGTTCGACCTGAAGGCCCCCTTTTACACCTACGTGGACAGCGCCGGGGGCTTCAAGACCGGCGACAAGGTGAAGCTGATGGGCTTCGATGCCGGCGAGATCACCGCCATCAAGCCCATGGCCCCGGACTCGGAGGAATACTTCGACCGCCGCTTCGTTTACGTCGAGTTCGTCATCCGCAGCCACTCCGTCGGCTACATCTGGAATGACTCGCGTGTGCGCGTGAACGCCGGTGATCTCCTCGGCGGGCGCTATTTGGAAATTCTCCCGGGCGGCTGGAACGGCTACACCAATCTCGACGGCTCCAAGAAAAACCTTCGGGCCGCCTACGATATCAAAGGCAAGCTCATCACTGCCAAGTGGCAGGACCAATCCGCCGCTTACACCAACTGGGGGACTGGCTCCACGCCGTATTACATCGTCGCTGACGAATCCCTCGCACTCACCAAGCGTGCCGAGAAGCTCGTCACTCAAATCGAGACCGCACTCCCCAACATCCTCGGCCTCACCAACCAAGTCTCCGCCCTGCTCGCCACCAGCACCCGCACACTCACCACCCTCGACGCCCGCGCCGCCGAACTCCAACCCGTCGTCAGCAACGCGAACTTCCTCGTCGCCAGCTTTCATCCCGTCAGCTCGAACATCCACCGCATCTCCGCCAACCTCACCAATCCCGCCGGCTCCCTCGGCACCTGGCTCCTGCCCACCAACCTGAGCACCTCCGCCGAGCAGACACTCCTCTCCGTCCGCGCCACGCTCGCCGAGGCGCGCACCACGTTCAGCAACGCGAACTCCACGCTCATCGACACGCGGCGGCTCATGCAGACCGCCGACGGCACGCTCGCCCACGCCGACACGAACCTCACCACGCTCGCATTGAACCTCGACCGCTCGTTGACGCACCTCGCCAATCTCACCAGCAACCTGAACGCTCAAGTCGCGGCCAACACGAACATGCTCACCGAGATTTCCTCCGTCATCGCCCACACGGACGGGCTGGTCCAAGGCCTCAAGAACCACTGGCTGATGCGCTCCGCCTTCAAGGAGAAGCCGCCGGCGAAGCCGAAGAAGTGAAGGGTTGAAGGGGCGCTGTCCGCTGCTTCCTGACTCCTGACCGCTGTCACGGGGGCTTCCCGGTTGCCAACGCACTTCGCCCGCTCGCATACTCCGCATCATGCAAGCCTTCGTGGACGCGGTAGCGGTCGAACTTGAGCGGCCCCGCGCGCTACTCAAACAAGTGGTGGACCACCTCGCGTCGCACTACTCGGTGAGCCGCGACGAGTTGGGCGCTTTCTTCACCAGCCAGCTCGACGCGCTCGAAGATTACGAGGTGGACCTGCTCTTCTCGCCGCTGTTCACACCCACACTCACGGACCAGTCGTTGTTCTCCGATTTACTCGACCGCCAGACGCTGCCGGCGAGTGCGTGGCCCGTGCTCCTCCGCAAACTGATTGACCGTCCCACCGTGGCGCACCTGACCACGGAGGACGGCATCACGCACGGCATCAAGCTGCGCGAGGTGAGCCTCGAACGTTTCGTCACGCGGCTGAACCTCGATGTCGTCATCCCCGACCCGCTCGGCAAGCTGCTCCACTCGCTGCCGCCCGCCGAGGATCGCGCGCTGCTCAAGGCCCTCGCCCGCCGCATCGTGTGGAACAAGGAGCCGCGCCGCGCCGTGCTCTTCCGATACCTGCTGGCCGCGACGAGCGAGGGCTTTTACCGCCGCGAAGATCTGCTCGTGCTGCTCAAGCTGATGGAAACCTATCAGCCCAAGGACGCCGCCGACCTGCTCGCGCGCATCCCGCACTGGCAGGAGGTGATGAAAAATGAAATGCTCTCCGCCGCCAGCCCCAAGCCCTTCTTCGCTGCGCGGGTGCAGGAGTTGCACGGCGGTGGTCGCGACCAGCGGCATCAGGACGACTCGCTCATCTCCGGCAAGCAGCGCGAGTTGGAGTTTCTGGGGCGGCTACAAGGCGTGTTGAGC
>Ga0208960_1000323_pt1 | contig 27065 bp, 24 predicted proteins | sample GreLakmeON33MSRF_FD_187703 | JGI IMG/M metagenome (GOLD analysis project Ga0208960, IMG submission 187703) | Freshwater lentic microbial communities from great Laurentian Lakes, MI, USA - Great Lakes metaG ON33MSRF (SPAdes) | ecosystem: Environmental > Aquatic > Freshwater > Lake | place: Great... | reverse complement strand
CAGCTGGATCGCCGCTCCCTGCGATCAACACAGTCAGTTTGCGGGTTGAAAGACTTCTTTCAATCGCAGGCTTCGACATTGCACAAAGCGAAATCGTGAGGATTCTGAGTGTGCTTGGCTTTGCGCCGAGCGTCGCTGGAAAAATTATTGCCTGCAAGATTCCTCCAAGGCGAATCGACATCACCCGCGAAATCGACCTGATCGAAGAAGTCGTTCGACTTGTTGGACTTGACCGAGTGCCGATGAATGATCGTGTCAGCATTCGACCAGTTGGACCTCAACCTGCGGTCGATGCAGTCCGAGCGGCGAAAAATTGCCTCGCAGGACTTGGCTATGTTGAAACCGTTTCGCCAACGCTCATTTCAGAGCGCGCCGCGAGCGCATTCACTACGAGTGCGATCGCAACTCTTCGAATAGAAGACGAACGCGCACTCGGCGAACCCATCCTGCGTCCATCTTTACTTGCGAGTCTCTTGCAATCTCTCAAATTGAATCGAGATCGAGGCAACGCGAATGTCCGACTCTTCGAATATGCAGCGACTTTCTGGCTTGCATCACAAAGTCATCACGAACGGCGAATGATGGGAATGGTTGTCGGCGAAACTGGAGATGCAGAATCGCTCTATCGACTCGTGCGCGGATCAGCGGAACGAGTCGCACGCGAATTGCGTGGAGCGCACGCGTGCATCGAAGTGCGTGCCGCCCCAATCGGCGGCTACGAATCAGTTGCAGCGAATGCACTTGATCCCGTGGGATATTTGGTCATCGACGAGAACGTGGTTGGCGTGTTGGGGTTGGTCAATGCGAAAGCACTTTCCGCTGCAGGATTGGATGCACCAATCGCCGCAGCAGAACTTGACTGGTCGCTTCTTGCGCAGGGATATCCACCCACTCCGCGTGCTCAACCACTTGCAAACAGCCCAACTCTCGATCGAGATCTTTCAGTGATTCTTGCCAACAACGTCACATGGGCGCAACTCGAAGCCACTGTGCGCGCTGCAGAATTGCCACACCTCGAATCGATTTCATTCGTCGGGAATTGGCGTGGAAAAAAGATTGGCGATGACCGTAAATCAGTCACCTTCCGGTTGGACTTTCGCGCAGCCGATCGAACACTGCGCCGTGAAGAAATCGATCCGCATGTTGCACGACTTGTCACAATTCTCACCACGCAACTGAGCGGAGAAATCCGAGTATGACGCAGGCCCAAATTGCAAAGATGACAGTCGATGAGTTCGTCACGGCTCTTGCCGCAAAGCAACCTGTTCCAGGCGGAGGCGCCGCGGCGGCGTGCATACTTGCGCAAGCTTCTGCGCTGGGATCAATGGTCATCGCATACACCCTTGGAAAACCGAAATTTGCACAACACCAAAGTCGCCTGGAAAATCTCGACATGATTTTTACTGGCGCTCGCATCGATGCCCTCGATCTCGCTGATCGCGACGCAAACGCATATCTGAAATTGAATTCACTTTGGAAAATCCCCGCAGATCAACGCAGTACGCTTCCAGAATGGCACGCCGCAGTGAGCGAAGCGATCGCTGCTCCCAGTGCAATTGCTGACTTATCCGTGGCTGTTCTCGCTGCACTTGCGACGATGTCCAAGATCACATCTGCACAACTTGCAAGCGATCTGCGCATCGCCCAACTCTTTGCGCACACGGCAATGGAGAGCGCTCTCTTGAATGTTCAAGTCAATCTTCCACAAGTCAGCGACACCGCCGCACGCATAGCAGGCGAGACATTTCTGACTGCTCGCCGCAGCGAAGGTGCTCGATTCGTTTCGTTGTCAAGCACGCATTCATAAAGATCACACGTGGGGCTTGCACTTCTATTTTTCGTCGGAGGATTCCTTGCGGCAGTGATTTTTCTTCTTGGAATTGTCCATGACGCTCGATTTCCATCTCGTGCGACGATGGGATGGGCTCTAGGGCGTGGAATCCCAGTTGATCCGTCAGCGATGGGATTGCAATCCACCGAAGTGAAATGGAGAAGCAGTCAATTCGCATGGCGCCTCAATGGCGGGAATTCTGATGGCGTCATCACCATCATCATTCATGGATGGCGGAGATCCCGCATCGACTCGCTTCGTCGCTTGGATCCGTGGTTGAAGTCAAGTTCTGAAGTTTGGCTGATCGATCTCGATGGCCATGGAGACTCTCACGCGGGGCCAACGACTCTTGGGGCGGCTGACGCCCCTGCAATTGTCGCATTCATTCACGACCTCCTTGCCTGCGCAACGAAGGCTTCACATTCACCCAAGCGCATCTTGTTGGTGGGTCATTCACTTGGCGCGAGTATTGCCCTGCGTGTTGCTCCACTGCTGCCTGTGACTTCACTCGCAGGTGTTGTTGCATTCGCGCCATTTGAATCGTTGAAAGAACCTCTTGGAAATCAATTGAAAGCAAGAGCATTACCAGTGTTTCCTTTTGCGAAAGTCTCAGAGATCTGTCTGCATGTGATCAACGGAAAAGAATCAAGCACGACTGCGGCACTCACCCAAATTCATAAACAGAATATTCCTGTATTGATTGTCGGTGCTCAGCTTGATCAAACTGTTTCGCTCGATCATGTGCGGCGCATGGCAGATCAAGCGGGCGTCGCGCTCACCAATGATCCGGATTCTGCACACGACGATCTTGGAACGCAACTGAACGCAAATCCAAATTGTGTTACATCGCAAGCCGCTGTGAAATTCCTGCAGTCAATTGGATGCGCTGCGATTTGAGCAGTCGCAAAAAAGTTGGTTTTGGATTCAGAGAGTCTTCGAACCAACAGAACTTCGCAGACGAATCTGGGGGCGAAACTTGCTTTTCAAGTCGATTGCCAACTCATTGTCAAAATGACATAGTTCCCCGTCAACATCTCGAATGACTGGCCGACTAGTTGACCCGCTTGTGGAAGGCCGAATTCGAGGAGTTGATCCTACAGAAACAGCATCCGCCAACTCCGCAGCGGTTGAATTTTCAACCGATCCGATGAAGAGTGAAGATTGGGTGGTTGACATGGACACGTGAAACTTCTTTCGTGTACAGCAATTCGGTCAAATTGGACCGAGAGATGCACAATTCGCTGAACTACTATATCCCGCCCGTGAATCATTTCCACTTTTCTTTTATCTTTTCTGCATTTCTGAGTTATTACGGACCAATACGATGACCTCGCAAACACAAAAATTAGCCGACCAAGGGCGTTTTATTCGAGTCAAAGGTGCATGCGAACACAACCTGCGAGGCATCGATGTTCACGTGCCTCGTGATCAATTTGTTGTCATTACAGGGGTTTCTGGCAGCGGAAAGAGTTCGCTGGCATTCGACACGATCTTCGCCGAGGGTCAACGGAAGTACATGGAGAGCCTCAGCGCATATGCGCGGCAGTTTCTCGACCAGATGAAGAAGCCAAATGTGGAGTCGGTTGATGGCCTGCCCCCCACCATCGCAATCGAGCAACGTTCGGGGGGGCATACGCCTCGCTCGACTGTGGCGACGACGACCGAGATCTATGACTATTTGCGTCTCCTTCTGGCTCGATGCGGAGACCCTCGTTGTTGGCATCGCGATCAAAAGGGAGCGCAGTGTGGCAAGCCGATCTCAGCAACGACTGCGACGCAGATTGTTGAAAATATTCTTTCCACATTCGACGGACAAAAGATTATGGTCTGCGCTCCGATCATCCGTTCAAAGAAAGGGCATCACAAGGATATCGCAGAGGAACTGCAACGAAGCGGCTTCGTACGAATTCGTGTCAACGGGACAATCATCGATCTGCGCGACGCATTGAAGGCTGGCGGAGAAAATCCGCTGAAACTGAAGCGTTATGAGATGCATGACATCGAAGCAGTCGTCGATCGATTGGTCCCCGTTGCCGCTGAACGCCAGCGACTTTCTGAAAGCGTCGAGACTGCTTTGCGCACTGGATCAGGCGCATTATTGATTCTCGTCGAGACCGGCGATACAACGAAAGAAATTCGTTACAGCGAAAAATTCTCTTGCCCAGATCATCCAGAGTGCTCACTTGAAGAGATGGAACCTCGATTGTTCTCCTTCAATTCTCCCCATGGCGCCTGCCCCGCATGCGCGGGTCTGGGATGTGTTGATGAATTTGACGAAGCCCTCGTGGTCGCAGACCCATCACGCGGCGTGGCCGAAGGTGCGATCGAACCTTGGCGCAAGAACGGGCGCAGAATGAACATCTGGTATTCGAGAACGCTGAAAAGATTCTGTGCTGACACCCAGACAGATCCTTCCACTCCATATGCGAAACTTCCGCAGCGCATTCGGCAGATGCTTATGCATGGGATCAAAGAAGAAGACGAGGCAAAGTTGGGATTCTCCTTTGAAGGCGTACTGCCCAACTTGCGCAGGCGATATATCGAAACCGAAAGTGCGTTTGTTCGGGAACGACTTCATGCGTACACCGGCAATCGTCCTTGCGAATCATGCGGCGGAAGTCGACTGCGTCCCGAAGCACGCGCAGTTCTGTTGCACGGGAAAAAACAACCGATGAATATCGCTCAGATTTCTGCGCTTTCCATCGAATTTGCTCGCCAATTTCTCTCGACTCTCACCCTGACACCAGCGCAGGCAACAATCTCAGAACCGATTCTGAAAGAGATCGATGCGCGCTTGGGATTCCTGAACTCTGTGGGACTGAACTATCTGACTCTCGATCGCACATCTTCCACTCTTTCAGGCGGCGAGGCGCAGCGCATTCGATTGGCAACTCAGGTTGGCTCTGGCCTTGTTGGTGTTTGCTATGTCTTGGACGAGCCGACGATTGGATTACATCAACGCGACAACGACCGTTTAGTGGCGACCCTTCGCAGGCTGACCACCATCGGCAACACCGTTCTCGTCGTCGAGCATGATGAAGACACCATTCGCGCAGCTGATCATCTGATCGATGTTGGACCAGGGCCTGGTCGCCATGGCGGACTGATTGTTGCGCAAGGTTCTTTCGCAGATATCTGCGCAACACCCCAGAGCATCACTGGAAAATATCTCAGCGGCGCTCTCTCCATTCCAGTTCCTGCACAACGCACTCCGCTCAAAGCAAAGCGAGCAATCACGATCAAGGGTGCGAGCGCAAATAATCTCAAATGCATTGATGTTTCCTTTCCGCTTGGTGGTTTTATCTGCGTGACAGGAGTCTCTGGGAGTGGCAAGAGCACCTTGGTTGGCGATATTCTTCTGCGTGCTGCTCAGCGAGATGTTTCTGGAATGCGCGTGGTTCCAGGCAAGCATTCTTCGGTGCACGGATTCGACCAAGTCGATCGAGTGATCGAAGTAGATCAGTCCCCGATTGGACGAACTCCAAGATCGAATCCAGCGACATATACAGGGATTTTCGATCATATTCGCCAGGTGTACGCCCGCGTGCCTGAAGCAAAAATTCGGGGCTATCCCATCGGACGATTTTCGTTCAATGTCAAAGGTGGACGATGTGAAACCTGCCAAGGCCAAGGCATGCGCAGAATTGAAATGCATTTCCTTCCAGATGTCTTTGTGGAATGCGAAGCCTGCCGTGGCACACGATTCAATCGAGAGACTCTTGAGATTCGATATCGAGGCAAGTCGATTGCGGATGTGCTGAATATGACAGTGGATGACGCATGTTTGTTCTTCGAAGCGAACACCAAAATTTCACGCATGCTTGCATGTCTGAGAGATGTTGGATTGGGATATCTGCAACTCGGACAAGCTTCGACCACAATGTCTGGTGGCGAGGCGCAACGCATTAAGTTGGCGACTGAACTTGGCAGTCAAGCGAATGGTCACACGCTCTATGTTCTTGACGAACCTACAACTGGATTGCATTTCGCAGATGTGGCTCGACTGCTGACTGTTCTTCAGCGACTTCGTGATTCAGGACACACGCTGGTGGTCATCGAACATAATTTGGATGTCGTCAAATCGGCTGATTGGATTATCGATCTCGGACCCGAAGGTGGAGATGCAGGCGGAACACTCATTACCGTCGGCACGCCAGAAGATGTTGCAGCGCATGCGACCAGCAGTACGGGGCACTATCTGCGCCGTCTGCTTGGTGCCCCGCCCTCAAAATTGTCACCCATTGATGGGAAAGTTGCTGTCCGCTCTAAAAAAACACCTCGCAAAGCGCTAAAAAAAGCAACAACTCGTCAATCCTGACCTTGTGATCGACAGCGGTTACGATCGCGAGCATGTCGCATCCAGATGGTGAACTTGTTCTTCGAGTGATGACTATGCCGCGTGATACCAATCACAGCGGGACAGTCTTCGGCGGCGTGATTATGAGCTATATCGATCAGGCGGCGTATGTGCACGCAAGATCATTGGGTCTGCACCGCTGGGTCACAGTCATGGTGGAGCGTGTCGAATTTGTCGCTCCAGTGTTTGTTGGCGAATTGGTCACACTTCGCGCCAAGACAGTTACGACAGGGCGATCATCTGTCACGATTCGAATTCTTGTCGAGGCCGAGCGGTATTCGACTGGAGAAAATGTGCGCGTCACAGATTCGACCATCAAGATGGTTGCACTCGATGCGAATCACAAACCAATCCCATTTACGAATCCTCCCACACTCAATTCTGACGACGGACATTCACTCACGTGAGCGACCCGGGCAGAATTTTCCCCGCTGCCGTTCTTGTTTCAGGTGGTGGTTCAACTGCTCTCAATCTGATTGCATGCGCAGAACGGGGCGAGATTCCAATTCATATCGCGCTGATCGTCGCTCATCGTGCTGAGATACCCGCAGTCACACGTTGTGCTGGCGCTGGTCGAAAAGTCGTCGTTCTTCCTGGAAATTCTTCTCCCGCGGCGAGCGACGAAATGGATGAATTGATGCACTCCCACGGAATCGAATTGGTCATTCTCGGTGGATATTTGCGTGCTCTGCGTGTCGGTCCATGGGCAGGTCGGGCGCTCAACATTCATCCCGCACTACTTCCTGCTTTCGGCGGTCAAGGAATGTATGGCCAACATGTACATGAGGCTGTCATCGCAAGCGGCGCACGCGAATCTGGTTGCACCGTGCATTTCGTTGATGACCGATATGACCATGGCGAAACAATTGTGCAGCGCAAAGTTCCAGTCTTGCCAAACGACAGTGCGGAATCGCTTGCAAAGCGCATCGCTGTCGAAGAACACATTGCATTTCCTGAGGCAATTCGAATCTGGGCTGCACGACAGCACTAATATATTCCGATGCGAAGATGGTTGATAGCGTTGGCACTTGGATCGCTTGCGATGTGTGCGCTCACAATCGCAACTCCACCATCCAAGGAACAACTAGAACTTGCCCTGCCTCGACTGATTGCTTCCGACCGTGAAAGTGAAGCGCTCGCATTGATCGAGTCGTATCTTTCGATTCATCCCGACGATGCTCAAGTTCTCTTCGATGCATCGAGAATTGCATCACGCAGCGGCGATCCACGAGGATCAGCGGTGTATGCGATCCGATCTTTGCGCGCAGGTTGGTTGGATGACAAGGCGCTTGACGAACATTCCGATTTGAATCGCCTGCGCGCACACGAATCTTGGCAACAAGTGCTTGCGATTCGCAAACAAATTCGCGACTCCTCGAAGATTCCGCAGGGCGCAAATGATGCAGCAGACGCATCAAAAACCCAGTCAAATTCCACTAGAAATGACGCGATCGCGCGGCGTTCCCTGCAATCTTGGCTTGCGCAATTCGGTGGTGGTCGATATCGCATTGAAGAAAAAACATCGCTCAATCTCATCTTGGCGTACTCCGTCGAGCCCGAAGGATTTCGTCGAACGATGATCACGATCGAAAAATTGTCGGCAACACTTTCGAAGATTCTCTTCGGCGAAATCCAAGCCCAGAGCGTCTTGTTGGTGATCGCGACACCTGAAGATGCGGCGAAGTTTCTTGGTGACCCGCAGAACGGTGGTCTGTATGTTCACGAAGATCGGCGATTGGTCGCACGAGATACTGGCGCGTCACTTCGGCACGAATACACGCATGTCAGACACTACGGTCAGATGCAACGCTTGCAACAATTGCATCCCATGTGGATTCAAGAGGGACTTGCGACGCTCTTCGAAGATTGGCAGTTGGGTCCAAGCGGCGAACTGGTCATCCTTCCAAATCTGCGAACAAACGACGCATTTGATCGCGTTCAACAGCGCGACACAACGCCGTGGGTTGACTTCTTCCAACTTGACTCCAAAGCGTTTACCGCTCAGGCAAGGTGGAATTACGCCCAAGCACGATCGATGTTGATGTACATCGCATCGCAAGGCAAATTGACCAGTTGGTATCAGATTTATATTGCAAGTTGGGCAGAGGATTCGACTGGTCGACGTGCTCTGGAAGCCTCATTTGGCTTACCAATTGGGAAAATCGAAGCCCAATGGAAAGCATGGGTTCACGATGGTGGGCGGCAGGATTCGACAATCGATCCTGGCGACGGGGTCATGGGTACGACGATTTCCAATCTGCCTGATGGGGTGCGAATCGACGACGTACAACCCGGCGGCGCTGCTGCCAAAGCTGGAATTCGCATCGGTGATGTGATCACAGAAATCGCCGGGGTCGAAATCCGCTCCGTGGGCGACTATTTGCTTGCAATGTCAGATCGACGATCTGGAGAAAATCTGAAAGTTCGCTTTCGCAGAGGCAATTTGTATTCGATAGTTGAGGTGTACCTGGCATCAGGAATTGGCAACCCCCCGTGACTACGAACCCAAGCAAATCTCTAATCAAGAATCAATGGGCGAGCCTTTGTGCCATCCCAAATGATTTTTCATTTGTTGATCCGCATGCGATTTGTTCAACGGGGATAGCATTTCCAGTGAAGGTCGTGCGTGATCTCGCCGCCTCAAGCGCCGATTTTGGGCGCAAGTCGGTTCGGTCCTTGCGGCAGCGGTTGCCGATGCATGGCCGATTGTCCGCCAGAATAGGAGGATAGAAACGTGCTCATCACAATTTGCGCTAGACACATGGAACTGACCGAAGCTCTGACCAATTACATCAAGTCAAAGGTCGGCAAACTTCCTCGCTTCTTCAACGGGCTGCAACAACTTGCAGTCACAATCGAACGTGCACCCATTGGATACCACGTCGAAATTCGATCTGATGTCCAGAAACATGAGGACTTCGTTTGCAACTATCGACACCGCGACCTCTACGCATGCGTGGATCTCGCAGTCGATCGCGGAGCGCGGCAATTGTCGAGTTACAAAGATAGAATTCGACATCATCATCGATCTTGAACGCCCCACTTCCAAATCGGTATGATCGCTTGCGATGAAGCTCCGAGACATCGTCGTAACCAAAGCAATTCTCCCTTCACTTGTGAACACGAAGCGAGACCTTGCTATCGGTGAGTTACTTGATGCGCTTATTGCAAGTGGAGTTGTGTCCGCAGAATCACGCGCATCACTCCTGAAGGAAACTTTCGCGCGTGAGCGCAAGGGTTCAACTGGATTTGGACATGGTGTTGCCGTTCCGCATGCAAAGACAACTTTGGTTTCAAAGCCTCATGCGGCCATCGGAGTTTCTTCCGGCGGCGTCGATTTCAACTCGCTCGATCGTCAGCCAGTTCATGCGATTGTTTTCATGCTGAGTCCACTGAGCGATCCAGAATCTCATCTCAATGCAATGGAAACTGTCTTTGGCGCCTTAAGCCAAGAGGTTTTTCGTCGCTTCTTGCGCCAAGCGCGCAACGTGGATGATGTCACACTTCTACTCGACGAAACTGACGGCGCCGCACCCTCTGGCAGCTGAGGTTACATCCCGTGGTCAGCGGAGAATCAACAATCATCAATCAACTTGGGCTTCATGCTCGGCCCGCAATGAGTTTCGTTCAGTTGGCAAATGGATTTTCATCAATCGTACGCGTTCGCCGCGCAGATTCTGCGGAGTGGGTCGACGGCAAAAGTATTATGCAGATGCTGCTGCTTGCGGCAACTGAAGGGACAGTCCTTGAAATTTCGTGCGATGGTTCGGACGAAACTCTGGCACTTGCCGAGATTCGAAAACTCATCCATCAGAAGTTTGACGAAGAGTGATCTGAAGATGCGCGCGGTGTAATCGGCGACTGATCTCGCACGCTTCGCGCCAATTCCCACACGGACTCTAAGACAGGACGAACTCCTTCGCCACTGGCACCACTGGCAACAAGCGGACGAACTCCCCTCTCACGTTCGAACCGTGCGACGAGTTCATCAAGCACTTCTGTACGGTCCTCTTCTGGGATGAGATCAACTTTGTTGAGCACCACAATCTCGGGCGTGCGCGCAAGATGCTCACTGAAGTCTGCGAGTTCGCGACGAATCGTGCGATGATTTTCCAATGGATCGCTTCCATCTGGAGGCGCACAATCCAACACATGCAAGATGACTCGCGTGCGTTCGATGTGCTTGAGAAAGTCATGACCAAGTCCAACTCCTTGCGAAGCGCCCTCGATCAAACCAGGAAGATCTGCGAGCACGAGTCGGCGTTCATCTGAAAGTTCTGCGATGCCAAGTTGCGGCGCAAGCGTGGTGAACGGATACGCAGCAATTTTGGGCTGAGCTCGCGTTGTTGCTCGAAGAAATGTGCTCTTTCCAGCATTTGGAAGCCCAACGAATCCGACATCGGCGATGAGTCGAAGCTCCATTCGCAATTGTCGTTCAATCGCATCACCACCTGGGGTGAATTCGGTTGGAGTCTGATGTACGGCACTCTTGAATCGATCATTGCCAATTCCGCCGTGACCACCATGCGCGAGAATCACGGTCTGGTCGGGTGAAGTGATATCGACAATTAGTTCGTTTGTTTCTGCATCGAAAATTTGCGTTCCAAGTGGAACAGGCAAGATGCAATCGACGCCGGCTTTGCCTGCGCATTTTTTCTTTGAGCCAGCCTCGCCTTCCTGTGCAAACCAATGAGGACGAAAACCGAATTCGACCAGTGTGTCGATGTGCGCATTCGCGGTGACAACGATGTCGCCACCCTTGCCGCCATCACCACCATCGGGGCCGCCCTTTGCATTGCCCTTCAAACGGAGCATGTGCATACAACCATTGCCACCCTTTCCAGAGCGGATCAAGATGATTGCGGTATCAATGAACATGAGTAATAGAGTCCTCTGCGGCCCGGCATCAAATCAAGTTGAAGCGAGTCGAAGCAAATCAAAACTTGTTTCTTGCAAAGCCTGAACGAAATTCGTCAGCGGTCGATCGCCATACGCGGTGTGGCTGGATCCGCAGGAATGATGTCGACCGAGCGTCCTCGGAAGCGAACCTTTCCTTCGACCAGGGCAGTCAGCGTGTAATCGCGACCTTGATGGACGAGATAGCCAGCCTTCCACTTGGTTCCACATTGACTGACGAGAACGGAACCCGCTTGGGCAAGCTGCCCACCGAAAAGTTTGATACCACGGAACTGCGCGTTCGAGTCGCGGCCGTTTTGAGTTGAACCCTGTCCTTTTTTATGTGCCATAGTTTGATGCTCCGCTGGTGATCTGATCGAGCCCAATATCATAAAGACAATTTGCGATTTTTTCAACCCCCTTGCCGGCGCGACTCCCAGACGATGGGAATCCTTGTGGAATCCTTGTGAAATCCTTGTGAAATCCTAGTGGAATCCTTGTGAAAATCTTGTGAAGCGCTGCTTCAGCGCAGAATCCACTCGGTTTGTTCACAATCAAGCGGCGTCGACCCACGAGCCTGAGGATCCCCCGAAACTCTGTAATCGAGCTTCATTGTCTTGTGCATAGTGATTTCTGCGCCACCTTCAGCTGGATTGGCTATTTTCTTAAACTCGCTGGACATGCCTCGAATGAAGAGATGAAGTTCGGTTGCAAGCAATGCGTCCGAACTCCAAACAACGAATCCTTCCTTTGCATTCGACTCCCCCTGTCGGATCTCGCCAATGATTTGGAATTGATCTTCTATCAATTTGTTGCCAATCAAAGCTTCGATTCGCTTCACTGTAATTGGAGAGACATCTTTCCCAGAACGACGCAAGCCCCCGTGATCCTCGAGCAGTTCCATCTTGGGCGCCCACCATCGATCTTGCCCTGTTCGATTGACAACCTTGTACGTGAAGTACCAATAGTTTTGGCGCGTTTCTGGATCGGTATAGAGGCGAAAGTCGCCTGGCTGAAAATCCAATTGCCAATTTCCTTCGCTTGGTTCTGGCGAAAGTGTCAACGCCTGATCTGTCGGCATCGGCTTGGCTGGTTGCGGCTCACTTTTCTTGGGAGCCTTTGGCGCGGAAGTCCCTCCCGCACCAGAATCTTGGGCGCCGGCGAAAACAATCGCGGAAGAGGTGACGGCAAACACGCAAGCGAGATTCAATTTCCAGGATCGCATGAGTTTGATTATAGCGTCGAATGCAAGTGCTAACCTCATTGAAATGAGTCGGCCAACAAGCGAGCCATTCGATATTTTTTCGCCCAAGGCGCAGGAGAGATCCCAAGCGATTGCCACCGTCTTTGGTGGATCGCAGCAGCGAGCTGCGCGCTATACAAATCTGCCTGCGGATCGGAAGGAGGAACTCCTCTTTGCGATCAATGATTCGCGAGGAAATATTTCCACTGCCGCCCTCTTGACTCGTTCCCCTGGACGAACCGCAATGATCTTTGTCACTCCGCCGCATAACAAGGCAGATCAAGATCGAGGAGCGGCGCTCATTCGCAAAGCAATTACTGCTGCAAATGAACTTGATGTGGTGCTCGTGCAGGCGCTCGTCGAACCGCTTCGCAGCGAGGAACTCTCGATGTTTTCCGCTGGAGGCATGAATCCAATTGGAATTCTTGCATATCTCGAACTCTCTCGCATACGACGCCCACACGATGCAGTAAAGAGTGCGCCCGCGGGTGTGATCATTCGATCTTGGAAGACGAATGATCGAACATCATTGGAAGAATTGCTTGAAGCAACTTATGTCGACTCGCTCGATTGCCCTGGACTTGCAGAGATGCGAAAAACCTCTGACATTCTTGATGGCCACATTCGTACTGGAATCGTCGATCCAAAAAAATGGCTGATTGCCGAAGTCGATGGCGTGCCATCTGGAGTTTCGTTGATGAGCGAAATTCCAGTTTCAAATTGCATCGAGGTTGTTTATTTTGGGCTTGCTCCAAATGCACGAGGACGCGGAGTTGGGGGATACTTACTCGACCATGCACTTGGAATTGTCCAAGATGGCGGCGGTCAATCGGTCGCGCTTGCCTGTGACGAATTGAATCATCCTGCAATGCGCCTCTATCGATCGCGCGGATTTGCTTTGAGACTGCGCCGATCAGCATTGATCGGTCGTGTTGGAAAATAAAAACCGAGATTCCCACCACTTATCCACCCTCCGTGGACAATTCTTTTTTAGAGTCTTCGAAATATATTTTTTGCGTTCATATCGACCTTCATTTACTGGATTTAGCGTTTCAGGGCGAAAAACTTCACGCGAAGTCGATCGGAAAGGTCTTGAAGTGAGATATATTTCTCCTGCCGCAACTCAAGGAAGAGTGTGCGAACCTCTCGAAGCAATTCGCTTCTCCCAATGAGTCCCGACTCTGACTGGAGCGAATCGCGACGAAGGCTGGCGTGGAAGGATCCGTCATAAAAACTTGGGTGAACTGGGATCACTGGTCGAACCTATCGACTCGGGCGATCTCCTTGTCTGGAGTCTTGATGCACCACACTTCTGCCCCCGTCGATTGCGCCACCGACTCGACCAGCACCATACTGCAGGCTCTTCGCAGCGCACTGAGACAACGACTCGGAGCGCGAAAATACGAATTATGGTTTCAAGACAATGCACAAATCGATCTCTGCTCGGGAGCGATTCGCGTGACAGCTCAAACACAATTCGCCGCCGATTGGATCGATCGTCACTTTCGACTGGACTTGCTTGAAATCTCTCGAACGCTGGCGATCGAAGAACCACAAGTGACCATGCGTGTTCAATCGAGCGCCGCGCAGAATTCCAAGCCGCAAGCAGTCGCCGCTGAGGCCGAAAATGTCGAATGTGCAACGACTTTAAAAGGCCCGACCGATCCCAAGATGCCAACAATGACTGCACGGAAACTATCGAATTCCGTGCGGCGAGAGGATTCTGGCGCTGGCTGGAAGCGATTTGACGATTTCCTGGTCGCCGCGCCAAATCGCTTGGCATATGAGAGCGCTCGACAAGTTGCCGAAGTCGAAAGTGACCCACTGCGACTTTTGTTCCTGCACGGTTCCTGCGGAGTGGGAAAGACACATCTCTTGCAATCGATTTGCAGGCGCTTTCGTGAGCGGCATCCTGAAGCAAAGGTGCGATATGCAACGGGCGAACAATTCACAAACGAATTTATCTCTGCGATTCGCGAAGACAACATTGAACAATTTCGTCGCAAGACCAGAAGGCTCGACCTTCTCGTCATCGACGACGTTCATTTCTTGGGCAACAAGACCGCGACTCAATCCGAGTGCCTCCACACAATCGATGCAATTGGATTTCATGGAGCGCGCATGGTGCTTGCGTCTGACGCGCATCCGCGGCAAATTGCAAAGTTTAGCGCTGCGCTCGTCAGCAGATTTTTGTCTGGAATGGTTGTGAAGGTCGATGACCCGGATCGTGCAACACGCGTTGCGTTGGCGACTCAGTTTGCGCAACGACGGGGAATGGTGCTGCCTGCAGCCGCAATCGAAACACTTGTGGATCGTGCTGGAACAAGCGTTCGAGAGATCGAAGGTGCCGTCATGACCATCGCAGCAGTGCATTCCTTGGGCGGAATTGAAATGGGCAATGGACAAATCTTGGTCGAACGCGCACTTGGAAAAGTGACGACTTCCCATGTTGGTCGACCTGTTCGAGTCGCTGAGATTTTGCAAGCGGTGTGCACGACAACTGGGGTTGAACGGGAAGACCTCGTTGGAATTGGCCGGCATCGCAGAGTCGTGACTGCACGCGGTCTTGCCGCGCATCTCGCACGTGAAATGACGACTCTTTCCTTCCCCGAGATTGCGACTGCACTGGGTCGATCCAGCCACTCCACAATTCACGCAGCCGCAGCACGCTATCGAAACATGATCGATCGATCCGAGTTGCTTTCGGCTCGCAACGACCAGTTGACCGCGGCAGATCTGAGTGAACGGACGCGGCGAGAGGTCCTACGCGTACGTGCCTGAGTGGTTTTCGCCATAGATTCGTTACACTTCGAGTCGTGCCACTTCAGAGATTCATATCCCACAGATTTCTTCGACCCTTCATGAGTGAGATCATGCTGAGCGGAATGTTTATCTGTGTTTCAACGGCATCCGGACAATACACACGAACAGATCACTTCGATGCAGCAGTATTGACGTTACATCGTTGCACTGCTCCTTCGAACACAGGAGAGCAGCATGCGCTGATTGTCTCTCTTCGCGCACTCAACGACCAAACTTTACGACCATTTTTTTTATCACTCACGAAGTCCACAAATTGGAGTTCGAGAGTCGATGGGATGCTTGGACTTGCAGAACTCTCGACACAACGCAACATTGATATTATTTTGCTCAAACAACTTTCTATCGAAGATCGATCGACCGTTCTTCGAAATGCAGTTGGGTTTCGACTCATCCAACCAGAAACGATTCGAGAAATACTAAAAACAAAAGACTTGCCACTTCTTGACCTTGTCGTTCTCAATGCAGAATTGCACCGCATTGGAAAAAAGTTTCCAGGTACTGGGTTGGAGAATGCGGTCACAGATCCTTCTGATGAAATTTCTGGACTCGCCGCAGCATTGCTGCTTGAAATTGGTAACGAGTCCCCCTGGAAAATTTTCACTGCGCAACTTGCGACCCGCTCGCCAGAGATTCGCAATGTTGCCATTCAAGAATTGACGCGCGCTGTTCAGTTGTATTGCATTCGTGCATCGATCGCACCAATCGTCGAGATTGTGCAGGATCCTTCATACACCGTGCCGACGAGAATGATCGTGACTGGTGCGGCACTTGCATTGGATCCAGTCATTGGGCGGACGGAATGGCGCAAATTCACGGCACAAGAGCGTGGGCAGTCTGCGGTTGTTCGCGCCGGTCTGCAATTGATGTCGCAAGAAAAAATAGCAGAGGCAGGCTTGGGATCTTCGCTTCGAAACGGAGAACCACTTGTCGAAGCGATTGCCGATGCGATCGAAGCAAATGCTTCCGGAGATCCCAACGCGCTTGCCTCGGCATTGGAGGTCGTAATCGATCGCGCGAATCGACCAAGTGCCGAATGGGCGATAAGGCGCGCCGCATCTTTACCCCCTCCACTTGCCGCACAAGTTTGGAAACACTTGCTCGTCTGGTTTCTGAGTGCGCCACCAAACACAACTGCAATTTCAGGGGTCGTACTCGACTGCGCAAGCCGACTGGCGTTGGTTGATACGGATACGATTGAAAGTCTCATCAAGGTCGCAGCCAATGAACGACAACTACAAGAAATTTTGATTCTTGCGCTTTGTAATGCTGCCTCACCTGAAGCTGCCGCCGTCGCCGAGCGTGTTCGCGGAACCCTCTCTCGACGCGGTGATGCATTAGCAATCCTTGCCATAGCTCGTGGAAAACCGACGCTTGCTCCTGACCTTCTGCAAGAACTTGGAATCGTCGCCGCGGGTGGTGGCGATCTCGACCCAACACTCCTCGTACAAGCTGCATGGCTCTTCGCACGTCACAGTGGTAGAGCAGATCAAGCACTTTTAAAAATTGAAAACAAATGAAATACGACATTCCACTGGGAAAACCTGACCTGACTGACGCCGACCGCGAAGCAGTCCTTGCGACACTTCAAGGTTCACGCTTGACTATGGGAAGTGCGCTGCTGGAATTTGAGGCTCACATTGCGTCTGTCGTTCGACGGCCATTCGCCATCGGCGTATCGAGTGCTGGAGCAGGAATGGAAATCTGCCTTCGCGCGCTTGGTATTGGCGCAGGTGACGAGGTCCTTGTTCCATCCCTCTCATTTTCTTCGAATGTGAATTCCGTCATCTCAGTAGGAGCGACGCCAGTCTTCGTCGACTGTGATCCGCGCACTTTGAATATGAACGTGGCTCACGCCGAATCGAAAGTGACGGCGAAGACACGCGCAGTCATCGGTGTTCCTGTTCTTGGAAATCCAGCGGGCTTGCCAGAGCTCATCGCGTTCTGCTCACGCTTTGAGATTCCAATGGTCGAGCATGCGGCGGAAGGGCTTGGATCAACGATCGGCAGCGACAATGTTGGCAAGTTCGGTCGCCTGAGCGTCTTTGGATTTGGACCCAATCGACCGATCTCCGCAGGCGAAGGCGGTGCGATTGTGACACATGACGATCGACTTGCTGCAGCATGTCGCGCACTTCGCAATCAAGGCCGCGTTGATCGTCAGAGTTTTCCAAATCAGTCGCAGGACCTTGGAATGCTGATGGCGTTTTCGGGAATGGGATACGACGCGCGGCTCGCTGAACCTTTGGCCGCACTCGCTTCAAGCCAGTTGCGACGCCTTGATGAAATTCGCTCGCAGCGCTTGGAGATTGCCGCCGCATATACGCGCGCTTTGGGCGGGCACCCAGATTTGATTCTGCCAAATGTGATGGAAAATTCTCAGATCTGCTGGCCTCTCTTTTGGGTTCGACTCTCTGATCGATTTGGCGTTCACGATCGTGATGCGCTCATCGATGGATTGCATCGGCATGACATCGGCGCTGCGAATCACTATCCCCCATCGCATTTATTGCCACACGTCCAAAAAATGTTTGGCACAAAGGTTGGAGATTGCCCCACTGCAGAGTCCATCGGTGATCGGATGCTGACTCTGCCGATGTACACATCCATGCGAGCACGCGAAGTTGGACTCGTCTGCCAAGCGCTTGAAATTGTTCTCTCGCGCGCTGGTATCGAACGGTCGTCTTAACTCTCGCGCAGAATCCGTACTCTCGCACAGAATCCCACGCACAGAATCTCTCGCGTGATCGACATTTCGATCAGCTACAAGAGAAAAAGCCACCCATGGGACTCGAACCCACGACCTATGCTTTACGAAAGCATTGCTCTACCACTGAGCTAGGGTGGCGTAACGCTGAAACAATCCGATTTCCAACCCGATTTCCAAACAGAGCCTGAATGATAACGGAGTCGCCATGAAACCAGTTGAAATGGCGAAGCCTCTTTATTTCTTTGGTGCCAGAATCAACTTCACGACCTCGGATGTTGGCAGACCAAGTGCGCCAAACGCTTGACCAGCTGCATCTGCGGTTGAACCAGACGAATCTTGAATCAGCGTACGAAGCGATTCGATCTGGTTGGGCTGCAATAAATTCCCAAACTTTCGTGCGCTCTTTGCCACGCTCATCAAAAGCATGGCCTGGTCTTCGCTTGACGCAGCCAATGCAGAATCCATAAGTGCGCGCTGCGCTGTATCAGTCGACAGAAGTGCTAGAACGCCTGCAACAGATGACTTCACTGTCCCACTTGAAGTTACAAGTGCACCAATTAAATCTGCCTCCGCAACTCGAACATCAAAGATTGCGCTCGATGATTCAGCGATCATTCGAAGCACTGCCAGTGATTCATCGAGGTACTGCGCTGATTCCTCTGGCGACATTGCGATGCCGCCTGCAGCGCCAGCTGCTGACTCGATCGCGGCAAGGAACTGAGCGTCTGTTGCGCTAGCCAAGAAGACCGAAACGCGAGAATCGTTTTCGAATTCGAGTGAAAAGGCTGCTGCGTCATTCCCATTGGCGATGACCACGATTGGCGATGTAGCCGCTGATCGTGAGAGTCGAATTGTTCGAATGGCATCATTGACTGAAGCGTGAGCCCCTTGAATCACGATGAGGTCGAGAGTCTGCCCCACAGACAACTTTCCCTCAATCTCACTGATCGAGTCTCCAGTCGTTACCGTGTTCACACCAACGCTGCTGATTCGTGTTGCGAGGGATTGACGATCTTCTTCAACAGAGGCGATGACAGCTCCAGTCATTCCGCCAGATTGAATCATGGAAGCGAGCACCGGAACAACCAGCGCTTGTTGTTGAAACGACTCGGCTGGAAGCGATTTGGCCAAGACCACTGCTGCTTCGAAGCGAACTCGACGATCTGCGAAGAGCAAACATTCAATGATTGGCGATCGACCACTCATCGGTGTGATCAATGTTGCAGCACCACCATTCGCGCCAAGAACGCGAATGCATTCACGCGCAAGCATGACATCGCTTGCGTCAATCGCGAATCCCAGGGCCATTTGTGCAATGCGCGCGCCACTCGCTGTCCCGAAAAATTCAGCGCTGTATCGAGTTGCAAGGATTGATGACTCGGGGGATTCAGACGAATCTTGGATTTTGAGCAAACCCATGAACACTGAACGCCGAAGATCAGCTGCGACATAAATCGCGAGCGCCAATTCAGAAGTTGGATCGCGGCGCAGAGCTTCTGTCGCGGTTTGAATTGCCATCGTCTCGCAATAAAGGGTGGTCGGAATCTCGACTCCCGTAAGTCCATTCCGATTGTCGTAACTCCAGACCACATTGTTTGGATCAGTTGCATAAGGAATGAGCGAAGGTGTTTGATCGAAAAACCGTCTCGCCAAGGCTGTGTACTGACTTGCGGCGTCTTGTGATGTTCCGCCGAGTCTTGAGTATGCACGAAGTGCAGCGGTTCGAACATCCGCCGTCGTTGACGGATTCGTCGCAAGATCAAAAATGTACGGCTGGCTGCTGGGATATCCAATTTCTCCAAGCACTTCACAAACTTTTCGCTGAGTATCTGGATCTAAATCTGCAAGCGCAGCGCAGAGTGGCGCGACAGCAAGTCGCTTCATTTCAACGAGCACAGAACGAGCTGAATTTGCGAGCTTCAGATTTTGGACATCTTCGAGTGCCTTGAGAAGAGAAGGAACGGCGAATGCACCTGCAGCCAAAAGTCTTTGACGAGAAACCATTTCTTGCCGCATTGATCCACCAAGACCTTGGACGGCCTCCTCGATGCGCAATGCATTTCGACTCGTTGCGCGAGTTCCCGCGAGGTATCGAGATTCCAGTTCAGCGACCAATTCAGCCGCACCCTCCATTCCTCTGCCACGAGTGAGTGATCGTTCTACTTTCTCGCGAATTCCTTTTACATCGATCAATTGGGCAAGTTGCTCATCTGTGATTGCAGAATCAAAGAGAGCTTGAATCGAAGCCTTTGCCAACGTTGCATTTCCAATCAAGATGTAATGCAGCGCCATATCAAGATCGTGTGACTGAGCAGCCGTCGCAACGAATTGTCCTGGAGGATCTGTCGCCGCAGGTGCATTCTCATTCGCTGGTTCCGCGGCTGGTTCCTCGGTTGGTTCGGCGGCAGGTTCCTCAGTTGGTGGAGCAGTTGGCTCTTCCGCAGGTGGATCCTTCGGATCATCGCTCTGCATGGTGGCGTTTGATTGCGCAGATCCGCCAATCAAACTAGCGGCAAGAACTGCAGGAAGGATCGAGAAGGAACGAAGTAGTTGGTCAAACAATTGAATTCTGCTCCTAGCGGACTTGAATGAAACGAGCCTTTGGCTCGATCGAACATGGGAATGGGTAAAAGTAGCGCATTCGTCCACTCCGTGCAATGATCACAGTCAGTGAATTTGGTATCGTCCAATCCGTGATTGATCCTCGGCACTCGTGAGCCGAGGCGTAGCGTGGCTGGCTGGCGCCACTCATTGCTGCGAGGGAAGGCGGTGAAAATCCGCCGCGGACGCGCCGCCGTAACGGGTGGAGGATTTTCCTCCCCAGCCCGAACCAGAGACGCCACTGGATATTGCATTTGCAATTATCTGGGAAGGCAGGTTCGAGTGCCCGAAGCCGGAAGACCTGCATTCACTTTGCGCTGTCCCCTCGCGACTAGGGACCACGGTGCGTCACGCCGGCTTCAAACAACTCAACATGCCAATCATGCAGCGCTTCTTTTCTCTTGTCGCTCTCGCGATATTTGTCGCATTGGGTTTGCTCACATTGCCAACAAGCGCAAGCGACTTTGCAAACAACGTCCTCTCGTATGTCGCAGGCTCAAATCCTGCAAACGGTTTTACAAATCCTCTTGTTGCTCTTGGGCCTCCCGAAAGATTTACTGGTGAAGGAATCGCTCCAGGTGCTGTGACTCCGTTTCATCCGTGCTTCGGTACAAATGAAATTGTTTCCATTGGCGCGGGTGGTCAGTTGACTTTGAGTTTTGATCCCCCACTGCGTGATCAAGCGAACAATCCATTTGGGATTGACTTCATCGTGTTTGGAAATTCTTTTTTCACCGACGCCGCATTTCCAAACGGAGTGGTTGGCGCGCTCGCTTCCGATGGCGGCATAATTCAAGTCACTGCAGATGGTGTCACGTGGTTTACGATTGCAAATGTTTTTGCTGACGGACTCTGCCCCACGATGGGTTGGGTCGATGCTGGTCCCTATGCAACAACGAACGGCGTGATTGCGACGGATCCCAATACTCCCGTGGATCCTGCGTGGACCGCAGCGTTACTCGCAGGAAAAACATACAGCGAACTTGTCGAGATCTATGACGGATCTGCAGGAGGCGCAGGAGTCGATCTTGCAAGCGTCGGATTGACCCAAGCGATTGCGGTTCGGATCATGGTTCCAACTGGGATTCATGCGAATGTTGAAATCGATGCAGTTGCGCGAGTTCATGCAAGCGGGAATCCTGCGGATGTAGATGGCGATGGGCTTGTAAATGGCCTTGATCTTGCAACGATTCTTTCTGCATTTGGTACGGCATCCTCGGCGGCAGATATTGATCACAGCGGACTTGTCGATGGTTTGGATCTTGCTGCAATTTTAGCTGGATGGAGCACCTGAATGTTGCGGCGAGCGTTCACACTTATTGAAGTGTTGGTCACGTTTGGCATCATCACGCTTCTCGCTTCGCTTGCGATGCCAGGAATCAAGAGCGTGCGCGAGAGCAGTCGAAGTAGCGAATGCGCATCACGGCTTCGCCAACTTTCAATTGCTGCGCAGTCATACTCAAATGTTTTTCGAGGAGTCTTTCCGCCAGCGATACTTTTTGAAATGACTTCATCTGGAGTTCGAACCGTGGCGTGGGACTTCGTACAAGAATCAAATGGCGAAGTGCGTCCTGGACCATTATGGTCTTTCACCGACCATCCATTTCAAGTTCAGCAGTGTCCATCATTCATCGGTTCGAGCACCTTCGGTGCGGATCCATACACGGGCTTCAATTACAACACCACATTCATCGGTGCAGAAGGTTCGTGGCCGATCATGGGAGACGATGGTCGAGTATTGAGCGGCTGGAAAAACGCGCGTCGTGGTTTGACGGTCAGTCAGCACAACCGTCCCGCTGAAACTGCGCTCTTTGGCGATGGCGGATGGCAAGGCGGCGCAAATAAATTTATGCGCGCACCGAGTGCGTCAGTCGAAATGGACTTGGGAATTGTCTACTCCGGGGCCCAAGCATTTCGTCATCAAGGATGCACAAATGTTGCATGGTTGGATGGACATGTTCGCGGCGTATGCCAACAGTGCAAGGGAATGCATGCGGCGACAAGTCCTGCAGATTCATTCCCATATCTCCAGTCGCCACTCGCATGGCCGGCGAATGGATTTCTCAGCGACGACGATTCTGCGTATGACCCGAGATAGTCACATTGAAATTCAGAGAAACGTATGACGCCAATCAACATTGATCGATGTGTTTGTTATGACACGACCTTCGCCGTCATTGACGCTTGGGCACGTGCGCAGTCAAAAGTCGTCACGAGAGAAGATGTCCGAAAAGAATTTGGTTGCGGCGGAGGCTGCAAACTTTGTCAGCCATACATTGCGTGCGCACTTCGGACAGGACAGGTTGTCTTTCACGAAATCCGATTCGAAGAAGAGATCGACTGATTTGCAATCGGACGTTCTCAGCGTCGACCGAATCGCCGCTCGATATCGCTCATTGGAATTCGAATCGAAGTTGGTCTTCCATGAGGACAATTCGTCGATCGATCAGTTGTTGCGCGATCGTCAAGCAGTCGCGTGATCTCTGCAACAGAGAGTCGATCGCCACCTTTCACTGCAGCTTTGCAAGCCATCATGTCAAGAACATCAGCGAGCGCCCCTTCGCGCAGTGCAGAATCTTCAGTCGATTCGCTCGCACTTGCAAGTGCGTCGCTTGTCAGAACACGGGCGACAAATGTTGCCGCATCAACTTTGCGACCAGTCAGAAAACCTGGGAACGCATGCACGGCGACTGTTCGAGGACCCGCTGCCGTCGCTTCGATTCCAAGGCGCGCAAAAAGTGGAGCAAAAGTTTCCAGATGCGCAAGAGCTTCGGGGGGAACATCCGCCATTGCAGGCACTAAGAGTCGCTGCGACATGAGATCACCACTGCCAATACGTGCTCGAATCTCTTCGAACATCACGCGTTCGTGCAGTGCATGCTGATCAACGATGACTAGCGCATCGCCTTCGGCAAGAATCAACCACGTGTTGTCGACTTGAAGCACTTCACGAACAGTAAATGCAGGAGTTGGAAGAAGTCTCTCGTGCGGAGGAGTTTGAGCTGCAGATGTATCTCTGAGAAATGAAGGAAAGGGTTGAGTGCGTGTTGCGCTTGGTCCGCTTGGCATGCTTGGCACATTTGACATGGCCCGCGTTGTGCGTGTCGGCCAATGACTCTGCCGCGCATGCTGCGTCGAAGTCATATCGATTGCCGTCACTGGGTCGATCTCAGTGCTTGAGAGCAAACTCGAACCACCTGCAGTGAGATCTGCACCTCGCAGAGCATCTTGCACGGATCGATAGACCAATCTGTGCATCCAAGCAGGATTGCGCCAACGAACCTCGCTCTTTTGAGGATGCACATTGACATCAACCATCTCAGGATCGACTTGCAGAAAGATGACGAAAACAGGCTGCAATGAAGGCTCCGCGAGTCCTCGATATGCCTCGCGTACGGCATGAATGAGCGATCGATCAACGATGGGCCGACCATTCACCATGATGCGCTGCGTTCGACTGACCGACCGCATACTTTCTGGACGACACGTCACGCCGATGATTCGACTTTTCAGATCATCCCCCTCTGCCTCGCCTGCGATTGTCAATGGATTTTCGCCAAGCGCATCGCCGAAGACATCGGCGACTCGACCGAAGACATCCTTTGCCGCAGCAAAGTCCAATACTTTTCGTCCACCGCTCTCCAAGCGAAATGAAACCGTTGGATGTGCGAGCGCAGCATTGCAAACAACTTCTGTTACACGCGCTGCTTCCGCTGGATCGCCTCGCAAAAACTTTCGCCGAGCAGGAACGTTATGAAATAACCCTAGAACTTCGATGGTCGTTCCAACTGTGCCTGCGGCAGGTTTCGTTTCGCTCAATTGACCGAATCGAGATTCGATCATCCACGCTTGCGACGCACTTCTCACTGCAGAAGTGATCCGCACATGAGCAACGGATGAAATTGCGCAAAGAGCCTCTCCACGAAATCCAAATGTGTTGATTCGGTTCAGGTCGTCGCTCGTGCTGATCTTGCTGGTTGCGTGAGGAGCCAGCGCCAATGCAAGTTCTTCCTGAGCAATTCCGCCACCATCGTCAATAATTTCCAATCGTTCGCGTCCGCCGCCTTCGATTCGCACGATGACCTTGGTCGCTCCAGCATCCAGAGAGTTTTCGATCAATTCCTTTGCCACGCTGGCTGGTCGTTCGACGACTTCACCGGCGGCGATTTGATTGACAAGCGCGGTTGGGAGAATCCGAATCGTCATTGTCAAAGTATTGTACGGCGATGCGTGACACGGTCGTGATTGGAGATATCCACGGCTGTGGCGAAGAACTACAAGCAATGTTCGATCGACTTCGAACTTGGGCGAGAAAATCACGCATCATTCTCATCGGTGATTTGCTTACGAAAGGACCGCGCCCCGATCTTGTGGTCGAAGAAATACTTGCTCGTCAACGAGCTGGGTGGCAGATCGATCTGGTCTGTGGAAATCACGAACCCCGCGCGCTTGCGGCGCTTCGACGCGCGGGACCGGATGGAAGAACGAGCGAACTTCCGCCAAGGCTCGCTGAAATGGTTGACATTCTCGCCGATGCCGATTTATTGGAAGAAGCACAGGAACTTCTACGGCGTGCGATGCGAACTCCATTTCTGCGCGGGCGCAATCCAATTTGGACTGCGGTCCATGCAGGTGTTGATCCCGCGCTGGGATTTAAACGCACAACGCAGCGAATGCGGATGACGATCAAGTCCGCACAAGGCGAGGATGATTGGTGGTGGAAATATGACGGGAAAGACGGTCTGCTGATCGTTGGGCATAAACCACTCTCTCGCCCGCTGATTCTTCGCAGACCAGATGGGCGTGCGGTTGTTGCTGCAATCGACACGGGGTGTGTGTACGGAGGTTTTTTGACCGCGTATCGCATCGGCGCAGATCGACTGCTGATGATTCCAAGCAAGCAGCGTCGTCAATTCAATTTCAAACGCCGGACGAGTCGTCGACCAACCGACAGCGCATGGCAAGCGGCATCCGTCGTCCCGGCCCGAAAGCTCTTGCGCTGAGTTTTGGAATGATCGGCGCTTGATTGCGCTTGTATTGAGCGCGATCGATTGCTGCTGTCCAACGAGCAACCAAGACTCGATCCAATCCCGTCGTTTGTGCAATTTCTTCGGCGGATTTTTCGTCGTCAACCCAGCCTGAAACAATTTGATCCAACACAGAATATTCTGGCAGCGAATCTTGATCAGTTTGATTTGGGCGAAGTTCCGCCGAGGGCGGCTTGGTCAAACTCGACTGCGGTATCGGCGGCGATGAAAAACCAAGTGCACTTGGATTTGCATTCAACCAGCGTGCGACAGAAAAAACTTGTGTCTTCAAGAGATCACCAAGCGGAGCCATCCCACCGCACATATCGCCATAAAGCGTGGCATATCCAACTGCAAATTCACTCTTATTCCCCGTCGAAAGGACCAACGCACCCGTTGCATTGGAGAGTGTCATCAGAGTCAAGCCGCGCAGGCGACTCTGCAGGTTTTCATCCGTGATTCCAGCAACTTCTGCAGCGAGACTGATATTCGCACCCATCAACCTATATGCATCGTTGATCGATAAAACATCCGGAGGATTCATTCCAAGTCGCTTTGCAGAATCCATCGCATCGGTGCGAGACTCCTCGGACGAGAATGGACCTGGCATCGAAATGCCTCGCACATTCTTCGGCCCAAGTGCAGCAACAGCAAGCGCAGCGACGAGTGCGCTATCGATTCCGCCAGAAAGTCCAAGAAGCACGCCGTGATGACCAGTCTTACCAACATATCCCCGAATTGCGCTGGTCACTGCATGCGCGAGTTCTTCGTCGGGAGGCATGTTTGCAGGTTGCGCAGATGTTGCGGCGCAATCCACGACAATCGATTCTTCGCCAAATCGTTTTGCGAATGAACCGCTTCCATCTGGATGAAGAATGCACGACCCTCCATCAAAAACGAAGTCGTCATTCGCGCCAACTGCATTCACGCTTGCGATTGAAACTTTATTACTCGCCGCAGCACGGGCGATCAAATCGATTCGCCGACTTTGTTTTCCAAGGAAGAACGGAGATGCGCTTGGAACGACAATCACTTTGGCGCCCGCCTGAACAGTTTGTGTCAGCGGATCAATTTGATATCCCCCACTTTCGCCGACATCCGCACCTTTCCAAAAGTCCTCGCAAATCAGAATGCCGACTTTCTCTCCTGCAACATCGATCACTATGGGCTCAGATCCGTACGCGAAATATCTCGCTTCATCAAAGACGTCATAGTGTGGCAGAAGTCGTTTCGTATAAACGCGCTCGATCTTCCCGCCACGCAGCACAGCACATGCATTGAAAATCACAGTCGACTGATTGTCAATATGCCACGGCAATCCGACAATGACAGCAAGATCCCCCGCTCCATTTTGCGCTAATTGCTTCGCAAGATGTTTCGCGGCGTCGGCACTCGCATGTGTAAAACCACTGCGCAGCAGAAGATCACGCGGCGGGTATCCAACCAACGATAACTCGGGAGTGACTGCAATATGTGCGCCGTTTTTTGCCGCGGCAACAGCGTGCATCAGAATCGCCTGAGCATTGTGCGCCAGATCTCCGACAACCGAATCCATTTGAATGAGCGCGATGCGCATAGGC
>Ga0208960_1000322_pt1 | contig 27103 bp, 23 predicted proteins | sample GreLakmeON33MSRF_FD_187703 | JGI IMG/M metagenome (GOLD analysis project Ga0208960, IMG submission 187703) | Freshwater lentic microbial communities from great Laurentian Lakes, MI, USA - Great Lakes metaG ON33MSRF (SPAdes) | ecosystem: Environmental > Aquatic > Freshwater > Lake | place: Great... | reverse complement strand
GCTTGTGAAATAAATCACAAAACGCTTGCCGCGTCCCTCGCCGATGCTTTACTTGCTGTGTTCGCGGACAATTTCCGCGTGCTTCCGCAATGCCGACCACCACTGAACTAGGCTACAACTCGAAGATCGAAGGCGATGTCGTGGTCACGCGCGTGGACGCGGCGATCAACTGGTGCCGCAAACAGTCGCTGTGGCCGATGCCGATGGGGTTGGCGTGCTGCGCCATCGAGTTGATGGCCGCAGGGGCGAGCAAGTTCGACATCTCGCGGTTCGGCTCGGAGGTCATGCGCTTCTCGCCCCGGCAGTCGGACGTGATGATTGTCGCCGGCACGGTCACTTACAAAATGGCGCTGGCTGTCCGGCGCATTTACGACCAGATGCCGGAGCCGAAGTGGGTCATCGCGATGGGCGCGTGTGCCTCGACCGGCGGGATGTATCGCAGCTACGCGGTGCTTCAGGGCGTGGACCAAATCATCCCGGTGGACGTGTATGTGGCCGGCTGCCCGCCGCGCCCCGAAGCGCTCCTCGACGCGCTCATCAAGCTGCAAAACAAGATTCAGAAGGAGCCGGTGCTGGCCGCCTGAACCGCCACTCAACCCTCAACTCCTCAACTCTCAACTTTCCTCGTGGCCGCCGCCGAACTCGCCAACCAGTTGCAAGCCAAGTTCAGCGATGTGCTGTCCGGGCCGGCCGAGTTTCGTGGCGAAGTCACCTTGAAGCTGGCCGATCCCGAGCGCATCGCGGAGGTCTGCGAGTTCGCCAAGAAGTCGTTGAGCTACGACATGCTCTTGGACATCACGAGCATCGACAACTACGGCGAAGACCCGCGCTGGACGCTGGTTTACGAGCTTTACGGCACGGGCCACGGCTGCCATCTGCGCCTCAAGACCGAGGTCAGCGAGGAGAAGTCCGAGTTGCCCACGGTCACCGGCGTCTGGCGCGGGGCTGATTGGCACGAGCGGGAGATTTACGACATGATGGGCGTCCGCTTCCGTGGGCACCCCGACTTGCGCCGCATCCTGATGTGGGATGGCTATCCGTATTTCCCGTTGCGGAAAGATTTCCCGCTCGCGGGCAAGCCGACCGACTTGCCGGATGTGGCGTTCACCAAGTCCGCGCCGCAGGAAGGCGGGCCGTTCGTGACCGTCGCCGGCGGCAAGGACAGCATGGCGCGCGAGCCGCGCGTGCGCGTGCCGGAGAACTGATTTCATGGCCACCGCCCAAACCATCGAGTTCCACGACCCCGCCTCCCGCGTGGCGGCCGGAGCCAAGTCGCTCATGCCGGAGATCGTGCCAGCGTCCGCTCCGTCCACCGGCGGCGACGACGGCGAGCTTCACGGTGAGAAGATGATTCTCAACATGGGGCCGTCGCATCCGTCCACGCACGGCGTCTTGCGCATCATCCTGGAGCTGGACGGCGAAATCATCACGAAGGCGACGCCGGACGTGGGTTATCTGCATCGCGGCGATGAGAAAATCGCCGAGAACATGACCTACACCCAGTTCATCCCTTACACGGACCGGCTGGATTACCTCGCGCCGCTGGCGAACAACGTCGCCTACGCCCTCGCCGTCGAGAAGCTGATGGGCATTGACCAGCAGCTCCCGCCGCGCTGCCAATACATCCGCGTCATCTGCTGCGAGATGGCGCGCGTCTCGGCACACTTGCTGGGCCTCGGCGCGTTTGCGATGGACATCGGCGCGCTCACCGTCTTCCTGCACACGTTCACCGAGCGCGAGAAGATTTACTCGCTCATCGAACGGCTCACCGGCGCGCGGTTCACGACGAGTTATACGCGCATCGGCGGCCTCTCGCGTGACTTGCCGCCGGGTTGGGCCGACGCGTTGCGCAAGTTCTGCGACGAGGTGGAAGTGAACTTCGCCGAGTCCGAGACGTTGCTCACGCGCAACCGCATCTTCGTGGACCGCACGCGGAACGTCGGCATCATCTCGCGCGCGGACGCGATTGATTACGGCCTCACCGGCCCGAACCTGCGTGGCAGCGGCGTGGATTACGACGTGCGCAAGGCGCATCCGTATCTCGTCTATGGCGAGTTGGACTTCGAGGTGCCCGTCGGCTCGGTCGGCGACAGCTACGACCGCTACCTCGTCCGCATGGGAGAGATGCGCCAGAGCGTCCGCCTCATCCGCCAGTGCCTCGACCAATTGCCCGGCGGCGATGACAACGACGCGATGGAACCCATCAACGTGCCCGACGGCAAAGTCGTTTTGCCCGCGAAGGACAAGGTGATGACCAGCATGGAGGAGTTGATTCACCAGTTCATGCTGGTGACGCAGGGCGTGAACGCGCCGCCCGGCGAAATCTATTTCGGTGCCGAAAACCCGAAGGGGGAGCTGGGCTTCTACATCAACTCGCGCGGCGGCGGCACGCCGTATCGGCTGAAGATTCGCGCGCCATCGTTCTGCAACCTGAGCATCCTGCCGCACGTGCTGCCCGGCCACATGATGAGCGACGCGGTGAGCATCCTCGGTTCAATTGATTTTGTGATGGGAGAATGTGACCGATGACCTTCGCTGTCCCCGCCAACTTGGAAGCCCAGCTCGACGAGTTGGTCACGCACTACCCGCAGAAGCGGAGCGCGTCGCTCATGCTGCTGCACGCTTTGCAGGAGCACTTCGGCTACATCTCGCGCGACGCCGTCGAGTGGACCGCGCGGAAGCTCGGCCTCCAACCCATCAACATCTTCGAGCTGGTCACGTTCTACCCGATGTTCCGGCAGGAGCCGCTGGGCAAGACGCACATCAAGGTCTGCCGCACCTTGAGCTGCGCGCTGGCCGGCAGCGGCGAGCTGCGCACGCACTTCTGCACGAAGCTCGGTCTCGACACTCACAAGCACGCGGCGCAGACCACGCCCGACGGGAAGTTCACCGTCGAGTTCGTCGAGTGCCTCGCCGACTGCGGCAACGCGCCGGTGGTGCTGCTGAACGAAGATTTGCTGCCGAAGGTAACGCCCGCGCAGGCGGATGAAATCGTCGCGAAGGGGAACTCGAAATGAAGACTTGGTTGCCCGACATGGATTTGAACCATGACAAACAGATTCAGAGACTGTTGTGCTACCATTACACCATCGGGCAGTCCGTAGCGCCGGGCAAAGTAGGGATTTCAAACTGAGAGTCAAGCCGCCATGCCGCAGGAACATCGCCTCATTCTCAAGCACGCCGACCAGCCCGGTTACACGCCGGACATGGAGTGCTACCTCCGCCACGGCGGCTACGACGCGCTCAAGAAGGTGCTCGCGCTCGCGCCCCGTGACCTCCCCGACGGCAAGAAAATGTCGCCGCAAGAACAGATTCGCGAGGACGTGAAGGCCTCCGGTCTGCGCGGTCGCGGTGGCGCGGGCTTCAGTGCGGGCATCAAGTGGTCGCTCGTGGACCGCAAGTCCGGCAAGCCCATCTATCTCATCTGCAACGCCGACGAGTCCGAGCCGGGCACGTTCAAGGACCGGCAAATCATCCACAAAGACCCGCACCAGCTCATCGAGGGCATGATTCTCTCCTGCTGGGCGAACGACGTGAAGCTCGCCTACCTCTACATCCGCGGCGAGATGCCGCAGGGCGCGAAGCTTCTGAACAAAGCCCTCGACGAGGCGCGGGCGAAGAACTTTCTCGGCAAGAACATCCTCGGCTCCGGCTACGACCTGGAGATTTACGTCCACCGCGGCGCGGGCGCTTACATCTGCGGCGAGGAGACCGGCCTCATCGAGTCACTCGAAGGCAAGCGCGCCTACCCGCGCATCAAGCCGCCCTACTTCCCCGCCGTGCTGGGCCTCTACATGTGCCCGACCATCGTGAACAACGTGGAGACGCTGTGTCACGTGAAGCACATCGTGAACATGGGCCCGGGCGAATACGCCAAGCTCGGCACGCCCAACAACACCGGCACGCGCATCGTTAGCCTCAGCGGCGACGTGAAGCGCCCCGGCTACTTCGAAATCGAGGTCGGCAAAGTCACCCTTGGCGAACTCATCAACGACCCCGCGTTCGGCGGCGGCCTGCGTGACGGGCGCAAACTCAAGGCCGTCATCCCCGGCGGCTCCTCCTCGAAAATCTTGAAGGCCGGCGAAACCTTCAAACTCAACCGCAAAGGCCCCGACGGCCAAATGGCCAAGGTGGACGTGTCGCTTCTCGACCTGCCCTACGACTTCGATTCCCTCATGGCCGCCGGCACCATGTCCGGCTCCGGGGCCATCATCGTGCTCGACGACACCCGCGACATCGTCGCCACCCTCGCGAACCTCGCCGAGTTTTACGCGCACGAGAGCTGCGGCCAGTGCACGCCCTGCCGCGAGGGCGCGCTCTGGATGAGCAAGGCGCTCCATCGCATGACCCACGGCGAGGGCCGGAAGGCCGACGCCGATTACCTGCTGCACATCGCCCAAAACATCCAGGGCCGCACCATCTGCGCCTTCGGCGAAGCCGCCGCCTGGCCGGTCTTGAGCTTCGTGAAGAAGTTCAAGGAAGACTTTGAAGCGAAGGGCGCGGCGGATGAAGCGCGGCAGGCCGCGACAAAGGCAAATCGCTGACGTGAATGCCCAAGCTCTACGAATACTTCGGTCTGGTGGTGTTCTTCTACGCGAACGAGCACGAACCGATACACGTGCACGGCGAGTTCCAAGGCGGCCACGCACGGGCGGAAATCCTGCTGAAGGACGGCAAGGTGGTTCGAATCGTGTTCTCAGCCATCCGGGGCAAGCCCCCGCTCCCGGCGGGCAAACTGAAGGATTTCCAAACCGTCGTCCGGGCAAGGGCCGAGGACATCGTGCGCCGGTGGGTGGACTTCTTCGTCTTCAAAAGGCACAACAAGCCGGAAGTCATCAATCGAAAGTTGAAATGAAAACCTCCGCACCAACCTATCTGGAAGTGACGCAGGCCGAGTATGTCTCGGGCTACAAGGTGCGCGTCACCTTCAACGACGGGACTGCTCAGGAAGTTGATTTTGAGCCGTTCCTTCGGAAAGCCCGCAATCCCGACCTGACGCAGTATCGCCAACTGCGAAAGTTCAAAAACTTCCGACTCCATTACGGCGACCTGATGTGGGGCGACTACGAAATGATTTTTCCCATCACCGACCTCCACGCCGGAGTGATTTCTTAAGATGTCTGCCCCCGCGACAACCGAAGCTAAGCCCGCCGCGCCTCCCGCGCCGGCAGCGCCTCCGCCGCCGACCGACAAAATCAAAATCAAGGTGGACGGCCGCGAGGTCGAGGTGCCGAAGATGATGCCCGACTGGCAGGGCAAGCCGCAGCCGACCACGATGCTCCAGGCCTGCCATCTCGCCGGGCACGAGGTGCCGCACTATTGCTATCACCCGAAGCTCCCCATCGCCGGCAACTGCCGCATGTGCCTCGTCGAGTTCGGCACGCCGCAGTTGGGACCGGACCGCAAGCCCGTGCTCAACGAGGACGGCACGTCGAAGATTGCGAAGTCCGTGCTGCCTTACGAGCCGACCACGCCGCGCGGAGCCATTGCCTGCGCCACGCCCATTTCGCCGGGCATGGAGATTTACCCCAATTCGCCCGCGACGAAACAGATGCGCGAGGCGGTGCTCGAATCGCTGCTCATCAATCACCCGCTTGACTGTCCCATCTGTGACCAAGCCGGCGAGTGCAAGTTGCAGGAATACTCCGTGCAGCACGGCCAGGCCGAGAGCCGCTTCGTAGAACAAAAAGTTCACAAGCCCAAGGCCGTGGACCTCGGGCCGCGCATCGTGCTCGACGACGAGCGTTGCATTCTTTGCACGCGCTGCATCCGTTTCACGAAAGACATCGTCGGCGACGACGCGCTCGGCATCGTCAATCGCGGCAGCTACAACACCATCGCCGCGTGGGCCGAGGGCGCGTTCGACAACAACTACACGCTCAACACCGTGGACCTCTGCCCGGTGGGCGCGCTCACCTCGAAGGATTTCCGCTTCCAGATGCGCGTGTGGTTCATGAAGGAGACGAAGTCCCTCTGCACGAGCTGTGGCACCGGCTGCAACATCGTCGTCGGCTCGCGCGAGGAGAAAGTCTATCGCTACGAGCCGCGCCAGAACGATGCGGTGAACTCGACGTGGATGTGCGACTCGGGCCGCTTGAACTACAAGTGGATTGGCCGCGCGGACCGGCTGAGGAAATGTGGAATGCGGATTGCGGAACGCGGAATCACGGAAGTCGAGTGGCCAACGGCGCTCAAGGCTATCTCCGCCAAGCTCGCCACCGCCCCGACCGGCAGCGTGGCCGTCATCGCCAGCGCACGACAGACAACCGAGGAACTCTGGCTCCTCGCCAAGCTGGCGAAGAAGTTCAACGCGCTGACCGACTCCATCGCCCGCAACGGCGAGGGCGACAAGCTGCTCGTCAACGCGGACAAGAACCCGAACTCCAACGGCGCGCGGCTCACCGGTATCGCCGGCCCGCAGCTCGGCGCGAACCTTGCGAAGATTGCCGACGGCATCCGCAGCGGCAGCATCCGCACGCTCATCGTCTTCGGCGAGGACGTGACCAAGCACGGCATCGGCGCGGACCTGCTGGCGAAGCTCGACACGCTCATCGTCAGCGACATCCTCCCGAACGCGACCACCGCCGCCGCGCACTTCGTCCTGCCCGGCTGTGCGCACGTCGAGAAGCGCGGCACGTTCGTGAACGTGAAGGGGCGCGTGCAGAAGTTCATGCGCGCCGTCGAGGCTCCCGGCGACGCCCGGCCCGAGTGGGAGTTCCTGCACGAGCTGGTTCATCACGTCACCGGCCAGAACGGTTTCTCGACCATCGAAGGCTTGTTCAACCAGATGGCGCGCGAAGTCCCCGGCTTCGCTGGCCTCGAATGGGCGAAGCTCGGCGACACGGGTGTGACGGTGCAAATTTAGTTTTCCATGGCTTGGCTTGATTCATTAACTCCGCAGACGCAGTTCGTGTTCTTCACGCTGCTGAAGATTGCGTGCGTGCTGGGGCTGCTGCTCACGCTCGTCGCCTACGCGGTGCTGGCGGAGCGCAAGGTCTCGGCGCTCATCCAAGACCGAGTCGGGCCGAACCGCGTGAACCTCCCGCTCATCGGGAGCATTCCGTTCCTCGGCCAGTTTCTCACGAAGCTCGGCTTCTGGCATCCGCTCGTGGACGGCGTGAAGAGCTTCATCAAGGAAGACTTCACCCCGGGGCACGTGCGGAAGATTTACTTCTGGCTCGCGCCGGCCATCTCGCTCGTGCCGGCGTTCCTCGTCATCGCGGTGATTCCGTTCGGCTCCACGCTCGGCGCGCAGAAGATGGTCATCGCCGACCTCAACGTCGGCATCCTCTACACGTTCGGCATCGTATCGCTCGGCGTGTATGGCGTCGTGCTGGCGGGCTACGCGGCGAACTCGAAGTTCCCCTTCCTCGGTGGCATCCGCGCCAGCGCGCAGATGATTTCCTACGAAATCGCGATGGGCATGAGCGTCATCCCGGTCTTCCTCGTCGTCGGCGACCTGAACCTCGGCAAAATCATCGAGCACCAAGCGCAGAACGGCTGGAACGTCCTCCCGCTCTTCGGCGGCGGATTCAGCGCGCAATCACTCCTGCTCGTCCCGTGCGGCGTCATCTCCTTCGTAATTTTCTTCATCTCCGCCCTCGCGGAAACGAACCGCCTGCCCTTCGACATGGCGGAGTCCGAGTCCGAACTCGTCAGCGGTTACCACACGGAATACAGCTCGATGAAGTTCGGCATGTTCTTCATCGGCGAATACGCGAACATGTTCGCCGGCGCGGCCATGATGACGACGCTCTTCTTCGGCGGGTGGACGCTGCCCTTCTTCGGCCTCGATGTCGCGCCGGTGGCTGGCGAATGGTGGAAGGGCCTGCTGCACATCGGGATTTTTATGGGGAAGATGCTCGCCTTCATGTTCACCTTCATGTGGATTCGCTGGATGCTCCCGCGCTTCCGCTACGACCAGTTGATGGACCTGGGCTGGCGGCGGATGATTCCGCTGGCCTTGGCGAATATCATTCTCACTGCGGGCGTGCTGGCCCTGACGAACCGTTGACCGACGCGCGACCATGATTGTCAAACGCAACGAACTGACTTGGTTTGAGCGACTGTATCTCCCGGCCCTCATCGGCGGGCTGAAGGTCACGACGCGCCATTTCCTCAATACCCTCACCACCAAGACTCCCGTCACTCAGCAGTATCCCGAGGAGCCGACGCGCGTGCTGCCCGGCTATCGCGGCGCTCCGTATCTCGTGCGCGACCAGGACGGCGCGACCAAGTGCGTCTCCTGCCAGCTCTGCGAATTCGTTTGCCCGCCCAAGGCCATCCGCATCACGCCGCCCGGCCCGACGGGCAAGCCCGCCGACCGCACCAACGCGGAGAAGATGCCCGAGGAGTTCGAAATCAACATGCTCCGCTGCATCTTCTGCGGCCTGTGCCAGGAAGTCTGCCCAGAGGAGGCCATCTTCCTGAAAAGCGACTTCTCCCTCACCGGCCTCGCGCGCAGCGAGATGATTTACGACAAGGATAAGCTGCTCGCCCTCGGCGGCACGCACCCCGGCATCCAGAAGTGGAAGCACAAGCTGGACGAGGCGAAGGAGCAGGAAACTTTCCCGGTGAAGGTCTAGACATCGCACATGGCATTACCCGACGCACTTTTCTACCTCTTCGCCTTCCTGACGCTCCTCTTCGGCGCGCTGGTGGTGGCCAATCCGTTCAGCCGCAACCCGGTCACGAGCGCGATGTTCCTCGTGCTCACCATCTGCGCGATGGCCGGCCTCTTCGTGCTGCTCAACGCCTTCTTCCTCGCGGCGGTGCAAATCCTCGTCTATGCGGGCGCGGTGATGGTGCTCTTCCTCTTCGTCATCATGCTCCTCGACCTCAAGGAGGAGCAGCGCCGGAAGATAAACCTCTTCGGCATCGTGACCGGCACGGGGGCGGTGCTCGGTCTGGGCTTTCTGCTCACACGCACCATCTGGGGCGGCGACCTCAACCAATCCGCCAACCCGCGCGTCATCGGCGACACCAAGGCGCTCGGCCTCGAACTGTTCACCAAGGGCCAGTTCCTCCTCCCCTTTGAAATCGTCTCCGTCCTCCTGCTCGTCGCGATGGTCGGCGTGATTCTCCTGAGCAAGAAGGAGCTGAAATGAACGTCGGCCTCGAACACTACCTCACCGTCAGCGCGATGCTCTTCTGCCTCGGGCTGCTGGGCGTCATCCTGCGGCGCAACGTCCTCGTCATCTACATGTCGCTGGAGTTGATGCTCAACGCGGCCAACCTCGCGCTCGTCGCCTTCTCGCGCTTCAACGAAAACCTCACCGGCCAGATGATGGTCTTCTTCGTCATCACCGTCGCGGCGGCGGAAGTCGCCGTCGGCCTCGCGCTCATCGTCGCGCTCTACCGCAAGCGCCAGTCCGCGCACGTGGAAGACCTGACCGCGCTGAAACTCTGACATGGAACCCACTCTCAGCCCCGCCGGCATTGCCGCGCTGACGATTCTGCTCCTGCCGCTCGCAGCGGCGGCGGTCATCGCGTTCTGCACGCAACGCGACGGCGAGCGCAGCGCGAACCTTTCCATCGGCGCGATTGCCATCAGCTTCATCCTGAGCCTCGGCCTCTTCTTTTTCACCGGCGACAAGGCGCAGGAAATTACCTTCAACTGGCTCTCCGTCGGCGACCTGAAAGTCTCCTTCGGCCTCCTGCTCGACCCGCTCTCCAAGCTCATGCTCCTCGTCGTCACCGGCGTCGGGCTGATGATTCACATCTACTCGCGCGGCTACCTGCATGGCGACCGCTCGTTCAGCCGCTACTTCGCCAGCCTGAGCCTCTTCACCTTCTCGATGCTCGGCATCGTGCTCGCGAACAACCTCTTCATGATGTTCGTGTTTTGGGAGCTGGTCGGCGTGAGCAGCTACCTGCTCATCGGCTTCTGGTTCGAGAAGAACTCCGCTGCCGACGCCGCGAAGAAAGCCTTCCTCACCAACCGCGTCGGCGACTTCGGGTTCATCCTCGGCATCATCCTGACGTGGGTCGCGCTCGGCTCGGTGAACTTCGCTGAGCTCGCCAGTGCGCTCGACGGCAAGGCGTTTCCCTTCGCCAGCCTGACCGAGCCGCTCGGCAAAATCGCCGGGGGCACGCACTGGTGGGTCGTTCACCCCAACGTCCTCGCCACGCTCGTTGGCCTGCTGCTCTTCATGGGCGCGATGGGCAAGTCCGCGCAGTTCCCGCTGCACGTCTGGCTGCCGGACGCGATGGAAGGTCCCACGCCCGTCAGCGCGCTGATTCACGCCGCCACGATGGTCGCCGCCGGCGTCTTCATGCTCTGCCGCATCTTCTTCATCCTGGATATTCCCGGCTCGCACGCGCTGGAAATCATCGCGTGGATTGGCGGCTTCACCGCACTGCTCGCCGCGCTCATGGCGCTCCAGCAAAACGACATCAAGCGCATCCTCGCCTACTCCACGCTGTCGCAGCTCGGCTACATGGTGATGGCCGTCGGCCTGCACGCGCCCGGCCCGGCGATGTTCCACCTCACCACGCACGCGGCCTTCAAGGCGCTGCTGTTTCTCGGGGCTGGCTCCGTGATTTACGCCTGCCACCACGAGCAAAACATTTGGAAGATGGGCGGCCTGCGCGAAGCCATGCCGACGACCTGGCGCACCTTCCAATGGGGCACGCTCGCGCTCTGCGGCGTGTGGCCGTTCGCCGGCTTCTTCAGCAAGGACGCCATCCTCGCCGCCGCGCTGGAACACCAGAACATCCCGCTCTTCGTCCTCGGCGTGTTCATCGCGGGCCTGACGACCTTCTACATGAGCCGCCTCGTGCTGGTCGCCTTCTGCGGCAACGCCCGCAGCGAGGAAGCCAGCCACGCGCACGAATCGCCGAACGTGATGATTTGGCCACTGAAAATCCTCGCCGTGCCGACGCTGCTCGCGGGCGCGTGGGGCATTGACGCCTACATCGGCAAGGCCTTCCCAGGCGGGCACCAACCGCACAACGAAGGCTTCTGGCAAAACCTCTTCTCGCCGTTCAACCACAACATCCTCGCCGCCGGTTTCGGCCTGTTGGCCGTCGTGGCTGGCTATCAACTCGCCCGCGCGCTCTACGTCAACGCCGCCAGCGACCCGTTGCCCGACAAAATTGGCGTGCTGGCCAAGCTCGCCCGCGACCGCTTCTACTTCGACGAGCTTTACGAGTGGTTCATCTCCGTGACGCAGGAGACGCTCGCGAAGGTCGCTGACTGGTTCGACCGCTGGGTCATCGCCGGCCTGCTCGTGCGCGGCACGCACGGCACGACCGAGCTGTTTGGCCGCGCCCTGCGGCTCGTGCAGACCGGCAGCCTGCAAACCTACGCCTTCCTCTTCGCCGCCGGCGTCGTGCTGGTGCTGGCGTGGCAGCTCCTCCAAACGCACGCCCACTAAGCCATGTCGCTGCTTTCCTCCATCTTCCTCCTCCCGCTGCTCGCCGCGCTCGTGGTGCTGTGCATCCCGCGCAACTACAAGTTCGTCATCCGGCTCGTCGCCCTCGGCGCGACCTTTGCCTCGATGCTGCTCGCGCTCGCGCTGTTCGCTAAATACAACGCCGCCCCGGTCGAGAACGGCTTCAAATTCGTCGAGAAGCACGCGTGGGTGAGCATCTCCGCTCTCCAGCTCGACATCGGCTGGCACCTCGGCGTGGACGGCATCAACCTCGGCCTCCTCGTGATGGGAGCCATCGTCGCGTTCGCCGCCGCGTGCGTGTCGCGCGAAATCACGCGGCTGGAGAAGGAGTATTACACCCTGCTGCTCGTGATGACCGGCGGCATCCTCGGCGCGTTCGCGTCGCTGAACCTCTTCTTCTTCTACTTCTTCCACGAGCTGGCGCTGGTGCCGACCTTCATCATGATTGGCGTCTGGGGCCACGGCGAAAATCGCAATTACGCCACCTTCAAAATCACCATCTATCTCAGCCTCGGTGCGCTCATTGCGCTGGCCGGCCTCATCGCGCTCTACATCCAGTCGGGCGCGAACACCTTCGACATCGTCGAGCTGACCAAGGCCGTGAAGGCCCGCCCGCTCCCGCTCGCGGCGCAATCGCTCATCTTCCCGCTGCTGCTTTTCGGCTTCGGCATCCTCGTCTCGCTCTGGCCGTTCCACACGTGGGCGCCGCTCGGCTACGCCGCCGCGCCGACCGCCACCGCGATGCTCCACGCGGGCGTGTTGAAGAAGTTCGGCCTCTACGGCCTGCTGCGCGTCGGCATCCCGCTCATGCCGGATGGTGCGTCGGCGTGGCTCGAAATTCTCGCCTTCCTCTGCCTCGGCAACATCGTTTACTGCGGCCTCGTCGCGATGCGGCAGAAGGATTTGAACCTGCTCATCGGCAACTCCAGCGTCGCGCACATGGGCTTCATCTTCCTCGGCATCGCCAGCCTGAACCTCGTGGGCGTGACCGGCGCGGTCGTGGTAATGGTGGCGCACGGCTTCCTCGCCGCGCTGACCTTTGGCCTGAGCGGCGCGCTCCGGGCACAGACCGGGATGCTGGAGATGGAGAAGCTCGGCGGCCTGCTGCGGCAAATCCCCTTCCTCGGCGCGGCGCTCGTGATGGCGATGCTCGCGGGCTGCGGCCTGCCGGGCTTCGCGAACTTCGTGGGTGAAGCGATGGTCCTCTTCGGCTCGTGGACGGCCTTCCCGCTCGTGACCACGCTCGCCACCTGGGGCGCGCTCATCATCGGCGCGGTCTACATGCTACGCGCCGTTCGCAACATCCTGCACGGCCCCGCAAAGCCCGAGTGGGCCACGCTCAAGGACGCGAGCGCTTGGGCGAAAGTGCCGTTCGTCCTCCTCCTGGCCGCGCTGCTCCTGCTCGGCTGCTACCCGCGCCTGCTCACCGACAAGATTCAACCCAGCGTCGCCGCCATCCTCGCGATGTCCGAGGCCCGCACCACCGACAAGCCCGCGCGCCCCGGTGAGTTGAAGAAAGCCGCCGGCGAGGCCAAGCAACGCGCCGTGCAGCCAAGATGATTTCGTGCCGATGACCAACGACGCTCAACCTGAAATGCGCAGCCGGACAGAGGCCTGTCGCTTGGAGCGCGGCATTCATGCCGCAGAAACGTCCAGCGTCATGGGCGCATCCGAACGCACATTTTACAATGGACCCTTCTGCGGCATGAATGCCGCGCTCCGCTGCCGCGCGCTGCGAACTTACGCGCCCCGCTCCTGATGAACGCCTCTCTCATTGTCCTCGAACTCGCCGTGGGGGTGCTCGGCCTGCTCGTGCTCGTGCAGGACTGGTTCACGCCCGCCAAGGACCGCCGGACGCTCGGCTACGGCGCGGTGCTCGGCGTCGCAGTCGTCCTCCTCTACAGCTTCTTCGCGTTCGATGGCACCGAGACGCAATACGCCTTCGGCAACGCCTACGTCATGGACGGCCTCGCGCTGTGGTTCAAGCGCTTCTTCCTCCTCGCCGCGCTGCTGGTGCTCATCATGGCCACCGAGTTCAGCGACCGCTTCGAGGCCGGGCAGTCCGAGTTCTTCGCGCTCATCCTGTTTGCGCTGGCCGGCATGATGTTCGCCGCGTCGGCCAACGACTTCATCCTCCTCTTCGTCTCGCTGGAGCTAATCACCGTCACCTTCTACGTGCTCGTCAGCTTCCTCCGGCGGCGTGTCGAATCGCTCGAAGCCGGCGTGAAGTATCTCATCCTCGGCGCGCTGTCGTCGGGCTTCCTCGTCTATGGCATCGCGCTCGTCTTCGGTGCGAGCGGCACGATGAACTTCAACGAGCTGGCCGAAAAACTCGCGAACAACGCCGCGCTCAGCCACAAGCAGTTGCTCATGGCCGGGGTGCTGCTCGTGCTCGTGGGCCTCGGCTTCAAGATGGCTGCCGTGCCGTTCCAAATCTGGGCCCCCGACGTGTATCAAGGCTCGCCCACGCCCACCACCGCGTTCCTCTCCGTCGGCTCGAAGGCCGCCGGCGTTGTGTTGCTCATGCGCCTGCTCGGCACCGCCATTCCCGACCTCGCCTTCAATCTGGAGAAACTCTTCATGGCGATGGCCGCCGCAACGATTCTCTACGGCAGCCTCTGCGCCATCCCGCAGCGCAACCTCAAGCGCCTGCTGGGCTACAGCAGCATCGCCAGCGCGGGCTACCTCCTGCTCGGCTTCGCGGTGATGAACCGTGCCGGCTCGTCGGCGATTCTCTACTACCTCGCCGGCTACCTCTTCACCGTCCTCGCCGCGTTCATGGTCATCGCCGTGGTCGTGCAAGAAGCCGGAGCCGAAGACATCTCCTCGCTCGCCGGCCTTGCGCAGCGCTCGCCGATCCTCGCCACCTCGTTGACCCTCGCGATGGTCTCGCTCGCTGGCATCCCGCCGCTCGCGGGCTTCTTCGGGAAATTTCTCCTGCTCAAAGCGGTCATCGCTGAAGGCGTCCGCTGGCACGCCTACTACTGGCTCTTCGCCGTCGCCGTCGTGGGAGTGCTCGTCTCGCTCTACTACTACTTCAACGTGGTCCGCGCGATTTACTGGACGAAGGGCGCGACCGACCTCACGCCCATCGCCGTCTCCCTCCCGACGAAGTTCGCCCTCGGCGTGTGCATCGTCGGCATGTTCTGGCTCGGCCTGAATCCCGACGGCGCGCTGGAGCTGGCCGTCGAGGCGGTGAAGTCACTGAAGCTGGTGTAGTCGCCTGAAGGTTGCGACTACGCCGGGCGATCGTTTGCACCCGCTCAAAAGAACGCGCACGACAAACATTGCGCTTGGCTTGCTTCATCGCCCGGAGAACGGTTCTATCCTCCCGCACGCCGCCATGCCCTACCTCACCTTCAGCCACATCACGAAGCGCTTCCCCGGCGTGTTGGCGCTGGACGACGTGAGCTTCACGGTCGAGCGCGGCGAGTGCCACGCTCTCATGGGTGAAAACGGTGCCGGAAAGAGCACGCTCGGAAAGATCCTCGCCGGTGTTTACAACGCGGACAGCGGCGAACTTCGCCTCGAAGGCGATCCCATCCACCCCACCGACCCGCTCCGCGCGCGGCAGCTCGGCATCGCGATGGTGCATCAGGAACTTGCCTTCTGCCCGAACCTCACCATCGCGGAGAACCTCTGTCTCGGCGATCTGCCGAAGAAGTTCGGTGTCGTGAGCCGCGACCTGATGCGGCGCAAAGCGCGCGCGATGCTCCAGGAAATCGAGTGCGACCTCGACGTTGATCTCCCCATCAGCCGCCTCAGCACCGCGCAGGAGCAGCTCGTGCAAATCGCCGGCGCGGTCGGCACCGGCGCGAGCATCATCGTGATGGACGAGCCGACCAGTTCGCTCTCCGTCGCCGAGAGCGAGCATCTCTTCAAGCTCCTCGGCCAGCTCAAGCAGCGCGCCATCACGGTCATCTACGTCTCGCACCGGCTGGAGGAAATCTTCCGGCTTTGCGACACCATCACCGTGTTGCGCGATGGCCGGCACGTCGCCACTGAGCGCATCGCCAACACGAATCACGACCGCCTTGTCCACCAGATGGTCGGGCGCGACGTGGAGTTCAAGACGCCTCATCACGTCGCGCTCGCGCTGGGCGACGAGGTCTTGCGCGTCGAGAAGCTCTCCTCGCGCGGCAAGTTCAAGGACATCAACTTCACCATCCGCACCGGCGAGGTCGTCGGGCTGGCGGGCTTGGTTGGCGCGGGCCGCACGGAGATTGCCCAAGCCATCTTCGGCCTCGACCCGGTGGCCACGGGGAAGGTTTTCGTGAACGGCCAGCCCGTGAAGCTACGCTCCGTCTCGAAGATGCTCGCGGCAGGTGTCGGCATGGTGCCCGAGGACCGCAAGCGCCAGGGCCTCGTGCTCACGATGAACTGCCGCGAGAACGCCTCCCTCGCCGCACTCGAACGCATGACTTACCCGCTGGGCATCATCAAGCGCAGCGACGAACGCGCCATCACCCACAACTTCCTCACCCGCCTCCAGACGCGCATGGGCAGTATCGAGTCACCCGTCGCGACGTTGAGCGGCGGCAACCAGCAGAAGGTCGCGCTCGCCAAGTGGCTCGCGCGCGACTGTGCGGCGCTCATCGTGGACGAGCCGACGCGCGGCGTGGACGTGGGCGCGAAGGCGGAGATCCACAACATCCTCGACGAGCTGGCGCGCGCGAAGATGGGCCTGCTGGTCATTTCCTCCGAGCTGCCCGAGCTCATCAACCTCTGCCGCCGCATCATCGTGCTGCGCGAGGGCGAGCAGGTCGGCGAGCTGGAGCGGGACAACTTCTCGCAAACCGTCCTACTGCGCATGATGGCGGGCGTGGCTGCACGGGTGGACTGATTTTGCCCCGAAAGGGCGCAGAGAGCACAAAGAGAGGCAAACTTCCAACGCTCAACGTTGAACGAACACCGCGCGGTCGTTGGAAGTTGAAGGTTGGGCATTGAGCGTTTCCCCGTCCTCACCCTTTGCGTTTTCTGCGCCCTTTCGCGGCAAGAAATTCTTACTCCAATGTCACCACCGGCGGCTTCGCGTAGTCATTCCACAGCCGGTCCAGCTCCGCCTTGTCCGCCGGGCCGTCTCCGATGACGAAGCGGTAGCGCGAGACGTAGGGTTTGCCCGGCGTGATTTCCCAGTCGCCGGTAGCCGAGGGCGCGACGCAGAGCTGCGGGTTCTTCGGGTTCAAGCGCAGCGGTTGCGGCGAGCGGAAGTTGTCCGGGTGAATCAGCACCGCGAGGCCCGCTGGCGCGCCTTCCACCTGGCCGCCCATGTGAACCCAGTTCGCTTTGGAGGCATCGCCCTTCTTGCGGTCGTCGCCATTGGAGGTGAGAAACGTCACTGCGTCCACCGGGTCCCACGCCGCCTGGCCGCGCACACCGAGACCACCATAGTAATACTTGGGCAGCTTCACGGGACTCGTCCCGGAGCACTCCTGCGTGGAGACGAAGTCGAGCAGCCACGCCTTGCCGCCGCTGGCCGCGACGTTGTAGGCGGTCACGGTCCACTGCTCGTTGAGCATTGCCTTGGGCGTCGCAGTCAGGCGGTCAGTGAAGCGATGCCGGCTCGCGAAGCCGCCTTGCACGGGTCCGCTCCAAGTGCGATCCACCGCGATGAACTCCGTGGCCGCGGTGATTTTCGTGTCGCCCTTGCCCATGTTCCAGAAGTCCGGCGTGCGCCCCTCGAACTCGGTGTGCGTCCACGCGAAGAAGATGCCGCGCTGGTGTTTGTGATCCGGCGGGTAATCGCCCGTGACCAGGCGCCCGGCGGGCGTGTGGACCGGATGCAGATACACACCGTGGGCATAGTGAGCGTCCACGCCGGGCGGCGGTGTGCTGGGCGTGGTCTGGTAAGCGGCGACGGGCTTGCCGTTCACCGCGAGGCGCACGAGCGCGCCATCCTTCTTCACCGTGACGGCCTCGGCGGCAGTGGCGCCGGACTTGAGGCGAAATGATTTCGTCGCACCGGCCTTCAACTCATCGAGCACGAACCAGCCCTTGCCTTCCGCATCCACCTGGAAAGGAACTGCACCGCCGGACTCGGTTTCCAACCGTTGCCAACCGCGCGCCGCCGCTGGGACGGTGAAGGAGGCGATGGAGCCTTGGCGATTGAACTCACCTGACTGCACTGAGACGCGCAGCGCGGCGGCGTTGGCTTGGTGGCTCGTGTAAACCACGATGGTTGCGAGGAACAAAGGCGCGAGTTTCATAAATTGGCTGGGCAGCGAGGATGAACTTGTGGTCTGCGGTGTCCACACTTTTGCCGTCTGCGCAGCCGCGCTTTCAGCCGCAAGGCTGCCAGCACAGGCTCCCGCTACGAGCTGGCGCTGGTGTAGCGCTTGAGCGCGGTGCGCCAGAGGAGCTCGGACGCGGCGAAGATGATTGCGGCGAGGGCGACGAGCAGGAGGATTTCGAACGGGGAGCCGAGTTTGTCCACGAGGAGTTTTACGGGGACGTTGGAGACGAGCAACATGGGCAGGACGAAGGTGAAGACTGCCTTGAACGGGCCGCGAAAGGCTTCGTCAGGCAGGCGCGCGATGTTGAAGAGGTTGTAGTAGCCCCACACGATTCCCTGCGCGCGCACCGTCCAGAAGCTCGATGCGGAGAGCATCAGCATTAGGGAGTAGTGGATGAGAATGCCAACGAGGACGAGCAGGAAGAAGCCTGCCACCTGCGCGACGCCGGGCGTGTGGCCGAGCCGGTGCAGGGCGTAGCCGATGACCCCGAGCGCACCGGCGGCGCTGATGAAGCCGCCGAGGTCCACCTGCCGGAAGCTGACGAGGAAGCGGGTGTTCACGGGCAGCAGGAGCATGAAGTCGAGCTTGCCAGTGCGGATGTGCTCGGAGAGAGCGGTGAGGTTCGTGAGGAAAAGCGCAGTGAAGAGCTGCTGGATGAGATGGCTCGTGCCCACAAGCGCGACGACCTGCCATTTCGTCCACGAGCCGATGCTCTCGGTGTGCAGGTAGAGCACGCCGATGAAGCTCAGTTGCAGCACGAACCACAGCGCCTCCACGACGATCCACATGAGGAAGCTCACTTTGAAGCTCATCTCGCGGATGACGGAGTTGCGCCAGAGGGCGGCGTAAAGGCTTAGGTAATTGCGAATTGCGAATTGCGAATTGCGAATTCTCCCGCCGCACCTTGCGAAGGATTCGTCATTCGGAATTCGCCGTTCGCCACTCATCTTCAGCCTCCCACCGCCGAGTATTTCTTGATGCCGCGGTTCCAGACGCCCCGGGCCAGCGCGTAGGCGGCCACGACCCACAGGAGTTGCACGAGCAAGCCGAGCCAGAGGGCGTCGCCAGTCACACGGCCCAGCCAGACGCTCACGGGGAAGAAAAGCATGTAGGGGAACGGCGTGTAGTCCAGCGCACCTGCGACGGCGGGGGGCAGGAGGTCCAGCGGGAAGAGGTGGCCGCCCGCGAGGTATTCGAAGGCGAAAGCGATGAAGATGAAGGTCGCGACTTCCAGCACCCAGAAGGCGAGCAGCGCCAGCGTGAAGCTGAAGAGGAATTGCAGCAGCGCAGTCAGCGCGACCGACACCGCAAACCAGCAGGCGGTCGCGGCGTCGGGTGGCAGGATGAAGTTGTCCCGCAGCAGCCAGATGAAGGCGCAGGTCGGCACCACCGCGAAAACTGCATACACAATCCGGCCCGCGCCGAAGAGGCAGAGCCGGTAGGTCAGGTAGTCCATCGGCTTGAGCAGGAACTGGCTGATGTTGCCGTCCTTGATGTCGGCGGCGATCTGCCAGTCGTCCTCTGTCACGGCGGTGAGCGCGTCCACGATGGTGATGACGAGGTAGTAGGAAATCATCTGCGAGAGCCCGTAGCTCGCGACCTGCCCGCCGGCCTTGCCCTCGTAGATGGCGCGCCATACGGAGATGATGGCGATGAGCGGGATGAGGCCGAAGGTGGCGCGGAAGAGGAAGTTCAACCGATACACCATCGTGTTCTGGAGGCCGATGTTCAGGACGTGCCAGTATTTTTCCATCGCGCTCTGATTCCGTTCTAACTGTTAATCCCCTCGGCTGTGCTCCAGCCGGAGGGGTTAGATTGCGATTCAGAGTAAGATTAAGAACTGCGACGCGGCGAGGTTCTTTGACACGACGGCCCAGCTTGCTAGCCTCCGCGCCCGTCGTCCGCTGCATAAATGGCTAGACTCACTATTCTTACTGGCGCCCGCCGGGGGCAGCGCTTCGAGCTGCCCCCCGGCATCGTCACCATTGGTAGGCAGGTCGGGAACACCCTCGTCCTCGCGGACGAATCCGTCGCGAACCAGCACCTGCTTCTCTCTGTGGACCACGAGGGTTGTCGTGTGAAGGACCGCAGTGGCGGCGGCACGGCGGTCAACGGGACACACGTCACGACCGCGGCGCTGAACGAAGGCGACGTGCTCCGGATGGGCGTCGTGGAGATGCGCTACGAACTGGGCGCGCCCGCTCCGCGCCCGGCCGCAGGTCAGGCTCCCACGCCCGGCGGGCACGCGGCGCGGGTCAAACGCGAGGGGCCGCGCTTCGAGGACGTGCTGCGCGAGCAGACGGCGACCAAGAAGAAAGTCATCTTCGACATCGAGCTGGGACCGATCCTCGTGTGGGGTGCGATGCTGGCGCTGGCGGTCGCCGGCATTTGGGCCGCGTTCCATCCCAAGCCGCAGCAGGTGAAAAAGAAAGGCAAGGCCCGCAGCACGCAGGGGGTCGCCGTGGTGGGCACGCCCGCCCCCGGCACCGTGCCTGCGCAACCCACCGTGCCCGAGGCGCCGGAACCATTGCTCCCGCCGGGCTTCAGCCTCGCGAGCGAGCCTCCTCCGCTGCCCTACTCGCTGCCCGTCGGTGCAGCCAAATCCCCGGTTCGCGACAACGCGAAGATTTACTTCACCTCACAATCCGGCGCGCAGGCGGCGGTGGATGCGGCGAGCGAGGGCGACGCGGTGGTGTTCGATGGTCCCCTCGCCAACATCGTCGTGCGACGGCCGTTGAAGGACGTGCAATTCATCGGCGGGACCGCCTCGTGGGAGCTGCGCGCGGACCTCACGGACTGCCAGTTCTTCTGGCACACGCCCGTGCGGATGACGCAAGGAGCGGCGCGGATGGAGCGGTGCGCGTTTTACCAGTCGCACGGGCCGGCCACGCACCTGACCCACGCGGACGCGGTGTCGTTTTACCATGGTGGGACCACGGTGATGGCGGGGGATTTCAAGACGCCGCTGGACGAGGCTCAATTGTGGCTGCGCGGCTTCGTGCGCGGCGTGACCGTCCACAAGCTCACCATCGCGCCACCGGAAGGCGAGCGGCGGTGGGACATGAACTGGCCGCCCGTCGTGCGCGTGCAGGCGGAGAATCTCGAGGCCCACGGGCACAACAGTTACATCCTCAGTCCCGTGGTGCGCGGGCAGACGGCGTGGACGCCATTTCACGTCGTGCGCGCGACGGGGTTGACCTTCGCGCAGATGACGTCCGAGGGCGGGACTTGGGCGGATCCGATTCTGGAAGTGGACTATGGCATTGACTGCGCGGTGATCGCGTCAGCCCTGGCAGGTCGCGGCGAGGCGGCGAACGCGGGTTATCTCCGGCTGCCGGACAAGCTCAAATATCACGACCACGAGGAGTGGGGCCACAACCACGCCAACGCGCCCTTCCGTGGTGCGGCCATCCAGATCGGTGGCCAGCGCAACCGCCTCTTCGGCCACGGCGATTTCAAACCGTGGAGCATTGGTCGGCGCGCGGGGCTGCCGGGCATGCACTACGCGGATGGCGTGGTGGCCCGCGATCCGTTCCTACAGGAATGGAGCGTCGAGCAGGGCGGACTGAACGCAAACTTCGCCGAGCCGAAAAATATTTTCCGCGTGCTGCCACGGGCGGGCGGGCCGGCCTACAACTCCACCGCGCGCGATCTGCGGATGCGCTACCCGGTGCTGGGCGTGAACCTCGCGCGCCCGGTGCTCGTGGCGCTGGGAGATTTACGCGCGCCGCCGCCGTTGCTCTTCGGCAAGCGATTCACAGACTTCACGGGCAAACCCGCCCTCGCCATCGAACGCGCGTTGAGCGCGGGGGAAAATGTCTTCCTCGGCGCCGGCGACTACGCACTGTCGCAGCCCATCACGAATGGCCTGCTCTTCGGCGCGGGCATGGACCGGACCATCGTGACGTGGTCCACGAACGTGGATTGTTCGCAGCGGGACTGCAAAGGGCTGGTGAACCTCACCGTGCGCGGCGGGCGCTACGGGCACAACTCACAGGCCGGCACAGGCGGTGCGACGAACAGCGCCAACGCGCTCCTGCTGCGCGTGCGCTTCGATGGGCAATCCCACGCGGGCGTCACCCTCCACGCGGCGCAGGACCAGACCTATCAAGACTGCGAGTTCGTGAATGGCCGCGTCGGTTTTACACACGGGCACGACCGGACGCGCGGCGTCTTCATGGGCGAGCGCGGCCAGGCCGGCGGTCCCGCCATCACCCGGCTGAACCTCGCCAACTGCACGTTCCGAAACCTGAGCGAGCGGGCGATTGACCTGCGGCCCGGGCAGGGGCAGACCGGCGTCGTGGGCATCCACAACTGCGCCTTCGAGGACATCGCGGACACGGCGGTGCGCATCTTCGGCGGCGAGGCGCACCTCGTGCAGAACTGCGTCTTCCGCCGCGTGGGCAAGGAGACTGCCACCAACGCCGTCGTCGAAATCTTCGGCCACGGTGCGGTGGCCTTGAGCCATCTCGACATTCAGAACCAGGATTTCCCCGGCAGCCCGGTGGGCATTCTCGTGGGCGGTCAGGTGAGCATTTCGCACTGCAAAATCAACGGTGCTCAGCGCGCGCTCGTGGCGCGCACGCCGCTCTTGGTGGACCACGTGGAGGCGGTGAGCGGCACCTTCGAGCTGCCCTACGGCAGCTACGTGACGACCTCGACCTTCAAGAATGCCGACGTGAAGAAGGGCGCGATGCTCGTGCGCGAGGCCAGCCAGCCCGAGAGCATTTCCCTCCAAGCCGGCGTGCAACTGCTCGACGCCACCCCGCCCACCGCCGTGCCGGGCGTGGAGGTGGATATCCTCGCAGATGGACACCACATCATTTGGAAGCCAGCGACTGACCCAGAGTCGGGCATCGTGGGCTACATGGTCTTCGCAGCGCAGCGGGAGATTTACCGCACGCCACTGGCATACGACCCCGGCGACAGCGCCAGCACGCCCCTGATGTCGCGAGTGATACCGACCGGCTTCGTGGACACGAACCGCCTCGCGGCAACCTACGTGGTGAAGGCCATCAACGGCGCGCACCTCCTCTCCGGCGGTGGCCAAGCCCCGCTCCTGCGTTGGGGCCCGATGCGTGCCCGTTTCCTCGACCGCGGCAGCAACGAAGTGAGCGTGGCCGAAATCACCTTCCGCAACCGACAATCCGGCATCGTGGACGGCAAAGGCCGAAAGCTCGGCGCCGCCGACCTCCGCCGCCAAGGCGTGCCCGACGAAGTCCGCGTGGAGTCACGACCGACCGCAGAAGATGGAGAGACGACTCCGCGTTGACCCCGGCGTCGCCCCCCCTGCTCTCAAAGTCACTGGCCGGATGCTTGATTGACCCTCTGCCGACTGCTAGCGTCCCCGCTCTTTGAGCTGCTCATGGACTACAAGAACACACTGAATCTGCCGCGCACGGACTTCGCCATGAAGGCCGACCTCGTCGCGCGCGAACCGCAACGCCTCGCCCGCTGGGAGGCCGAACAGATTTACTCGCAGATTCGCCAGGCCCGCGCCGGCCAGCCCAAGTTCGTCCTCCACGACGGCCCGCCCTTCGCCAACGGCGATGTCCACGTCGGCACCGCGCTGAACAAGGTGCTCAAGGACATCATCGTCAAATACAAGTCGCTCCGCGGCTTCGACGCCCCCTACATCCCCGGCTGGGACTGCCACGGCCTGCCCATCGAGTTCAAGGTCACGCAGGACATGCGCAAGGCCGGCGACACCGCGAGCGACGCCGCCACCATCCGCACCGCCTGCGACGCCTACGCGCGCAAATACATCGACCTCCAGCGCACCCAGTTCAAACGCCTCGGCGTCTTCGGCGACTGGCAGAATCCCTACCTCACGCTCAACAAGGAATACGAGGCCGACGAGTTGCGCCTCTTCGCCGACCTCGTCGCGCAAGGCTTCGTCTATCGCGGCAAGAAGCCGGTGTATTGGAGCATCCCCTGCCGCACCGCGCTGGCCGAGGCCGAGGTGGAATACGCCGACCACGTCAGCCAGAGCGTCTATGTGAAGTTCAAGCTCGCCGGCGAGCCGAACACCTTCCTCCTCATCTGGACCACCACGCCCTGGACGCTCCCCGCGAACCTCGCTGTCGCCTTCAACCCGTCGCTCTTCTACTCGCGCATCTTTGCCGACGGAAACATCTACCTCGTCTGCAACTCGCTCCTCGAAACCGTCACGCAGAAGTGCGGCTGGGCGGGCGGCTACCAGATTGAGCGCACCGTCTCCGCCGACGAACTCGCCACACTCACCTACGAGCATCCGTTCTGCGCGCGCACGGGCCGGCTCTTCCCTGCCGACTTCGTCACCGCCGACACCGGCACCGGCTTCGTCCACATCGCGCCCGGCCACGGCGCGGACGACTACAACCTCGGCCGCAGCCAAGGCCTCCCCATCTACTCGCCCGTGGACGACGCCGGCTGTCTCGCCCACACGAATGACCTACCCGCCGACCAGCAGATGCCCGCCGAGATGCTCGGCAAGTCCATCCTCGAAAAGCATGGCAAGAGCGACGCCAACGACGCCGTCCTCCACGAGCTGCGCGTGCGCAACGCCCTCGCGCACCAGGAGAACTACCACCACAGCTACCCGCACTGCTGGCGCAGCAAGACCCCCATCATCTTCCGTGCGATGGACCAGTGGTTCATCAAGATTGACCACGTTCTAAGCGGAGAAAGTGGGAAAGTGGGAAAGCGGGAAAGTGAGACTGGCGCGGCCGTGCACACGTCCACTCTCTCACCTGCCCACGCTCCCACCTGCCCACCTGCAAGCAGCTTCCGCGAGCAAGCGCTTCAAGCCATCGAGACCGTCCGTTGGATCCCCGACTGGGGCAAGAACCGCATCGAAGGCGCGGTGAAATCCCGGCCCGACTGGTGCATCTCGCGCCAGCGCAGTTGGGGTGTGCCCATCCCCGCCTTCTACGACGCGCAGGGCGAACCCATCCTCGACGCCGCCATCGTCCGCAAAGCCGCCGACCTCTTCGAGCAGCACGGCAGCAACGTCTGGTTCGAGAAAACCGCCGCCGAACTCTGGACCCTCTGCCGTCCCGCCGACTGGCCCGGTCGCGAAGCCACCGCCAAATCCAGCGACACGCTCGACGTGTGGATTGACTCCGGCAGCTCCAGCCGCGCCGTCCTCATGCGCCGGGCAGAACTTCAACATAACGGACCAAGCACGCCGCAGCCCTCAACTCTCAACTCTCAACCCTCAACTTCTTCCTGGCAGGCCGACGTTTACCTCGAAGGCTCCGACCAACATCGCGGCTGGTTTCAATCCTCCCTGCTCCTCTCCCTCGCCGGCAACGGCGTCGCGCCGTTCAAGACCGTGCTCACCCACGGCTTCATGGTGGACGCCGACCGCGAGAAAATTTCCAAGAGCAAGCAGGGCGCAGGCGGTTACGAGAAGCCGCAGACCGCCGACGCCTACGTGAAGAAATGGGGCGCGGACGTGCTACGTCTCTGGGTTGCCTCGCAGGATTACCGCACCGACATTGTCGTGAGCGAGGAACGCATCAACAAGGTCTCCGAGACCTACCGCGCGCTGCGCAACACCCTCCGCTACCAGCTCTCGAACCTCTACGACTTCGACCCCGCGCAGCACACCGTGCCCGACGACCAGCTCACCGGCCTCGACCGCTGGGTGCTCGGCGAGTTCGCGAAGCTGGAGGCGGCAGTCGCGGCGGCCTACGACGCCTACGAGTTCCACGTCGTCTATCAGCGCGTGAGCCAGTTCGCCGCCGTGGAGCTGAGTTCCATCTATCACGACGTGGTGAAGGACCGCCTCTACACCGACCCCGCGAACTCCCCGCGCCGTCGCAGCACACAGACCGCGCTGCACCGCATGGTCACGCGCCTCACCCAGATGCTCGCCCCCGTGCTCGTCTTCACCGCGGACGAAGCGTGGGAATTCATCCCCGGCAAGCCCACGCCCAGCGTGCATCTTGCCGAGTGGACGCCGCAGCCCTTTGACCGCTCCGATGCTGAAACCTCCGCGTGGGCCGGCCTCTTCACGCTCCGCGTGCTGGTGCTGCCCGAGTTGGAGAAGGCACGCCAAGCGAAGGAAATCGGCAAGTCACTCGAAGCCAAGCTCACGCTCAACGGCTCCGGCCCGCTCTACGTGGACGGCAAGATCCACGCCGAAGCCCTGCGCGAACTGCTTAACACCTCGCAGCTCGAAATCCACGCCAACGACGACCCGACCGTCTCGACCCTGGTATCGAAGGCCGCCGGCGCGAAGTGTGAACGCTGCTGGCATACGGAGACTGAGGTAGGCACGAACACTGTGCATCCGACGATCTGCCCTCGGTGCGTCGAGGCCGTGAAAGACTGCAAAGCCACGTAGTCCCACCGCCTCTCCTCCCTCTCCCTTCATCGGATGATGGGAGAGGGCCGGGGTGAGGGGTTTTGCCCGTCTGCGTTGGTGGCCACACCCCTCATCCGGCCTGCGGCCACCTTCTCCCCTCGCTCCGCGAAGGGAGAAGGCGAGCGGGCAGCATCGCAGTGGTGATGCACACGACGCGCCTCTCCTCCCTCTCCCTTCATCGGATGAGGGGAGAGGGCCGGGGTGAGGGGTTTGTTCTCAATCTGGGTCCGTTCCTCCATCTTGCCACGCCTCGCCGTATCGCAAACACTCCGCCCATGTCCCGCCGCAACCACAACGAGTTCTCCCGCCGACTGCGCCGCGAGCAGACGCCAGAGGAAAAAGCCTTGTGGAAAGCACTCCGCAGCCGCCGCTTCGCCGGCTTCAAGTTTCGCCGCCAGCATGAGGTCGCGCCCTACTTCTTGGACTTCTACTGCCCGCTCACGAAGCTCGCCGTGGAGCTGGATGGCTTCGGCCACGGTCTGCCCGGACAGCGGGAACACGACGCGGAGCGCGACGCTTTCCTCGCGGCCAAGGGCATTGAGATGCTGCGGTTCTGGAATGGCGTGTGGAACAAGAACCGCGAAGGCTGCCTGATGGAAATCTGGGAGGTGCTCTCGCTGCGCGTGCCAGCCGAAGAACTGGCGAAGCTCGACACGGCCAGCACGCGATACGTCCCGCCGAAGGAGAGTGAAATCATCCGGTCGCGCCGTGAGCCGGACGGAACACCCCTCACCCCGGCCCTCTCCCCTCCTCCGAGGAAGGGAGAGGGAGCCAGACAGCGGCGCACGTAGCCCCTTGGTTCGTTCTCCCTCTCCCTTTGCGCAGCAAGGGGAGAGGGCCGGGGTGACGGGTTGCGTGCGGGGCGTTGGTGGCCGCCGCTTGCCAGTTCCGCTGGCAGTGACGTAGGCTCACGATCATGAAGAACTGCCTGATTGCTCTTTTCCTCTGCGCCAGTTTGCTTCCTTCAGCCATGGCGGCGACGCCAGCGAATGCTGGGAAGTCCTTTCAAGAGACCAAGATCAAGGCCGAAAAAGGAATTGCCCCAGCCCAAGCCAACCTCGGCTTCTTGTATGCCAATGGCTACGGTGTGCCGAAGGACGAAGCCGAAGCGGTGAAGTGGT
>Ga0208960_1000319_pt1 | contig 27157 bp, 22 predicted proteins | sample GreLakmeON33MSRF_FD_187703 | JGI IMG/M metagenome (GOLD analysis project Ga0208960, IMG submission 187703) | Freshwater lentic microbial communities from great Laurentian Lakes, MI, USA - Great Lakes metaG ON33MSRF (SPAdes) | ecosystem: Environmental > Aquatic > Freshwater > Lake | place: Great... | reverse complement strand
AGTGCCACCCACGTAAGAAAGCGTCCATCGCACCGCGGAAGGTATCAAAAGGTTCTCGACTCCCGCAAGCGCCCCGTGCGCGGCCTGGGGATCCGCAATGGACGCTACTACGCCCGCGTGGCCGTCCCTGAGCTGGGCACCGGCGTCACGCAGGTGCGCCGCCCGTGGTCTTCGAGCGCGTGCGCGAAGTCACGAAGATGTTCACCGACGCGGGCCTCACACCCGTCCACGAGAACTGCATGAACTAGGGCGGCATGAGTTCCGCGCACGCGCTGGAGATGCTGGAAAAGTGTCCCGGGCTCAAGCGGGTCTTCGTCACCGCCAATCCCATCTTCAACGCCGATCGGCAGCTTACCGCGCCGTGGAACTCGGCGAAGTTCAGCCACGAAAGGGCGCAAAGAACACCAAGGAGCCGAGCCGGGGGAAGCAGCGACTGGGACGGTTTCTACCCGACCGGTTCTCCTGCCAGAAACTTGGCTTTGCGCTCTCTGTGCCCTTTCGCGGTCATTCCATTTCGGAGTTCGGGTTTAAGCGGTCCCGGGCGACGGGTTTGCACCCAGAGGGGGTCAAAAAGAGCCGGTTCGCAGGCGGGACAGGCGGAGGATGGCAGCTATTCCTTCGGCTTCCGGCCGACGCCCCAGATGAGCCAGACGGCCAGCGCCACGAGGAGGATGAGCCACCAGAAGTAACGCAGCTCGAGCGCAGCCATCTCGACGAAGGCCAGCACCGGCTTGAACAGCAGGGCCAGCACCACCAGCACGGCGATGAGGACCAGCCAGCGGAGCGCGGCGCGGACCTGGGGGTTCATGGGGCGGCGGGCTTCTCGGCCGGGCCGAGCGGCAGGAGCAACGCGGCACCGGTGTTGTTGGCGTCAGCGGGGACGACGAGCGGGGACTTGCCGTTCCAGCGCTCGACGATTTGCAGGCGCAGGAAGGCGGGGTTCAGCTTGAGCGCCTCGCCGCGCACGGTGATGGCCTTGGCCTCGCCGCTCGCGCGGATGATCGCGGTCTCGGCCTCGGTCTGCGTTTGCACCTGCGTGAAGCGCGCCTGCGCGGCCTGCTGCTCGGCCACCATCTTCGCCTCGATGGCGCGCTCCAGCTCGGGCGAGAGGTCAATGTTGCGGATGACGACGTCCACGAGGGTGAGCAGCGTGCCGATCTTCAGCTTCGCGGCGGTGATGGCCTTCTGCTTGATCTCCTCGCGGTTCTTCACGATCTGCTCGGCCGTCTGGGAGGCTGTGACTTCCTTGAGCGCTTCCTGCACGCGCGGGGCGATGAGGCTGTCGAAGGGGTCGCCGGCGAATTCCTTGTAAATCTGCACGACCGAGGATTCCGGCACGCGGTAGAGCACGCGCACTTCGAGGCTGACCTGCTGCAAGTCCGAGGAGAAGCAGTCGGCTTTCACCGCCATGGTCTTCTGCCGGATGTTCACCGGCACGATGGTGGTGATGAACGGGGCCTTGAAGCCGAAGCCTTCTGGCAGGAATTGCTCGGCGGTCTTGCCGAGCGTGACCTTGATGCCGCGCGTGCCCGGGTCAACCATGTAGCTGGAGGACGAGCCGAGGAGGACGAGCGCGAATACCAGCAGCCCCGCGCCGATAAGCTTGGGCATAAAGTTCGGGTTCATCGCGTTATTTGGTGGGGCGGCGAACGGCCGGCGGTTGGTTCGGTAGCGGTCCATTGGGTCGGGTCTGGCGTTGGCGTTCGGCGTCTTGGAGGGAGAGCAGAATCTTATCCCCGCCGCCGATGATCAGCGGCGTGAAGCCATCCCACTTGTCCACGATCTTCAAATCCACGAACGCCGGGTTGTCCTTGAGCGCTTCGCCGCGGATGCGGATGGACTCGGCCTCGCCCTTGGCCTGAATGACGCCGGTGTCGGCCTCGATCTGCGCGCGCTGCTGGAGGAACTTGGACTTCGAGGCTTCCTGCTCCTGCACCATCTTGGCCTCGATGGCGTGGCCCAGCTCCTTCGAGAGCGCGATGTCCTGGATGACGATGTCCTCGATGACGAGCAGCGTGCCGACCTTCTTCCGGGCGATCTCGAGGGCGTCGGTCTTGATCTTCTCGCGGTTCTTCACGATTTGCTCCGCGCTCTGGAGGGCCGTCACTTCCTTGAGCGCCTCGTGGACGCGCGGGGCGATGAGGCTCTCGAAGGGCTGGCCGTAATACTCCTGAAAGAGCTTCACCACGGACGCCTCCGGGATGCGGAACAGCACGCGCAGCTCCACGTGGATTTGCTGCAAGTCCGACGAGTAACAATCCGCCTTGTCCTCCGCCGTCTGCTGCCGGATGGAGACGGGATGGATGAGCGTTACGACCGGCACCTTCATGCCGAAGCCCTCCGGCTTGAAGGCTGGCGAGACCTTGCCCATCGTCACCTCCACGCCGCGATAGCCGGGCTGCACCACATAGGTGCCCGACGACGACATGAGGACGGCGCAAAAAATCAGGAGGGCGATGCCGACTGTCCGCGCGATGTTTTGAGGTGTCATGGGTGCAGCTAAACTTGCTTTGTGAGAGTCCACAGACAAGGCGGTGGACACAAGCTTGGTTTTCCAGACCGCTTTGCGCATCCTCCCGCTCGTGACCGCCGAACAAGCCTCCTCCTTACTCGACGCCTTCCGTGCTGGCCGCGCCACGCGCGACGACGTGCTCCGCGCCTTCCAAGCCGCGCCCCTCGCGGACCTCGGCTTCGCGCAGGTGGACACGCACCGCGCGCTGCGGAAGGGCTTTCCCGAGGTCATCTTCGGCGCGGGCAAGACGCCGACGCAGATTGCCGCCATCGCGGGCAAGCTCGTCGAGCGCGAGCAGAACGTCCTCGTCACGCGCCTCACGCCGGAGGCCGCGCGGCTGCTCAAGCGCAAGTTCAAGCACGCCGTCTGGCACGAGGCCGCGCGCGCCGTGACCATCGAGAAGCAGCCCTTGCCCAAGCGCCCCGGTTTCATCGCCGTCCTCTGCGCCGGCACCAGCGACCTGCCCGTGGCCGACGAAGCCGCCATCACCGCCGAGGTCATGGGCAACCGCGTCGAGCGCATCACCGACGTGGGCGTGGCCGGGCTGCACCGCCTGCTGGCCAAGATGGAAACCCTCCAGCGCGCGAACGTGCTCGTCGTTTGTGCCGGGATGGAAGGCGCGTTGCCCAGCGTGGTCGCGGGCCTCGTGTCGAAGCCTGTCATCGCCGTGCCCACGAGCATCGGCTACGGCGCGGCGTTCGGAGGCGTGGCGGCGCTGTTGGGAATGCTCACGAGCTGCGGCAGCGGCGTGACGGTGGTGAACATTGATAACGGCTTCGGAGCCGGCTACGCGGCGAGCCAGATCAACGCGCTGGTGGGTAGCCAGTGACCGTGCCGGCGACTTGCAGTCGCCGCGCCGTTGCGCCCGTCCGCTGAACGGCGACTGCCAGTCGCCGGCACGGGCCGCCGGTGAATTCACTCTGCCTTCTCGCGTCATTCTTTCCTCATGTTCAAGCCGTTGCTCCTCTGTGCGCTCGTCGCCGTGCCTGCGTTGCACGGCGCGGCGGCGGACAAGTCGGCGGCGGCGGCGATGACCATCCTCCGTGCGCACTGCTTCAGTTGCCACAACGTCGAGAAGAAGCGCGGCCAGCTTGACCTGACTTCACGCGAGGCCGCGTTGAAGGGCGGCGAGAACGGCCCGGTGCTCAAGCCCGGCAAAGGCTCCGACAGCCCGCTCGTCAAGCTCCTCGCCCCCGGCTCCGACCCGCACATGCCCCCGAAGAAGCAGCTTCCCGACAAGCTCATCGCGACCTTGCGCGGTTGGGTGGACGCCGGCGCGCCGTGGGACGCGGGCGTGCTCAAGCTGCTCACGCGCGAAACGAAGTCTGATGAACTCAAGGCGCTTCCCGCCAGCTACACGCCCGTGCTCGCCGTCGCGCTTGCGCCGGACGGCCTGCGCCTCGCCAGCGCGCGTGCGAACCAACTTCTCATCCACACGCTCGGCACCACGAACCGCACGCTCACCGCCACGCTCACCGGCGCGCGGGATGCCATCCAATCCGTCGCGTGGAGCGCAGACGGGCGCTGGCTTGCGGCGGGCGAGTTCCGCCGCGTGCTCCTCTTCGATGCGAAGACGCTCAAGCCGTTTGGCTTTCTCGACAAGCCGCTCGCCGGCCGCGCCACCGCCATCGCGTTCACGCCAGACGGCAGCACGCTCGCCGTCGCGGACAGTCCGGGCGGCGCACCGGGGCAAGTCCACTTGTGGAAGATGGGCGATGAGAAACCCTTCGCCTCGTGGACCGCGCACAACGACAGCATCCTTGATTTGAAAATCAGTGCGAACGGCAAGCTCCTCGCCACCGGCAGCGCGGACAAACTCGCGCGCGTGTGGAACCTCGCGACGCAGAAAGAAGTCGCGAAGCTCGAAGGCCACACAAGCTACGTGCAGGCCGTCGCGTTCGGGAAGGACGACGCCGTGCTGGCCACCGGCGGCGCGGACAAGGAAATCAAGATTTGGAACATCGCTAACTCCGCCCGCGAGGGTTCCTTCTCCAACCGCAGCGCTGCCGTCACGGCACTGCATTGGACCATCGGCGGGACCAACCTGCTGGCCGTGGCCGAGGACGGCAGCGCCGTGACCATCACGGACATCAAACGCCACAACGGCGAGCAATCCTCCGCGCCCGGCACCGAGCGCAAACTCTCCTCCATCGGCGATGTCCTCTACGCCGTGACCGCCACCGCGGATGCGAAGACCATTTTCGCCGGCTGCCACGACGGCAGCGTGTATTTCTGGGAAGCTGGGAAGGCTGCGGCGAAGCTGGAGGGGAAGTAGTTTTAGCCAGAGATGAAACACAGATTGAACAGAGATAAGCTGAATCAGGAAGGCAGGAAGGCAGGAATAAGATTCGCCGCTATCGGCCACCCGCTTTTCCTTCCTTCCTGCCTTCCTGATAAATCTGCTTTCCCCCATCTGTGTTTCATCTGTGTTTCAGCTGTGGCTAAAAAAGTTTTTCTCTGCGGCGTGCTGGCCGCGCTCCTCTCCGCCTGCACACAGCCGCAGAAGTCGGCTTCACCGTCCGCGCCGCCCCCGCTCCGCGCCGTCACATCGCTCACGGCCTTCCCGGCGGAGCTGCCGCTCCGCGCCGGCTCCGCGCCGCATCGCATCCTTGTGACAGGCACGGACAACGACGGCTTTGAGCGGACAGCGACAGCGAAGTTTTCCTCGGACAATCCCGCCGTCGCCACCGTTGGCCCGGACGGCAAAGTCCGCCCGCTCTCCGCCGGGGCCGCGAACATTACCGCGAAGTTCGGCGGCAAATCCGCGAGCGTGAAGGTCACGGTGTTGCCCAACCTCCCCCTCACCCCAGCCCTCTCCCCCGGTGGGGGCGAGGGAGAAGACAAGTCAGCCGGCACTGGCCCCCAGGTCAGCTTCGTCAACGATGTGATGCCCATCCTCAGCAAGGCCGGCTGCAACTCGGGCAGTTGCCACGCGAAGGCCGACGGGCAAAACGGCTTCAAGCTCACCATCTTCGCCTACGACCCGCGCGCGGATTACCACAGCATCATCAAGGGCGCGCGCGGCCGCCGCGTCTTCCCGGCCTTCCCGGAGGAGAGCCTGTTGCTGAGGAAAGCCACGCTGGCCGTGCCGCACGACGGCGGGTTGCGCATCGAGCGCGACTCGGAGGAGTTCCGCACACTGGCGAACTGGATTGCCCAAGGCATGCCCTACGCGCGCACGAACGAGCCGGCGCTCACGGGCATCGAGGTCTTCCCGAAAGAGCGCCGCTACCGTCGCGAGTCGAAGCAACCGCTCCTCATCCAAGCCCGCTACTCCGACGGCGCGGTCCGCGATGTGACCGAGCTGGCGGAATACCTGTCGAATGAAAAGTCGCTCGTCACGGTGGACGACGGGGGCGCGCTCACTGTGGGCAAGTTCAGCGGCGAAGGCGTGGTGGTCGCGCGCTTCCTCGGGCGCGTGGCCGTGAGCACCGTGATGGTGCCCAGCGACCGCATGTTGCCAGCGGAGCAGTTCGCCGCGCTGCCGGTTCACAACGACATTGACCGCCTCGTTTATCAGCGGCTCCAGAAGCTCGGCCACCTGCCCTCGGCGCTCGCCACCGACGCCGAGTTCCTCCGGCGCGCATCGCTCGACACCATCGGCACGCTGCCCACGGCGGAGGAGGCGCTGGCCTTCCTCGACGACAAGTCGCCGGACAAGCGCGCCAAGCTCATTGACCGCCTGCTCGCCCACCCTGCGTGGGCCGACCACTGGGCTGTGAAATGGGGCGATCTCGTGCGCGGCAACCCGTTCCGCGTTGGCGTGAAACCGGTCTTCCTCATGGACCAGTGGCTGCGCGATTCCTTCCGGCAGAACAAGCCCTACGACCAGTTCGTGCGCGAGTTGCTCACCGCGCAAGGCAGCACGCACAAGACCGGCCCGCCCGCGCTCTTCCGCGACAAGCGCACGCCCGAGGACGCGAGCGGTTTCGTGAGCCAGGTCTTCCTCGGCGTCCGGCTGGAGTGCGCCAAGTGCCACCACCATCCGAACGAAAAATGGGACCAGAAGGATTACTACCAGTTCGCCGCCTTCTTCAGCGGCACGCGCCGCAAGGGTCAGGGCATCTCCGCCCCCATCAGCGGCGAGCCGGAATACATCTGGGCCACCTCCACCGTCGCGATGAAGCACCCCGTGACCGGCGAGGACTTGAAGCCGCGTGCGCCCGACGGCCCCGAGGTCGTCATCGCGGCCGACCGCGACCCGCGTGCCACGCTCGTGGACTGGATGGTGCACCCGGAGAACCCGCTCTTCGCGCGCGCCGCCGTGAACCGCGTCTGGAACGCCTTCTTCGGGCGCGGCATCGTGGACCCGGTGGATGACTTCCGCGCGTCGAACCCACCAAGCAACGAGCCGCTGCTCGACTGGCTGGCGAAGGACTTCGTCGCGCACCAGTTCGACTTGAAGCACCTGATGCGCACCCTCCTCCGCTCGCACACCTACCAGCTCAGTTCCGCCGCCAACGAAACCAACGTGGGCGACACGAAGAACTACTCGCGTAGCTACCGCCGCCGCCTGCCCGCTGAAGTCCTGCTCGACGCCGTGACGCAAGTGACCGGTCCGCGCGAGACCTTCACCGGTCTCCCGGAAGGCTCCCGCGCGCTCCAGACTTGGAACAATATGTTGAGCAGCGAGTTTCTCGACGCCTTCGGTCGCCCGAACAGCAGCGCCGAGTGCCCCTGCGAGCGCGACGCCCGGCCCAGCATGGTGCAGGCGTTGCACATGATGAACTCCACGAAGCTCAACACGAAGGTCATCGCCACCGATGGCCGCGCGCGCCTGCTCGCTGCCAGCAAGGCGACCGAGGAGCAAATCGTGACGGACTTGTATCTCAGTGCCTACAACCGCAAGCCAACGTCCGAGGAAATCGCGCTCGCCACGAAGGCGTTCACCGCGAAGGACGCCACCCGCCAGTCCGCCGCCGAGGACATCCTCTGGGCACTGCTGAACTCAGCGGAGTTTTTGTTCAATCACTGATCACGAAGTTTCCCAAAACCAACACGACACTCCATGAAACCATTCCTCCTCGTCGCACTCCTGCTCGCCACTCCCTTGCTCGCCCAGCAGCAGCCCGCGGCGAAACCTGCGGCTGCCAAGCCCGCCCCCATCGAGGTCGCGTGGCACGATGTCACCAAGTGGGGCGTGGAAGGTCGCGGCTGGGGGGATCAGGAGCGCAAGCGCTGGTTCGACCGCCTCCCCGCGAAGGCCGAGGGCAAGGTCACGCCCGCCGTGTGGAGCCTGAGCCGCGACAGCGCGGGCATGATGGTGCGCTTCCAGACCGATGCGAAATCCATCCACGCCCGCTACACGCTCTCGAAGACGAACCTCGCGATGCCGCACATGCCCGCCACCGGCGTCAGCGGCCTTGACCTGTATGCGCGCAACGACCAGGGCGAGTGGCGTTGGGTGCAAGTCACGCGGCCTAACTCGGCGAAGGTTGAAGCCGTGATCATCAGCGACCTCGCCCCCGGCCTGCGCGAATACGCCGCCTACCTGCCGCTCTACAACGGCATCGAGTCGCTCGAGATCGGCGTGCCGGCGGGCGCGAAGTTCGAAGGGCTTGCGCCGCGCACGGCCAAGCCGGTCATCTTCTACGGCACCTCCATCACGCACGGCGCGTGCGCATCGCGCCCCGGCATGGTGCACACGGCCATCCTCGGCCGCCGATTGGACCGCCCCGTGATGAACATCGGCTTCTCCGGCAATGGCCGCATGGACACCGCCGTCGGCGACCTGCTCACGGAAATTGACGCGGCCGTGTATGTGATTGATTGCCTGCCAAACATGCAGCCCGCCGACGTGACGGCGAAGTGTGTGCCGCTGGTGAAGCAACTCCGCGCCGCGCGCCCGAACACGCCCATCGTGCTCGTCGAGGACCGGCGCTTCACCAACGACTGGATCACGCCCGCGAAGAAGAAATTCCACGACGACAACCACGCCGCGCTGCGGGCGGCCTACGAGCAGTTGAAGAAAGAGGGCGTCGCCAAGCTGCACTACATCGCCGGCGACCATCTCTACGGCGACGACACCGAGGGCGCCACCGACGCCTCGCACGCCAACGACCTCGGCTTCATGCGCCAGGCGGATATCTTCGAGCCGGTGCTGCGCACGGCGCTCAAGTAGCCGATGCCTTCAGTTACGTTGGAAACGGGCGCAGCCAACCATTCCGCTGATGATACGGGTGCGTAACAAAACCCTTGTCCCCTCTCCAAGCGTCGTGTCCAATCTCGCACCATGAGTTCTCCGCAAGCGCCCGCGCCCAAGCCGCTCGGCACGACCGAGTGGCTGATCTGCTTCATCGCCGTCATCGGCTTCGCCTTTGACATCTACGAGCTGCTGATGCTGCCGCTGATCGTCAAGCCGGCCATCGCCGCGCTGAGCGCGCCGCTCATCGAGCAGCTGGTTCAAGCGGGCACGCCGCGTCCGGAGGCGGTGGCGCTCTGGATTCCGGGCGGCACGATGTATGTGGAATGGGCGCGCACGCTTTTCTTTGTCCCCGCGATCTTCGGCGGCATCTTCGGCCTCATTGGCGGCTATCTCACCGACCGGCTGGGGCGGCGGCGCGTGCTGACCTTTAGCATCCTGCTCTACGCCTTTGCAGCGGGGGCGGCGGGCCTGTCCACGAGCCTGTGGGAATTGCTCTTCTTCCGCTGCCTGGTGTTCATCGGCGTGTGCGTCGAGTTCGTGGCGGCGGTGGCCTGGCTCGCGGAGCTGTTCCCCAACCCGGCGCAGCGCGAGAAGGTGCTGGGCTTCACGCAGGCGTTCTCCTCGGTGGGCGGCTTCATGGTCTCCGGGGCCTACTTGCTGTGCGTGCATTTCGCAAACAGTCTCCCGGCCATCCACGGCGGGCATGACGCCTGGCGCTACACGCTCATCTCCGGGCTGATTCCGGCTATTCCGCTGATCCTCATCCGTCCGTTCCTGCCGGAGTCGCCCGTCTGGGCGCGCAAGCGCGAGACCGGCCAGCTCAAACGCGCCAGCCTCGGCGCGCTGTTCACGCCGGAATTGGCCCAGACCACCATTGTCACCGCCGTCATCGTCGCTTCCTGCTACGGCATGGCCTTCGGCGCGATCCAGCACCTCCCACAAATCGTCCCCGGCCTGGCCGACGTGAAGGTCGCCGCGAAGGCCAAACAGGACGCGATGGTTCAAGCCGCAGCCGCAGCGGGCAAACCCGCCCCGGACGCGAAAGCCGTGGCCGCCGCCGGGCGGCTGGAGACTGAGAAACACGTCGGCCAGGTTCAGTTGTGGCAGGAAGTCGGCGGCATGGTGGGCCGCCTCGCACTGGCGGGCGTCATCATCTTCGTGGTCAGCAAGCGGAGCGTCCTGCGCCTCTTCCACTTGCCGGCGCTCGCCTGCGTGACGCTGTTCTTCTGGTGGCTCTCCGCCAATCTCGGCCAAGCCGGCAGCCTCGGGTTGGTGAAATGGGGCGCGGCGCTGTGCGGCTTCTTCGTCATCGCCACCTTCAGCTTCTGGGGCAACTACCTGCCGCTCGTCTATCCCGTCCACCTGCGCGGCACCGGCGAGAGCTTCGCCGCGAACATCGGCGGGCGCATCCTCGGCACCTCCGCCGCGTGGTTCACCTTCACCCTTTCGGCCGCGAAGCCGCCGGACCCGGCGAAGATCGCCCTGACCGCCGCCCTGGTGGCCGGCGTGTTTGCCCTCGTCGGCGTCGTGGCCAGCCACTGGCTCACTGAGCCGAAGCCGGAGCAGGCCGACGAATAACTCCGCCCGGTAGCCGCCGCGTCCGCACGCTGGCAGCCAATGGCCCGTCGAAGTCATCCGCCAGACGGGCGCTCCGCAACTTCCGCGTTGAGCCACCACACTTCGTTCGCCAAGCTGCTTTCATCATGCGCACTGCTAAAGCCTCCGTTCTCGAAGCGTTCAACGCGCCGCTGCGGCTGCATACCTACGAAGTGCCGTCGCCCGTGGAAGCGGGCGCGGTGCTGGTGCGCACGGAGATGGCCGGCATTTGCGGCACGGACGTGCATCTCTGGCAGGGGCAGTTGCCCATCAAGCTGCCGGTGATTCTCGGGCACGAGACGGTCGGACGCATCGCGGAGCTGGGCGCGGGCGTGACTCAGGATTGGTCCGGCCAGCCGCTGGCAGTCGGCGACCGTGTGACGTGGAACTCCGCCGTGTCCTGCGGCCAGTGCTACTACTGCGCGGTGAAGAAGCAGCCGACGCGTTGCGCGCAACGGCGGGCTTACGGCATCGGCTACCCTTGTGATTGTGCGCCGCACTTCCTCGGCGGTTACGCGGAGTTCCACTACCTGCGCCCGCGCACGACCATTTTCAAACTGCCCGCCGACCTGCCCACCGAGTCCGTCATCGGCGCGGGCTGCGCGCTCATCACGGCGATTCACGGCGTCGAGCGCACGGGCATCGCGTGGCAGGACACCGTCGTTGTGCAAGGTGCCGGCCCGGTGGGCATCGCGGCGCTCGCGGTGGCGAAGAGCGCGGGCGCGGGCAAGGTCATCGTCATCGGCGCGCCGAAACACCGGCTGGAAATGGCTAAGCGTTTCGGCGCGGACGACGTGATTGATTTGGAAGAAATCCCCACGCCCGCCGCGCGACTTGCGCGCGTGCGCGAACTGACAGGCGGCTACGGTGCGGACGTGGTGCTGGAATGCGTGGGCCATCCGAGCGCGGTGGTCGAGGGCATGGAGTTGTGCCGCGACGGGGGGAAGTATCTCGTGCTCGGCCACTATTGCGACGCGGGCACGGTGGCCTTCAACCCGCACGTCATCACGCGCAAGCAACTCTCAGTGTTCGGCTCGTGGTCCAGCGAGCCGAGGCACTTGCAGGCGGCGATTGAGTTTCTCCGGCAGCATCAGCGGGAGTTTCCCTTCCATGAAATGGTCACGCATCGCTTCACCATCGAGCAGGCGGACGAGGCGCTTCAGACAACGGCGAAGTGGCAGTCGGCGAAGAGCGTGATTGTGCCGGGGTGAACGGAAGGCGCGAAACCGGCGGAGATTGGCGAACGTGCATGGCGGTTGCCCGCGCACGAGTCGCACGCCGGCGCAACAAGCTTGTCACTGTTGCTTCCCTGCCTACACTCCCGCGCATGAAATCACTGTCTCGCCGCTGGCTGTGTGCTGGCGCTGCCTTCGTTGCCACATCGCTCACCGCCCTCGCCGCCGAGGGCAAGAGCGGCGTCGCGCTCAAGCTCGTCACCACAAATCTCACCGCGCCCTCGATCCTCACCGACTTCGACGGCAAGCGCGTGCTGGTCGCCGAGCAGGTCGGGCCAATTCATCTGATGACGCCCGACGGCCAGCTCAAGCCCTTCGCCGACTTCACCAGCAAGCTGAAGATCAACTTCGGCAAGTTCGACGAGCGCGGGGTGCTGGGTCTGGCGCTGCATCCGAAGTTCGCTGCCAACCGCAAGTTCTACGTCTGCTACAGCGCCGAGAAGCGCGCGGGTGTCCCGGCGGCGTGGGATCACACGATGAATCTCTCCGAGTTCACCGCGAAGGGGGACACGGCGGATCTCGGCACCGAACGCATCCTGCTCCAGATTGACGAGCCTTACTTCAACCACAACGGCGGGCGCATCGCCTTCGGACCGGACGGTTTCCTCTACCTCGGCAGCGGCGACGGCGGGCACAAGAACGACATCAACAAGGAGGACGCCGACAAGGCCCGCGGCCCGCACGGCAACGGCCAGGACTTGAACACCCTGCTCGGGAAGATTCTCCGCATTGACGTGGACAAGCCGGCGGCGGGCAAGCTCTACGGCATCCCACAGGACAACCCCTTCGCCAAGGGCGGCGGCCTGCCCGAGATTTACGCGTGGGGCATCCGCAACCCGTGGGGCATGAGCTTCGACCGGGGCGGGCAGCGTGAGTTGTTCGAGGTCGAAGTCGGCCAGAGCCGCTGGGAAGAGGTCAACATCATCGTCAAGGGTGGCAACTACGGCTGGAACCTCCGCGAGGGTGCTGAGTGGTTCAACCCGAAGAAGGAACTCGCGCCGCTGGAGAAGCCCTACTTCGACCCCGGCAACGCCAAGTTCGTGGATCCCATTCTCGTCTATGAAAACGTCGCCGCGTTCCCGCAGACCGGCAAAGGCAAGAGCGTCACCGGCGGATATGTTTATCGCGGCAAGGCGCTGCCGCAGCTCACGGGCAAATACATCTTCGCCGACTGGTCCAAGCATTTTGCCCTGCCGCAGGGCGTGCTCTTCGCGGCCACCAAGGGCGCGGACAGCAAGTGGACGCTGGCCCAGCTCGAACCTGAATCCCACTCCGGCCCGAGCATCGGCGCCTTCGTCTGGGCCTTTGGCGAGGACCAGGACGGCGAACTCTACCTGCTCACCAATCAGACCGGCGCGCTGGGGAACAAGTCCGGCAAGATTTGGAAGCTGGTGAAGAGCACGCCTTGAGGACGAGACGTCTCTCCGTTGCCTTCGCCCTCAACGGTTAGGAGTCAATCCACCGTGTCCATCTGCGCGCCCGCGCCGCGGCTGCCGCAGACCTTCGCCTCGTGCGAGGCATTCGGCCGCAGCATCCGCTTCTGGCGCTCGCGGTCGCCTGCGCCGCGCACCACGGTGATGGGTTCGCCGGTGTTGATGTCCAGCTCGGTGACATACATCGCCGCCGAGCCGGTCATGGGCAGTGGGATGAAGTCCTGCACTTGCTGGAGGTTCCATTTTTCATCCTTCAGGAACTGCTCGACCGCGCCCATTTCCTTCTCCGTGCAACCGGGGAAGCTGGAGATGAAATAGGGCACGAGATACTGCTCCTTGCCGGCCTCCTCGCTGAGTTGGAAAAACTTCTCCATGAAGCCCTGAAAGTCGCCGGCGGGCTTGCGCATCCGGCGCAACACGGACGGATCCATGTGCTCGGGCGCGACCTTCATGTGGCCGGAGACATGGTGCTGGACCAGCTCCTTCGTGTATTCGGGCGTGAGCAGCGCGACGTCCATGCGGATGCCCGACTGCACGAAAACGTGCTTCACGCCGGGTTGAGCCCGCGAGCCACGCAGCAGGTCGAGGCCCGCCTTCTCATCAATTGAGAAGACGGGGCAGATGGTCGGCCAGAGGCAGCTCGGGCGGTGGCATTTCTTGCACTCCTCGGCGTGGCCGTTCTTCGCGCCGTAGAGATTCGCCGTCGGCCCGCCGAGGTCGGAGACGGTGCCGCGAAAGGTGTCGGACTCGGTGAGCTTGCGAATCTCCTTCATCACCGATTCCTGGCTGCGGCTGGAGAGGAACTTGCCTTGATGAAATCCCAGCCCGCAGAACGTGCAGCCGCCCGCGCAGCCGCGCGAGACGATGATCGAGTCCTTGATGGTCGCGAAGCCCGGCACCGGTTCCGTGTAGCTCGGGTGCGATGCGCGCTGAAACGGCAGCTCGTAAAGCGCGTCGAGGTCCGGGCCGTCCACGGGGAATTCCGGCGCCTCCTGAAACACGGCGCGATTGCCGTGCATTTGAACGAGGCGCTTGCCGCTGTAAGGGGTCTGCTGCGCCTCGACCACCTTTGTCAGCCGCATCAAATGCTTCTTGTCCGCCTGCAATTCCTCCCACGACGGCAGGATGATGCAGTCGCTGAAATCCGCCGCCGCCGTGGCCTTGGCCCCAAGGAAAAGTGCTGTGCCGCGGATGCCGCTAAAGTCCCGCCGGCCCGAGCGCAGGCGCTTCACGATCTCGCGCACCGGCACCTCGCCCATGCCATACACGAGCACGTCCGCTTTCGCGTCGGCCATGATCGAGGGCTTGAGTTTGTCTTCCCAATAATCGTAGTGCGCCACGCGCCGCATGGAGGCCTCCATGCCGCCGAGCACCACTGGCACGCCGGGGAACGCGCGCCGCGCCATCTGTGAATAGACCACTGCCGCGTGATTCGGGCGTTTGCCCGGCACGCCGCCCGCGCTGTAAACGTCGTCCTTCCGCTTGTGCCGAGCGGCGGTGTAGTTGGACAACATCGAGTCGAGGTTGCCCGCCGTGACGCCGACAAAGAGCTTCGGCGTGCCCATTTCCTCGATGGACTCGATCTTCGTCCAGTCTGGCTGCGCGATGATGCCCACGCGCAAGCCCTCCGCCTCGAGCACGCGCCCAATCATCGCCGCGCCGAAGGAGGGATGATCCACGTAGGCGTCGCCCGTGATGAGCAGCACGTCGAGTTCGTCCCACCCGCGCGCGTCCATCTCGGCCCGCGACATGGGCAGGAAGGCGGTGGGATCCGGCGCGGGTTGTTTGCGTGCAGCAGCCATATTCTGAAGTTGAAGGATGAGTCAGGCGCGGCGCTTAAGCAAACGCCAAGCGTGTGCTTAAGGCCGTCCGTAAAGCTTTTTCAACGCGTCGGCGTTGTAGCTGCGGATGGTGCCGGTCGGTGATTGCACCCGGAGCGAACCTTTCACGATTTCCACAACGACCCCTTGATAGCCGGGGATGTCCACGTGCTTTCCGTAAACGGACGTTGGAAAATCGGGCTGGCTCGCAAACGTCCGAATCGCGCGGACCTCCGTGGTGAAATCCGGGTCGGTGATGTGCCTCCTCGGCGGAGGCTCGGGTTCAGGTTCATCGTCCACCGGCCTGCGCTCCGCGACGGGCTTGGGCCGCTCCATGGACAGCGTTTGCGCTTCGGGCTTGGTGCGGTCGGGCGGCGCGAAGAGCGTCTTGAGCCGGTAGGCGTTGAACCGCTGCGATTTTCCATCGGGAGACTGCACCTTGATGGACTGGTTGATGATCTCCACCAATACCCCGGTGAAACCGTGGATGCTTACGTGGGCACCCAGCGCGCACTGTGGAAAGTCCGCCAGCTCGGTCCATTGGCCGATGGGCTGGGGCGTGCCGGAGAAATCCGGTTCGGTGATCGCCTTCCGCATCGGTGCGGCGGGTGGTTCGTTGTCTGTGTCAGGTGTCACGTGCGACTGCATGAGCTTGATATCTTGGCTGCCTCCCACCCCCTTGGCGACTGCTATTTCGAGATTTGTGAGACCGTGGAGTGAACCCCCGCCTCCGTTCACCAATCCGTCTCGCGATAATCCTTCAGAAACTTCCCCCACACGTGCGCGCCCGTGTTGAAGCCCGCGATGATCGGGTCCACGATGCGGGCCGCGCCGTCCACGATGTCCAGCGGCGGGTGGAAGCGATGCTCCTGCTGCTTGCGCGCGGCGATCTGCACCGGGTCCTCGTCCGTCACCCAGCCTGTGTCCACCGCGTTCATGTGGATGCCGTCCGCGTGGTAATCCGCCGCCGCCGTGCGCGTCATCATGTTCAGCGCCGCCTTGGCCATGTTCGTGTGCGGATGCCGCGTGGTCTTGAACTTCCGGTAGAACTGCCCCTCGACCGCCGAGACGTTGACGATGTGCTTGTCCCGCTCCGGCGCGCGGAGCATCAACGGCTTGAGCCGCGCGTTGAGGATGAACGGTGCGATGGCATTGACGAGCTGCACCTCGAGCAGTTCGACCGCGGGCACCTCGTGCATCAGGAGCCGCCACGAGTTGCGCTCGCGCAAATCTACCTGTTGCAAGTCCTGATCGAGCTTGCCGGCGGGGAACAACGCCTGTTGCGCGGCCAACTCATCCGGCAGCAGCGGCACCTGCGAGAGCTCCGCCGCGTGCGTTAGCCCGGCCACAGCGGACATCCTTTGCTGTGCGATGACTGCCGCGCCCTCCGGCAGCATGTGGTAGCCCCGCAAGCCCTCGTAAGCGCCGAGCAAGTGCCGCGCAGCCTCGGGCATCGTGCCCAGCGACGCCGTCTCTCCCTCCATCATGTGCTCATAAAAGTCCGGCGGCCGCCGCACCGTCTGGCAGGCGTTGTTGATGATGAAATCCAGCCGCGACCGCGTGGCCAGCAAGTGCCGGCAGAACGCCTCCACGCTTGGTGTGTGGCGCAGATCGAGGCCGAAGATTTCCAGCCGGTGCCCCCACTCCTTGAAGTCCCCCTCTGCCGCGTAGCGCAGCGCCGAGTCGCGCGGAAACCGCGTGCTCACGATCACGGTCGCCCCCGCGCGCAGCAGCTTGATGCCCGCCTGATAGCCGATCTTCACCCGCCCGCCCGTCAGCAGCGCCACGCGCCCGCGCAAATCCGCCGACTCGGTGCGCTTGCGGAAGTTCACCTCCGCGCACGGCGGGCAGAGCTGGTCGTAGAAGTGGTGAATCGTGGAGTAGTCCTGTTTGCAGATGTAGCAGTTCTGCGGCTCCACTACTTCGCGGAACTCCGCGTCGCCCGCGACCTCCTGCTGCTGAAAGTTGTCCGGCGGAAAGACGTTTGGCGTCATGAACACCTTCTCCCGGCGCAGCCGGCGGATGCCTGTCTCCTGGAGCTTGGCCTGATCGCGCTGGAGTTTGTCCGCCTTGCGCAGTTTCACCCGCGCCTTCACCAGCCGCCGCCGCTCCTTCAAGTCCGGGCAGTAAATCTCCCCCGCCACGGTGAGCAACCGCGTGCGCTCCCCGGTCGTGAGCTGCGCCAGCAACGCCCGGTTCCCCGCGACCTTCTCAAGCAACTCGATGGCGGCCTTGAGTTGGGTCGTCATGCCGTCGTCACCGGCTGGGGCGGGGCGGGGACAGTTACTGGTGATAGCGGTCTCAGATGACATCGTGCACCGGGAGCATAGCCAGCAGCGGCCGTTTTCGCCAGCGTGACGGCGCGGCAGTGCCTGAGCGTCCGGCCGACCGCCGCGCGCGGCCGCTTTAGAGTTTGACCCGCTTGCAAACGCGCGGCTACGTTTCGCCCCTAATTTTTTCGGCCTGATTATGATTGGAACGTTACGCAGACACTCGCAATGGCTCTGGGGCATCATCATCACGGTGGTGATCGTCACCTTCGTCTTCTTCTTCAGCCCGGACATCGGCTCGGGACAGGGCCGGAGCGAGGAGAACCACGGCACACTTTACGGGCAGCCCATCAAGCGTGACGACCTCGCGCAGGCTTACACCGATGCGAAGCTGTTTTTCTTCCTGAACACCGGCCAGTGGCCCACGCCAGAGCAGGCCATGATGTATCGTTACAATCTCGATAGGGAGGCCCGGCAACGGCTCCTCATCAACCATCACGTCCGCCAGGAAGGCATCGAAATAGGGAAGGACGCGCTGGTGCAGAACATCAAGGACACCTTCAGCAATCCGGAGACCGGCGTCTTCAACCTCCAGCAGTATGACGCTTTCACCAAGCAACGGCTGCCGCTGGGCGGTGTGACCGAGGCGGGTTTCGAGCGGTATTTGAAGAACGAGCTGGGTCGCCAGCAACTCGCGCGGATATTCGGCCTCCCCGGCAAGCTCATCTCCACCCAGGGCGCGGATGGATTCTACCGTCGCGAGAACGAGCAAGCGCTCACCGAGTTCGTCTTCCTCTCCAGCTCGAACAGCCTCGCCAAGGTGAAGCTCGACGACGCCACGCTGCGCACCTACCACACGAACAACCTCACCACCTACCGCATCCCCGCGCGCGCCCTCGTCCACTACGTTTACCTTCCTTACACGAACTACAACGCCGAGGCGGACAAGGAGCTGACCGCGAACACCAACCTCATCTCCATCATGGAGGCGTATTACACGACCAACATCTTCCGCTTCAAAGATACCAACGACATAGCGATGACCTTCGTGCAGGCCATGCCCAAGATTCGGACCGAGTTCCGCGACGACTTCGCAGTGCGCATCGGCCAGAAAAAGTCCGGCGAGTTCGCCAACGAGCTGTTCAAACAGGAAAACAAAGCCGCCAGCCTGCTCGCGCTCGCCGCGAAGCGGGGCCTGACCGTGAAGGTCACCGAGCCGTTCACCGAGTTCGAGGGGCCCAAGCTGACCAACGCACCGGGCAACTTCGGACGCACCGCGTTCCAGCTTACCGCCGAGGAGGCGCTCGGCCAGATGCTGCCGGGGACCGACGGCGTGTATTTCATCGCGTTCAAGGAACGCCTCACGCCGGAAGACCCGCCCTTCGCGCAGGTGCGCGCCAAAGTCGTCGAGGACTACCAGCGCTCGCAGGCCGCCGAACTCACCCTCACTGAGGGCACCAAGCTCGTGCAGGCCGCGAACGACGCGCTCACCAAGGGCACCAGCTTCAAGGACGCCGCCAAGGCGCTCGGGCACATCTCCCTCGAAGTGCCGGCCTTCAGCCGCAGTGAACGCAAGATTGAAATCGTCACCAGCCGCGGCGTGGGCGTGGAGGAGTTCCGGGAGCAGGCATTCGCGCTCGCCGCCGGCAAGGTCAGCAATTTCCGTTCAACCGGCGGCGGTGATGGCTTCGTTCTCCATGTCCGCAGCTTCCAGCCAGTCGCCGAGGAACTCGTGAAGACGGAACTGCCCAAGTTCACAGACTCCCTTCGCGAAAACCGCGCCAACTACGCCTACCGCGAGTGGCTCGGCCGCGAGGTCGAGCGCTCCGGCGTGATGGCCGAGCCCCCCACCCAGACCAAAAAGAGCACCGGCCCGGGCACCGGCGAATAGCCATGCCCACCGGCGCGGTCATCAAGCTCGCCAGTCCCGCCACGCAGGAGTCTTGGGAAATCCCCGTCCTCCACGAGGACGACCAACTGCTCGCCGTTGCCAAGCCCGCGCGTCTGCTGGCCTCCCCCGACCGCTACGATCCGCAGCGCCCGAACCTCATGCAACTGCTCCACGCGGGCATCGCGCAGGGCGCGGCGTGGGCCACCAAGCGCAACCTCACCTACCTCGCCAACGCGCACCGGATCGACTTCGAGGCCAGCGGCGTGCTGCTCCTGGCCAAAACCAAGCCGGCCCTTGTGGCCCTGGCCAACGAATTTGGCGCCAACCTGCCGACGAAGACCTACGTGGCCCTCACGCGCGGGATGCCCGCCGAGCCAGAGTTCACCGTGGACGCCAAGATCGGGCCGCAGACCCGGCAGCTCGGGCTGATGCGCATTGACACGCAGGGAGGCAAGAAAGCCGTGACCCAGTTCAAGGTGATCGAGCAGTTCCGCGGCTACACGCTCCTGCACTGCCAACCACTCACTGACCGCACGCACCAGATCCGCGTCCACCTCCGCTCCGTCGGCCTGCACACCGTTGGCGACGTGGACTACGCCGGCGGCCCGCTCTCCCTCTCGCAGATCAAGTCGAGCTACACGCCCAAGTGGAGCAAGCCGGAGCGTCCGCTCATGGAGCGCGTGGCCCTCCACGCCGAGAGGCTGGAAATCAAGCACCCGGCCACCGGCGAACCCATCGCCATCACCGCCGAGTGGCCGAAAGACCTGCGCGTGACCGTGAAGTATCTTCGGAAGTTCTGCGGCCTCTGATTACGCGCACCCGGCCCGAGGCCGCCCTTCAACGCCTGCCCATCATGAAACCAACCCGCGTCCGCCTCTTCATCAAACCCTATTGCCCCTGGTGCTCGAAGGCGCAGGACTGGCTCGACGCGCGCGGTGTGGATTACGACATCCTCAACGTCATGGCCGACGACCAGGCCTACGACGAGATGGAGCGCCTCTCCGGCCAGACCTGTGCGCCCACGATCGAGGTGGACGGCAAGGTCCTCGGCGATTTCGGTCCTCCTGAAATCGAGGCATGGTGGAAGAAAAACAACTTCGACTAGCCACAGATGAACACCGATGAAACTCAGATGGGAAAAATTCCCAGTGGGTCTTCATTTCGAATCTGTGTTTCATTTGTGCCCATCTGTGGCTAAAAAATGACCTCGCTCCTCGCCCCGCCCGCCCCGCGCCCCCGCCTCCCTGAGTGGCTCCGACTCTCGCTGCCGACGAGCAGCGCGTTCACGAAGACGCGCGAGCTGCTCAACGACCTCCACCTCCACACTGTCTGCGAGAGCGCCAAGTGCCCGAACCATTGGGAGTGCTGGAGCAAGGGCACGGCCACGTTCATGATCGCCGGCGACCGCTGCACGCGCGCGTGCGGCTTCTGCGCCGTCTCCACCGCCAAGCCGCTCGCGCTCGAAGCCGACGAGCCGCAGCGCGTGGCCGAGGCGACCCGGCGCATGGGCCTCAAGCACGTTGTCATCACCGCCGTGGCGCGCGACGACTTGGCCGACGGCGGTGCGGAGCATTTCCGGCAGACCATCGAGGCCACCCGCGCGGCGAACCCCGGCATCGTCATCGAGGTGCTCGTGCCCGACTTCCTCGACAAGGATGACGCCATCGAGTGCGTGCTCAGGGCGAACCCGGAGATTTACAACCATAACCTCGAAACCGTCCGCCGCCTCACGCCGAGCGTTCGCCACCGCGCGACTTACGACCGCTCGCTCTCCGTGCTGGCAAAGGTAAAGGCGCGTCGGGCCGACATCTTCACCAAGTCCGGCATCATGCTCGGCCTCGGCGAGACGGAGGCCGAGGTGCTCACGGCGATGGAGGATTTGCGCCGCTCGAACTGCGACATCCTCACGCTGGGCCAATACCTCCAGCCGACGCTGAAGCACCTGCCGGTCGTGGAGTTTATCCGCCCGGAGAAGTTCACGGAGCTCGGCGCGCGAGCGGAGGCGCTGGGCTTCGTCCACGTGGCCAGCGGCCCGATGGTGCGCAGCAGCTACCACGCGGAAGAGTTTGCGCCGACGAGGTAGCTAGCGAATGAGAGCTGCCAGTTAGGTCGCCTCGCCCATGTCCGCGAGCTTGCGGGCGGCGGCTTCCCAGTCGGCGGTGAGGGTCTCCAACTGGTGCTGCACGCCCATCAGTTCGCGGTTCAGGTGCATCGCCGCCCCGGCCTTGGCATAGGTCTCGGGCTTTTCCATGTCGAGCGTCAGTTGGGCCTGGCGGGCTTCGCAGTCGGCAATGTCTTTTTCCAGCCGGCGGACGGTCTGCTGCTGGGACTTGCGCTCGGTGGCGCGGGCCTGCCGTTGCGCGGAATCGTTGCGCTTCTGGTCCTTGCGCTCCGGGTCGGGGGCCGGGGCGTTGCGGGCTGGCTCGCGGGATTGCGCGGGGCGTGCGTCGCTGAGGCCGGCGGTGAGGGCCACGCGCGCGGAAGTGGATTTGGTGCGGTCGAGGTAATACTGATAGTCGCCGGCGTAGGGCGTGAGGACGCCGGCGTTGACGTGGAGAACCTTGTTCGCCAGCGCACGGATGAAATACACGTCGTGGCTGATGAAGATGAGCGTGCCGGTATACTCCTTTAGCGCCTTGACCAACGCGTCAATGCTCGGCATGTCGAGGTGCGTGGTCGGCTCGTCCATGAGCAGCAAGTTCGGCGGGTTGAGCAAGAGCTTCACCAGCGCGAGGCGACTCTTCTCGCCGCCGCTCAGGACGGAGACCCGCTTGAACACGTCGTCGCCGCGAAAGAGGAAGCTGCCGAGGACGGTGCGGATGTATTGCTCCGTCACGCGCTGCGGCGTGTCGGAGGCCTCGTCCAGCACGGTGCGGGACATGTCGAGCGTCTCGGTGCGATACTGGGAGAAGTAACCGGACTGGGCGTTGTGGCCGAGGATGCGTTCGCCGGCTTGGGGCGTGAGGACGCCGGCCAGCAGCTTGAGCAGGGTGGATTTGCCCGCGCCGTTCGGCCCGACGAGCACGGTGCGCTCGTCACGCTCCGCTTGGAAATCCAGCGCGCGATAGACCGGGGCGGGGCCGTAGCTGAAGTCCACGCCCTTGAGCGAGACGACTTTCAGCCCGCTGCGCTGCGGCTGCGGGAAGCTGAAGCCCACCGTGGCATCGTCGGCGACGGGGGCCTCGATTTTCTCCATGCGCTCGATCTGCTTGAGTTTGGATTGCGCCTGCGCGGCCTTGCTGGCTTTGGCGCGGAAGCGGTCGGCGAACTCCTGGAGGTGGGCGATTTCCTTCTGCTGGTTCTTGTAGGCAGCGAGCTGCTGGGAGTCCTTCGCCGCGCGCTGCGCGAGGTAGTCCTCGTAGTTGCCGCGATAGCGCGTGAGCTTGCCGTGGCGGATATCGAGGACGCTGCCGACGAGCTGGTTCAGAAATTCGCGGTCGTGGGAAATCATCAGCACCCCGCCGGGGTAGCCCTTGAGATACTCCTGGAACCAGAGCAACGCCTCGAGGTCGAGGTGGTTCGTCGGCTCGTCGAGCATGAGCAAGTCCGGCTCCTGCGTGAGCAATCGCGCCAAGTGCGCGCGCATGACCCAGCCGCCGGACATCTCGCGCGCGGGCCGGTCGAAGTCCGAGTCGCGGAAGCTCAGGCCCTTGAGAATCTTCTTCGCGCGGGCCTCGACCTGATAGCCATCCAGCTCGTTGAAGCGGTCGTGAACGTTGTCATGCGGGTCAATGTCGTCCGGGTGGGTCGTCTCCCACGCCTTGAGCTTGCGGCTCACCTCGACGAAGTCCGGCGTGATGGCGGTGGCCAGCTCGACGACGGTTTCATCCCCGGCGGGCGCGCTCTCCTGCGGCAGGTAGCCCAGCGTGATGCCGCGCTCGAAATTGACCTGCCCATCATCCGGCGTGTCGGTCTGGAGGATGAGCGAGAAGAGCGTGGACTTGCCCGCGCCGTTCGGTCCGACCAGGCCGATGCGGTCGCCGCGGTTCACTTGGAGGGACACGTCACTGAAGAGCGTGCGGCCACCGAAGGACTTGGAGATTTCTGAGAGTGTCAACATTCGAGCCGCGGATGGTGCGGATCTGCACGGCGGTGCGCAAGGGGAGTAATTGAGGAAGTGATCAGTATCCAGTTGGGCCGAACAGGCCGGGCTGAACACTTCCCTTCAGAACACCTCCGGCACGCCTTCTTGCATGATGCGCAGGTGCGGCGTGAGCTGGTCGCGGTGGGCGAGGTCGCGCAGCCAGCGCGGCGGCTCGTCCATTTCCTCGAAAGACAGTTTGAAGGTGCCGTAGTGCATCGGGACAAACCACTTTGCCTTCACCTCGCGGAAAACTTTCACCGCCTCGTCCGGCCCCATGTGGACCTTGCGGAAGCTCTCCGGATAATACGCGCCGATGGGCAGCAGCGCGAGCTCCGGCGCGAGCCGCGCGCCGATCTCCTTGAAGCCCTCGAAGTAGGCGCTGTCGCCCGCGTGATAGACCGTGCGGCCCTGATGCTCCAGCACGAAGCCGCCGTAGCCGCGGTGCTTGTCCGTGATCGTGCGCGCGCCCCAGTGCTTGCACGGCGTGAGCGTCACCTTCCAATCGCCGTGGCTGAAACTCTCCCACCACTTCAGCTCGATGATGCGGCTGAAGCCCAGCCCCTTCGCGAGCGGCGCCATGCCCCACGGCATCACGCCGAGCTTTGGGTGCGGCAGCTTGCGGAGGGACGGCTTGTGGAAGTGGTCGAAGTGCGCGTGCGTGAGCAGCACGAGGTCAATGGGCGGCAGGTCGGAGATTTTCAGGCCGGAGCGACGGAGCCGTTTCAGGAAGAAGAGCCAGTTGGCGAAGTTCGGGTCAATCAGCGCGTTGAGGTCGTTGAACTGGACGAGGAACGACGCGTGGCCGATCCACGTCAGCGCGAGTTGGCCGTGATCGAGCTTCGGGAATTTCGGCTGCTGGTGTTCGCCGGTGCGGCGCGTGATGAGCGCCTTCCAAACCATCTCGCGGAAGAAGGTGCGCGGGTTGAACGCCTTCGTGGGCGTGAGCTCCTTCAGCGACCTCGGCAGCTTGCGGTGACCCGCAGCGGTGTGACCGTGACTCGTGCCTGGCTCCATACGCGTGCTCCGGTTGACGGGCCAATTAAGCCCCAAACCCCGCGAACCGAAAGTCCTAATTTCCGCTTTGCACTACGGGTCCGCACGCCGTTTCATCCCCCCAATGACTTTGGAAGAACGCCTCAACACCTACCTCCGCAACAAGCCCGTGCTGGGCAACGGCGTCTATCTCGCCAAGACCGCCGTCGTCCTCGGCGACGTGACGCTCGGCGACTACGCCAGCGTGTGGTTCGGCGCGGTGCTGCGCGGGGACATCAACCGCATCGTCGTCGGCGCGAACTCGAACATTCAGGACAACGCCGTCGTGCATCTCGCCGACGACTTCCCCTGCCTCATCGGCGAGTGGGTCACCGTGGGCCATTCCGCCATTATCCACGCCTGCACCGTCGGCGACGAATGCCTCATCGGCATGGGCGCGACGATTCTCGACGGCGCGGAGATCGGCGCGCAAAGCATCGTGGGCGCGAACGCGCTCGTGACCGGCGGGACGAAAGTGCCGCCCGGCTCGCTCGTGCTCGGATCGCCCGCGAAGGTGGTCCGCGCGCTCACTCCGGAGGAACGGGCCGGTTTGAAATACTGGGCGGAGAAATACGTCGGCAACGGTGCCTTCTGCCTCAAGCACGGCCTCAACGTCGGTGCCCCGCTGGCAACGTGAGTGGAAGCCCCCCGTTGCCCCGGACCCTTACGGGAACGAGTCTCAAAAGCTCCAGTTCAGTCCGGCGCGGAGCAGTATTGTCCCAGACAGCTTGAGCCGCGCGCGGGCGGTGCCGGCGTCCTGTTCCAAAGCCTGCATCCAGTGGTAAGTGCCCGCCGCGCTCACGCTCCAGGCCGGCGAGAGCCGGTAGGTCAGCCCGCTCTCCACGTAGCCGCCCCAACGGCCGCCCAGCACCTCGCTGCGCCCTTGGTTGAGCTGCGTGGCCGTCACCACGCCTGCGATGCTCGTGGTGTCGTTGACCGAGAACTCACTGCGGACCAGTGACATTGCCAGCCCACCGCCCCCGTGAACCGTCCACTGCCCCAGATCCGCCTCGAAGCTCGGCCCCAGCCGGAAGCCGAACAAATCCCCGCGCAACTCCCGCGTGCCCGTCGTCACCGCTCCGCTGGCCAGCGTAGTGGGAGCGAGGCGCGTGGGCGCATCGCCGATGGACGGCTCCGCCCCGGTGCCGGTGAACGGACCGACGTAGGCTGGGGGCGTGGCCGGCAGAATGATGGGCGGCGCACCCGGAATGGTGTAGCGGTCGGTGATGACGGTGGCGTCCGTCGCCAGCGTGCGCTGGTCCCGGATGCCGAAGGGCACGTGCGTGAAGTGGAAATCCAACCCCCAGCGGCAACCCGCCGCCGTGCCCAACTCGCGCCGGTAGCCGAACTCGTAGCCGGCGGAACTTCCCGCCTTGGCCCCCAGCGCCTGCCCGGTCGCGAGCACGCTGGCGCTGTGCAGTTCGAGCTGTGTCCCGCCGCTCACCACTTGGGCGGTGCGGTCCGTGTAGCCGAAGAAGGTCGTCAGCCCCAGCCCGTTGCCGGTGCTGTCCACCCGGTTGAAGCCGTCGTCGTAGAAATGCTCCGCGCCCGCCGTGGCTGGGCCGGGGTCCGTCTGCCGGGCCAGACCGCCGAGGCGGGTGAAGTCCGCCTGCACGCCCCACAGCCACGCGGGCCCGAGGGTGAAGCGGTTGGGAGCAGGGGCGTCGGCGGCCTGGCCGGACCAGGCGAGCAGGACGCCCAAGCCGGGCGCGAGGAAACGTTTCAGCATGGGAAAAACTCAGTTTGAAAGCCCCAGGATGCGGTAGTAGCGGCTCACGCCGGTGATCGGGTGCCGGCGCGTCTTGGGGGCCCCGTTGTCCAGCCACACGGTCGTCGCCCCTGATGCGGTCAGCAGGCCCTCGGCCGTTTCCCATTGCATCGGCGTGGCCACGGCATCGGCGTATTGCACCACGTAGCGCCGGCCGGCGGTGGAGGGGAACTCGACGAGGAAACTGCCGTTGGCCAACTGCAGGTAGCGAGTCGCCGGCGTGCCGGCGGTCTGCGCGGGCTGCGGGGCCTCCGGTTTCAGCCGCTCACTGGCCACGGCGTAGAAGGTCAGGTTGGCCAGTGCGGCGGGATTGCGTGAGGGCACGAAGAACTCCAGCACGGCGGACATCGTCTCCCCGCGCGCCACCGTGTGGCTGAAGCGCACATAGGGCGGCTCGCTGGTCCCGGCCATGTTCTGGGTCAGCCGCACGCCACTCGGCAGGCCCTCCGGGAAGATCATCAGCCCGCCGATTCTCCCGGGCCAGGTGTTGCGGAGGCTCACCTTCACCTCAAAGGCGCTGGTCTGCGGGTTGAACACCACCGCGTGGGTCACGGTGACCTCCACCTCGACCGCCTCCACGCCCGGGGGCGGGGGCGTCTCCGTGGGCAGCGCGCCCACCAGGGTGAGGGCGCTCAACGGGCCGGATGCGACGGCGGCGACCACGGTCACGGTCGGCGCTAGGTTGGCGACGTTGACTGAGCCGACCACGTCCATCACCACGAAGCGGTCCCCGCCCCCGATGGTGCCGTTGGCGACGCCGCCTGCTCCAGTCAAGGCCGCGGCCCAGCCCGGCAGCACCGTGGCCAGCAGCCCGAGGCAGAGGACCCACGCGGCGCAAGAGCCGCGCGGTGCGCGGCCTTGTTCCCCGCAAACCAAATGAAGGCACGAGGCCGACCGCAGGTCGGCCCTACCGGCCGCGCGGTGCGCGGCCGAGGAGGACGGAATGGCAGACCGCGACCGACCCCAGATCGGCCCAACCCGGTGGAGAGGGAGGAAGGTGTTCATGGCTCAGGGTGCGACAGGTTCCAGCCGCCGGTTACTTCTGCGCCGCCGACTTCACGAGAGCCTCCAGCGCGGCCACGCGCGCTTCCAGACTCGCGTTCTGTTTCTCCAACGTCTGAATCCGGGCTTCTGCCGTCACGCTGCCGCCGGCGATCGTCCCGGAGGCCCCCACACTGGCCGGCAGCTTGGGGCTGGTCACGTTCGCGCGAGGGATCCCGGTGCTGGTTGGTATCAAGCCCTGCATGGCCACCGGGTCGCCGTTGATACGCAGGCCGGAAGCATCGTAGGTGAGCACCTGCGTGGGCACCCCAGCGCCATCCACCGCCGCGACCAGCCGGAAGCCGCCCGTGGCCCGCACGGCGAACTCGT